>Ga0102862_1000656_pt1 | contig 6944 bp, 7 predicted proteins | sample Colrivmeta1449C3_FD_78496 | JGI IMG/M metagenome (GOLD analysis project Ga0102862, IMG submission 78496) | Estuarine microbial communities from the Columbia River estuary - metaG 1449C-3 | ecosystem: Environmental > Aquatic > Marine > Intertidal zone > Estuary | place: USA: Columbia River Estuary... | reverse complement strand
CCCGCATAATGCTCGCCTACGGATGGAATGAAATAGAAGTTGATGTGGTTAAACGGCGGCCTTCGTCGGTTCATGCGAGCCGAAATCGTGAATGCCATCCATGGGAAGACCAGAAGGACGACAGCCAGCACAGCACTGACAGCTGCACCTTCCTTCACCGATGCCCATACCGTCTGCGCTACAAGCTGGATTTGTATGGCTCGATTGATCGGACCACGGCGACGCATTGCTTCGGTACGCAGTCCCGTGAGCAGTGCTTGGTAGATCGCATAGATGACCATCCCACCCAGGGTTGATTCCCCCAGGAACTCAGTGGCAGGTACGGGACCAACACTGCCGTTGACATTGATGGATGCAAGCCCTGCGATGGGTGCAATTTCCAGCTCTACCTATGAGACCTAGAGTTAATCCTATGAACCTACAATAGCTGGTGACACTGGCCAATCTGGCATTGGCCACCAGTGCAGATCTACATGAGGGAGTAGGGGAGAAGGACACACTCCTATCAGATCGTCTGTAACACAATCGATCTGGGGCAATGGGGGATGGGGGAGAAGATTTCAGGATTACGCTGTCTTCGCTCATGGAAACATAGGCCTCACCGATAGCCGTTGGCCTAGTATCCAAGGCCATCCTGGGAACCAACGGAGGGGACTGGCAGTCACGCAGTGATAATAGGGATATAGCTTGGTGGTACCAATGGCTAGCTACAGACAGATCGGAGGGGTCCTAGGGGCCTACATACGAGCAAATAATCCAAGTACCCAGCAGATCCAAGGCCTTCTGGCAGACCTACTGACGAGCGATGAGTTGCTGTTACCGATGCGTGACTTAGTGTCTCGGAAATGTTTTATCAATCTCCAACCCTTTGCAGGTAGCGGTGGGGGAATTGTTCAGAGAGATGCGTGCTTGCAAGAACTTTCCAGGAGCTATCTGCCAATTGTTGTAGATCAGATCAGCCAGGTGATTAATGGAATGCTGGATCAGCCAGCGCAGAATACACGCCAACCACAAGAGGTCGAGGGATCAAGACATCCCGCGGGAACCGAGAAGTCCACGCAAGAAACCAAGCCATCTACCGATAAGGCGCCAAATAAAGATCTTCGCGAAGTTAAAGGACTCACAAGGAATTCTGAAATTCCGCTGCCCAGAAATCACCCAGCGAAGCCAGTCGCTGGTCAAAAGCCAATCAATGAGAAGCGATCACTTAGCAATCAATTTACACAGACCCGCACGAGGCGTCTCGTTCCAGCAGAACTTATAATTGGATTAAGCATAGTGGCTGCCTTAGCATCGTTTGCTTGGGCTACGGTTGAGGCGAGCTGCGAAAATATTGCATCCAAGGCTTCTCGACTCCAATACTCAGACACTAGCGAATTCAGAGACTTGATCCTCGAAAGCAAAGACCGATGCATGATCAATGACGCTTTCGCCAGACAGTTCTACAGAGGCTCTGGGGTCTTATCTCCTAAATGCATAACAAAAGCCGACGGAAGCTGTATCTACGAAAAGCCCAACTAAGCGGCAAGAGTTTTATGACCATTAATGTGTCGCAATAATTTGAACAAGCCAGAATCTGATACTGATCGCAAAGCTCATGCGTCTCGGGTACCAAAGCCATCATCAACCACACAGCTTACAGATCCCATACTGCAGCCCTGTGCTTCTCTGACCATAACAACAAATCACTTGTCCCCCTGCATCCAGGACTGCATCCCCTGGCGCCTGGCGCGACCCACTGGCCATACATCGCACCAAAGGGGGTTTGGGCTTTCACATTTCCACCTCCAGACGGATAGATTCTTACCGTTTTACCAGAGTACATGTTCAACCAATCATAACAATAACCTCCCCCCATCCAGGCAGTCAACATGCACTGAGCCTTGACTGGTACAGCACCAAGTAGAGTTACAAGAAAAGCTCCAAGCATCACGAGCACGAGTTGCTTGGATCCAGAGAGCTTGAATTCCATGCCTAGACTTAAGAATAAATGAGAGCAAGGCTTACTCCTTGGTGCTCACACAAAGATCTTAGCTCAATAGCTGCCAGCTTGCCACTGATATACACACGCGCACCATCTAAAAAGAATAATCTAGTTTAAAAGCTACTCCCACATCCCCCCATAGCTAAGATCCACTGGTATCACTGGGATATCTTGAGGGAGATGCACCTCCCCCATTCAGTCCCTCATCCCCTATTCAGGAGGAAGTGGTTTACGCGCCCCATAACACAAGCCACCACGACTACCGATGGACACCATCCCGTATCCCATGGCCTCCAATCGACGAAACCAGTCCTCTGCCTTCATCCGATTCATGAGCTTTGCCTCTTGGCCACTCAAGCAAGTCCTGACCTGAGACCAGGTCACGACACTGCCCAGCTTCAAAGCTATGTTGTGCAGTCGCCGCATCTCCTTAGTGATCTTGGACTTGGCCGTGACTTCTCGACTGGTGTACTGGGACAGCGCCCAGTGATCCAGGTAATCCACAAACTCAATGGCCTTCCTCAGAACATCAGCGCCAATAGATGTTGGATCATTAGGTTTTGACCGGATGATGGCAAGGATGTGAATAAGACCTGCTATGCGCAGTACCTTGCCTGCCGACTTGCCATGCAGTGCTGACTGAGTTTCGTTGGCTGATGAATGTACTCCATGCTGCTTCTCATACTCGTATTCACTGAAGACCTTTCTGGCCTCTTTGTCCAGTTTGTAGACCATTGGGGATAATTCAAAAGCACTCTGCGCATAGTCTTCAAGGAGCTTGGTCGCATTTACAACTTGCCTTTGCTCCTCTTCAGAACACTCCACGGGAAGCGGCACAGTCTTTTCAGGTAATGGGACAAATAAGAATCTGGCCCACTGACCTGTTGCATCAGGGTCTTTGGTGAGTTTAGCAAAAACCCTAGGCTGGAGATTGCCGTAAATCGAAACGCTACAGCGTTGATAAGATCTTGGATTCGCAACTCGAGAAGAATCGAATGGCTTGCCATCGAAAAGCTCCAGGAGTTGCTCTTCATCACCACCCGGCCCCTTGGCATACCGATTCATATTTTTGAACAGACCATTTAGCTCGTCACGAAAGATTCCGAAGCTGCGACTATGCTCGTCAGCCTTCTGCAGAATTGCCACAAGTGATTCAGATGAATAGTCTTGGGTCCGAATCTTCAAAGGCACAGGCCTAGGAGGCTTATCATCTTTCTTGACACCTCGGCATTCCTCCTCCCATTTACGCAACTCTCGTGTGTTTTGACTATCGATTGCAAGTCGAATTGGCTCAGAAGGATCATCGACTAGCAATCCTTTTAGGGGAGTCTTTTTGCTCCCAGACTTTCCGATAAAGGCAACAAAGAGATTAGCTGGCACCTGATAGTTGACCAGCGGATTGCCGTTAATCTTGGTTCCAAGCTTGAGCAAACTTGCTATCCCAGTCATGTATGCCATGCTGACAGTCGTTTCGTCATATGGAAGATTGCTGGTCAGGCAGCGACACGCATTGGCAAGGTCAGAAGGAAAAAGTTGATCCAGCCACTGTCGCTCTGGTCTCTCCGAACCAATGACCTGATCTATATTCTCTCTAGGGCTCTCTTCGCCTTTTAGTGGAAGATCAAAAGGAATTCCACATTCATCAACTTCTGGGTCGTCAAAGGTTTCCACAGACTTGCCGGACCAAATCTCAGACGCCTGATCCTGAACATCGTCACTTTCTCCGCTGCTCAGCTCGTTACTAGCTTCGACGTCAAAGTGAATAACCGCTTTCTCTGCTGACGTGATGATCCATTTCACTTTATTTCTTTCAGGGGTAAGGAGCTGGATCCGTGTACCTAAGACATAAGAAGGATAAGCGGGCACAATTGCGCTTTTTCTGATTGTTCCAATTGGGCAATCGTTGCCAATGACCCCGAACTGTCTTTTGAATGCACCATCAAACCAATCGAAGATGTCATCGCTTCGAAAGTTGACGAACGCATAAGCCCAGCAATCTCTCCCATTCGACTCGATTCTTAAGTTCTCGTTTCTAGAGAGCAGGCGAAGCGTGCTCGCATCTGAGTAAATTACAGAATTTGCTGCCTCGAAGCTTAAATCATAGAAGTGCCTGGCATTCATTGTATTGACGGCAAGTCCCAGTGGAATGCCATATTCTTCGGCGAGGTTGATCTGTTGATGAACTTCTTCATGGCTTCGCTCGCGGTGCTTTGTCGTCAGTACATACCCGCCATTTGAGCGAACGATTGCTGGGAAGAATCCCTTGAAGCACGACTGATCCGAGCTCCATGCACCACATATCTCATCTCCCTCTAGCCCAAAGCTTCCTGGATCTTCGATGCTGTCACAGCCACCATCGCGCCACTCATTGAATTCCTCTAAGCCTGTGTACTCATCTCGGTCGACAGAACAACTTATTGCAGGGACAACCAGTAGATCCAATTCAAATAATTCATCAGCAGACCTCCGTAGTTCGGAGTAGTGGCCGCTGGAGATTGGTTCCGTCATGGCAGCAAGAAATCACATCAGTTGATTCACGCTCTTAATCCTGCCTGGCTTACACCGTGAAAAACCGGACAACATCGGACATTTCTCAGACAAAAATGTCCGGATAATGTCCTGGAATGTCCGACCAGTAGAAGCCTTGAGCCACGAGACTTCTTCAGAGACACACAACAAGTGAGATGCAGTCCGATCTTTCAAATCTCAACCAGAGGATTCAGCAGCTCACTGCTGAGATGGCTCTAATCAAGGCCCAGCAAAACAATGCAACCCACCAAACTAGCCCCTGGCTACCAGTCAAGGAAGCAGCATCACGCCTGAACTTCCCCTCAGCACGGTCTCTGAGGGACAAAATCAATGGTGGTTACTTCCCACCCGACTGCTACCGCGTTGACCCCACAGCTTCTGGAAAAGCACCGAAGTTCCTAATCCATGTGGAGCGCTACATCAATAAGTTGCGTTGATCAGTTCTGCCTGTAGGGCTTCCATCCCAGATGCATCGAACCACTTCTGATAAATCCGGTTATGCACCTGAAGTGAATGCCCCATTGACTTGGCTGCAAAGGAGGCGCTGATCTTGGGGCAGTAGATCGTCCTAACCGCAAAAGCATGCCTGAGGTCATACGGCTTGAAAAGCGCATTCGCTTCATGTAGGGGTCTGCTCATCGCAGCGCCGACAACTTTGTTACTGCGTCCGTAATCGATGGCCGGCAAGCGCTTGGTGGTCAGGTCCCATCGCTCTATCCACTGAGCCGGTAATGCAAAGCTGGTGCGCGGTCCAGTCTTGCCACCACTGATTGCCAGCAGATTGGACTCCAGAACCTCCGCGTAGAGCAGAGCTTCATGGGGCCTAGCTCCATACACCGCACAGATACTCACTGGCCACTGCCAATCGGAGGGAAGGGTATCGATGAAGGCCACAACCTCCTCATCGCTCGGCACACTCCTCGGTGCGGTGTCCGTAGTTGGGCTGTATCCCTTTCCCAGCGCCCTGATCTGCTGCTGAAGATCGGCTGACATGCCCAAGGCTTTGGCCACCGTTGCAGCAGCCTGACTAGAGCGACGACGGCTCCTAGTCCCAAGCTCAGTCGCTGACACAAGATGGATTAGGTGCTCCGGCTGCAGATCCGAGATCTGAAGCAGGGGACGCAAGGGTCTGGCGTAATCGACATCCCAGGTGGTGGCAGCACTGACGCTGCGTTTGCTCCGCTGACCCCACCACTGCTCGGTCTGACTTACGGCATCAACACCACTGATGACGGGCTTGCTTCCCACAGGGAGGCGCTTGGACCCCCGTGAAGGACGGTCCCATGGGCTCCAGTCAAAGGGCTCCCTGGTACGGAGTGTCCTCTCGATCGCGGCACCAAGCTTCTCGGCCTGTGTAACGGCATCTGACGCTTGCTCTGGGTACCGAAGCCCCGTACTGATCCGACGCTGCTTCCAGGGGCTTGCAGCAGGCTCTGAAGGCTTGGGGGGAAGGGTGGCCCTCAACCGAACCATTCCTTCGTGCAGGTCCAGGGAAACCTTGTAGCCCCGATCCCTCAACGCACGGTTCTGCCGGTCGAGCCAGCTGCCCTGATCTCGCTTGCCCTTGCCTACCCCGGTCCCAGCCACCCCTAGTCAATTGCCTAACTCGTTGCCTAATCCTGGCAGTTTTTAGGCAATTTCGGGAGCCATGCCTAGCAGCCATATCACCCGAGCTCCAAGGAGCCAGATGGTCAGATCAACTGCGGCACAGTCAGTCTCGAGGATGGGAGCAGGGGGACTTGAACCCCCACAACGTTGCCGTCTGCGGATTTTAAGTCCGCTGCAAACCGGGTAGCTTCAAGCTTTTGAGCGAGTAGTTGACTAGCAGTTTGCCTATCACTCGCCCCAAGCGGCCATCCACGACAAAGGGATAGGCGACAAATGCGAGCAGGATCTAGGCCGAGCAAAACGGCAGGGACACCACCGCCAAGCAGGGTCCACGGGGGCAATCCTTAATGAATTCCAAAGACTTGCCAGAAAGGAGCGGCGTAACAGGTGGACGCATTGAGAGGTGTCCACCTGTCTAGGGACTGGTGCCGGCGGTTTCCATGCGGATATCGCATAACCGTCGACTGCTTGAGATAAAAGGCAAACTGGAATTTGGTGCCACCACCCCGTGACGGACTCAGCGACCTTCACCACCCCTGTAGCAGGCGATGAGGATCTGGAGGATCTGCCGCCGGAAATCCTTCCCCCTGACGGCAGCACCATCGGGAACCAGTCAGCACGGGAGGCGCTGAACAGGGCAGCAGAACGAGAGGAAAGCGAAGCGGCGTACGAAGCGAGTAAGAACAAGGCACTCGCCCTGAGTCTTGCTCGCAAGAGAGCATACGTGAGGAATGCCTGCACACTCGTGAACGGCAAATAAGGAGAAAGTCATGCCGAGCGAGCAGAACACAAAAAAGTCCAACGAAGAACTGCGGCAAAAGCT
>Ga0102862_1000603_pt1 | contig 7147 bp, 6 predicted proteins | sample Colrivmeta1449C3_FD_78496 | JGI IMG/M metagenome (GOLD analysis project Ga0102862, IMG submission 78496) | Estuarine microbial communities from the Columbia River estuary - metaG 1449C-3 | ecosystem: Environmental > Aquatic > Marine > Intertidal zone > Estuary | place: USA: Columbia River Estuary... | reverse complement strand
TGCGGTTCGCACTGCGAATGAAGCAGGCGCTCTTGGTACCTCTCTTAATCAACTCTTTCAGAAAACCTTCTCTGTTGCTAAAGAGGTTCGTGGCTCAACTGAAATTGGCGCCCACTCGATTTCCATGGCTGCCGCATCAGTTCGACTTGCTGAGCGTATCTTTGAGTCTATTGGTGAACAAAAGATTTTGTTTATCGGTGCTGGTGAGATGATTACGCTGTGCGCTACTCATTTTGTGGCACGCAAACCAAAAGCAACTGCCATTGCGAATCGCACCATTGAAAGAGGTCAAGAACTGGCGGACTCAATCTCTGCTCAAAATATCGATGCAGAGTCATTCCGCCTCAATGACCTGCCCACCCGCTTGCATGAGTTTGACATCATCGTTTCATCCACAGCAAGCCCTTTACCTATTATCGGCCTTGGTATGGTAGAGAGCGCTTTAAAACTGCGTCGTCGTAAACCCATGGTCATGATCGATTTAGCAGTACCGCGTGATTTTGAACCAGAGATTGCAAGACTGAATGATGTCTACCTCTATACCGTCGATGATTTAGGTACGATGGCACAAACGGGTTCGAACTTACGACAAGCTGCAGTGAGTCAAGCGGAAATCATTATTGAAGAGCGTGTCAGTAATTTTATGCACTGGTTACAAGGAAGAAACGCCGTACCTTTGATTCAGGATATTCAGCAGCAAGGCGATCGTCTGCGGCAAATTGAGTTAGAGCGTGCGCTTAAACGATTGATGCGTGGCGAAGATCCTCAAGAGGTTCTCAATGCAATGGCGCAAGGTCTCACGAATAAGTTCTTACATGGTTCATTGCATGCACTTCAACATGCGAGTGGCTCAGAGCGCGACGCCCTAATTAAATTACTTCCAAAATTATTTGCTACGCATTCGGGAGCGAATAGTTTTTCTGACAATATTTTCAACAATCCAGAAAAAAAATCTCAAGCCGATAGTCATTAGATGAAATCCAGCATGCGGGCTAAGCTGGAGCATCTTGATGCCCGTTTGGCTGAACTTAATACCATTTTGATGCAGGAAGACTCCACAAAGGATATGGATGTCTATCGCAAACTCACACGTGAACATGCTGATATCTCAATGGTTGTAGAGCAATTTGGCTTTTACAAGAAGGCTGAAGAAGACGCTAAAGCTGCTAACGAAATGCGCCTTGATCCGGATATGAAAGAGTTTGCCGACGAAGAACAAAAACAAGCGGAGACGCGTATGGCAGATCTAGAGAAAAGCCTACAAACTCTCTTGCTGCCAAAGGATGAAGATGATGGTCGGAATATTTTCTTGGAGATTCGAGCAGGTACCGGTGGTGATGAGAGCGCCCTATTTGCTGCTGATCTTCTGCGCATGTATACCCGCTTTGCTGAACGTCAGGGCTGGAAAACGGAGATTGTTAGCCAAGCAGAATCAGATCTGCGTGGTTACAAAGAAGTGATCTTGCGCCTTTCTGGAACCGATGTATACGCCAAAATGAAATTTGAGTCTGGTGGGCATCGAGTACAACGTGTACCCCAAACAGAAACCCAGGGTCGCATTCATACCTCAGCTTGTACGGTTGCTGTGATGCCTGAGGTCGATGAGATTGAAAGCATCAAAATCAATCCTGCGGATCTGCGAATTGATACCTTTCGTGCATCAGGTGCAGGCGGACAGCACATTAATAAAACCGATTCGGCTGTTCGCATTACCCATCTTCCCACCGGCATTGTGGTTGAGTGTCAAGACGACCGAAGTCAGCACCGCAATAAAGACCAAGCAATGAAGGTCTTGGTCTCGCGCATTAATGATGCGCAACGACATGCGCAACAGCAAGAACAGGCACAAACGCGTAAATCATTAGTGGGTACCGGTGATCGCAGTGACCGAATCCGAACCTATAACTTTCCACAAGGTCGCATTACGGATCACCGCATTAATCTCACTCTCTACAAGATTGATGCCATGATGGATGGCGACATTACTGATCTACTCAATGCCCTAGCGGCAGAGCATCAAGCTGATTTACTCGCTGCGATGGGTGATGCCTAAGCACAAAGTTAGTTTGTGAGAATGCCATTGAGTACAACGCAATCCTTATTAGACAATACACCGCTTGATAAAGTGGATGCACGCTTTTTATTGGGAGATCTTCTTGAACAGCGTCTTTCTTGGCCACGCTCCGCATTAATCTCTAAAGACCAAGAGGCACTTCCTCTTGGTCTGATTGATGAGTGGAAAGCGCTTGAACAAAGACGCCTGCTAGGCATTCCAGTTGCCTACTTGGTGGGTAAAAAAGCCTTTCATGCGATAGAGCTCAAGATAAGCCCTGCCGTTCTTATACCTAGGCCGGAGACCGAACTCTTAGTTGATCTGGCCACCGAGGAAGTTCAAAACCAAATTCAATTTAACCCCTGCAAACAATTAATACGCATTCTGGATCTAGGAACTGGGTCTGGTGCTATTGCTCTGGCAATTGGCTTTCAGTTAAAAATACAAAATCAGAGTAATCCTATTATTGAGATTCTGGGTATTGACATTTCTTCTGCTGCAATCGAGCTAGCCAAGGAAAATGCAAGTCGGCTTGGGCTGACCGATCATGTTAAGTTCTCACAAAGCCATTGGTATGACAATATTCCATCTGAGTTAAAAAATAGTGTTGATTTGATTGTCTGCAATCCTCCTTACATTCATCCCGATGATCCCCATCTTTCTCAAGGAGATTTGCGCTTTGAGCCCCGAGATGCCTTAACGGATCACGTGGATGGATTTGGCTGTATAAGAACCATTCTCTCTGGCTGCAATCCATATCTAAGCCAAGGAGGATGGGTAGCCATTGAACATGGCTTTGAGCAAGCTGATTCAGTACGCACCATCATGCGGGCTAATGAACTTACGGATGTACGCTCAGTTCCTGATCTTGCAGGGCATTTACGGGTCAGTATGGGCCGCAAATCAAGCTAATCCAAGGTTTGAGACTAAGTAAAGACCCCATTTCTAAATAGGTCATAAAATAGTTCTCACTATCGGTTCAGAAAGGATTTTTTGCTATGAGTGATTCCCAAATCAAAATTAAAGAAATTGTGACAAGCCACCCTGTGGTTCTCTTTATGAAGGGTACTGCCCAATTTCCCCAATGCGGCTTCTCTGGAAACGCAATTAATATTTTGCGCGCCTGTGGTGTGGAGACTCTACATACGGTCAATGTCTTTGATGATGAGTCAATCCGACAGGGTATTAAGGAATTTGCCAATTGGCCAACTATTCCACAGCTCTATGTCCATGGTGAGTTTATTGGTGGCTCCGACATCATGACCGAAATGTACCAAAGTGGCGAACTCAAAAAGTTACTTGGCACGTAATATCCAGCACTACATTTGCAAAAGCTCACTCTGTGGGCTTGGTCTAGATTAGACTAGGCCCATGTCTGAGCTTATTACCCTAATTACTGTTGTATCTCTTAGCGCGGCAATTGGTCTTGGTATTTATGTCCTTCTTCTGCGCACTAACCAAAAACAAACTCAACTATCGCTAATCGATCAAATTACTTTGGTCGATGCTTTGCGCCATGAACGTGATCAAGCAATCCAAAATTCCATTCGTCTACAGGCCGAACTAGAATCGGAGCGTAAGCAAGTGCAACATCGGATTGATTCTTTGAATGAGGCTAAAGAAGCCTTAGCGAATCAATTCAAAAACTTGGCTAATGAAATTTTAGAAGACAAATCTAAAAAATTTAGTGAGCACAATGCTCAACAACTTGATGTGCTTTTAAAACCATTGCAAACGAAGTTAACTGAGTTTAAAGAGCAAGTTAGCAGCTCCTATGAAAAGGAATCTCGGGAACGCTTTGCTCTTAAAAATGAGATTGAGCGATTAGCTAACCTCAATCTCAAAATGTCGGATGAAGCAAGGTCACTGACCAATGCACTAATAGGGGATTCCAAGATACAAGGTAATTGGGGTGAGCTCGTTCTTGAGTCAATCCTAGAATCCTCAGGTCTACGTAAAGGCGAAGAGTACCTGGTCCAAGACAGTCATACACAATCCGATGGCAGCCGTTTGCAGCCCGATGTCATTATTAAACTTCCTGAAGGTCGACATCTAATTATTGATAGCAAAGTTTCTATCACAGCCTATGCCAGACACACTGAAGCCGAAACGAGCGATCAGGCTGAAAAAGAGCTCTTGGCCCATGTTCAATCGATTCGGCAGCATATTCAAGGACTATCGGGTAAGAACTATACCGGTATCTCTGATCTATCCACTGTTGACTTTGTGTTGATGTTCATTCCCGTTGAGCCAGCATTTTTAAGCGCCCTTAAATCGGCTCCTAACCTTTATCAGGAAGCGCTTAGTAAAAACATTGTCCTGGTCTGTCCTAGCACTCTAATGGCCACCCTGCGGACAGTTGCTCATTTATGGCGTCAAGATCAACAAAATAGAAATGCAATGGAGATCGCTAGGCAGTGTGCCAATCTCTATGACAAGTTTGTGGGTTTTGTGGAAGACCTAGAACAAATTGGTAAACGTCTTGATCAAGCCCAGTCGAGTTATCACGATGCTTTTAGTAAACTTAAATCAGGCAAAGGTAATTTGATTAAAGCAGCAGAGAAGGTAAAAGAGTTGGGAGTCAAGCCCAACAAGATGATTGCGAGCAACCTGCTTGATACGGATGAGTAGTATTTATAGATAAAAAAACCCGCTCGGTTGAGCGGGCTCTAGTGCTGAATTACTAAATTAAGCAGCTTTACGAGCCTTTGCTGGAGCAGCAGCTTTCTTTACTTGAGCAATTTGACCTTGAAAAGCTTCAAATGCCTGGTCTGCTGATTTCTCAACGGTTGCCATTGCATCTTTGCTGGCTTCACGGAACTGCTCAAAACCTTGCATAACCGAGTTCATTGATGTTTTGAATGCCGATACAAAGACATCTGAACCGGCAGGTGCGTTAGCGGCTAATGTGTTTACCCAGTCTTGCATACCAACTTGAGTTTGCTCAATGCTGGCTTCTACGACGTTTGCAAACTCTTTACCGCTCTCGCGCAATACCTTAGTTACTTTGCGCTGATGAGCAATCGCTTGATTACCAACTTCTTGCAAGGAGTCAGCTTGGATCAACTCGGTGACGCTCTTTGGATCTTTGGCGGTCAACACGTGTTGGATGTTCTCTTGAGCATTCAAGAGTGCATTTTTAGAGGCGTCGTAATTGAGTTCTACGAGTTTTTGTGCATTCTCAAGAGCAGCCTCGCCCAAAGAAAATACGGTCTCGAGGTTCTTGCTCTGAATTTGCGACAATTTTGCTGTTACTTGATCTTGATTCATGGTGTACTCTCCAATTAGTTAATGTATTTAATATTGCACTGCACCATGAAACTATACCTATATTTATGCTGCTTTGCAATATAAATGATTGCTTTGCATCAAAAAATATCCTTTTAGATTAAAAAAATGAATTAAATCAATGATTTAATAGATAAATACCATGTCTGATTCAGCTCAAAATAGCCCTTCTTATCCTAAAATTGCTACCGCCGCCTGTTTTGGTACCTTTTTAGAGTGGTACGACTTTTTAACCTTTGCCACCCTAGCCGTTGCCTTTGCACCCCTATTTTTCCCAAGTTCCGACCCCGTTACGGGTCTTCTAGCCAGCTTAGCTACCTTTGGGGCTGGGATGGTTGTGCGCCCCCTAGGAGCGGCATTTTTTGGTTCCCTGGGGGACCGAATAGGACGAAGACCTGTCTTCCTCATCACGATTACTTTGATGGGCGGGGCCACCTTTGCTGTTGGGTTTTTACCCACCTATGAACAAATAGGTATTTGGGCGCCCATCCTTCTTGTGAGTTTGAGACTTCTTCAAGGGCTATCAGCTGGGGGTGAAATCGGTGGCAGCGCTGTTTACTTAACGGAGCATGCGGGTAACTCAAATCGGGGATTAAAAACGAGCGTTTTGCAATTAATGGGGCCGCTAGGAATGCTTGTATCCACCTTACAACTGGTTTTACTCAATCAATTTTTAGACCCAGTAAGCTTTAAAGAATGGGGCTGGCGTGTTCCTTTTTGGTTCTCAATCATTTTGCTACTTGTTGCTCTTAAGGTCAGAATGACCTTGGAAGAAACACCGATCTTTAAAGAAATGTTAGCCCAGGGACAAACATCAAAGTCACCGCTGCGTGATAACTTTCGGGATAAAGAAACCCGCAGGCAGATGTTTTTACTCTTCTTTTGCATATCTGCTGGTGGCTCCATTTTATTCTTCTGCGTTCAGGTGTATACCGGAATCTTTATGAAATCAGCATTGCAAATTAATCCTCAAATCGTCGATACCTTGACCATTACAGCAACGCTTGTCTTATTCCCACTAACCATCCTCTCTGGAGCCCTCTCAGACCGTATTGGGCGCAGGCCCGTGGTGATTGGTGGATTACTCCTCGGCACGATTTTGATTCAACCGGCTTATCAGTTTTTGCAAGCCCTAAGTCAGCAAGTTACCCCTGATTATTTTTTAATGGCAGGTACTCTGGTCACGATCACCCTTCCACTTGCATTGGTAGTTGGTCCTCAAACCGCCCTTCTTGCAGAACTTTTCTCAGCAAAGACTCGCAATAGTGCGGCAACCCTCCCTCATAATCTTGCTGCGGGCTGGATTGGTGGATTACTGCCACTAATCGTAACTTGGTTGAACAAAGAGTTTTCTAGCCAGCTGGCTGGCTTATGGTACCCAACCATTTTTTTAGCTATTGCAGCTGGGCTGGCGATCTTCTTCTTGCCAGAAACTAAGAAAATTGATCTGACTAAATAGAATAATAAAGACGGGGGAATTTTGGTGCCCCATGTCCGACTCGAACAGACCACCTACTGATTACAAATCAGTTGCTCTACCAGATGAGCTAATGGGGCATCTCAGTGATTTAATTTTAACTTACTTCACAATCTTTAAAGCGGGACGCTCACTCTTTACCTTCGTAGCGTCTTTATTTCCAAGCCCATTATCCACTGGCCCCTTTGTTTCGGGATCAAATGGGAAGGACATCCCCTGACCATTTTCTCTAGAATAGATTGCCAAGACATGGGTGACTGGAACCAATACTTTCTTGGGTATACCCCCAAATCGAGCCTGAAAACTGATCCAATCGTTCTCAATATGCA
>Ga0102862_1000591_pt1 | contig 7265 bp, 8 predicted proteins | sample Colrivmeta1449C3_FD_78496 | JGI IMG/M metagenome (GOLD analysis project Ga0102862, IMG submission 78496) | Estuarine microbial communities from the Columbia River estuary - metaG 1449C-3 | ecosystem: Environmental > Aquatic > Marine > Intertidal zone > Estuary | place: USA: Columbia River Estuary... | reverse complement strand
CAGGGTGTGCCGTAGTGCCCCCGTAATGTACCACAGCAGCCAGCCTTGGCAAACCGCCGGGCTGCTGGTACTGTTACATGGCAAACCCCAACCCAGGGACCCATGCCACCCAACTTCGGCAACCGCCCGCTAGGCCCACTGCAGCGGAACTGGCTTAACTTCCTCCGCCGCAATCCCGGCCCGCACTACGTTGCCATGCCCCAGCGTGATCAGCGGATCGCCGACTCCCTGCAGGCCCGCGGGCTGATCACACTGGCCCCAGCACCAGTCACCGACCCCAAGGGGCTCCCGGTGTACACCCTCGAAGCGGTGGAGGCGCCCCAGCAATGAGCGGGGGAGACTGGAATACTACGCGCGAGCGTAAACAGCTGGCCCTAGATGCCCGAGAGCTGGAGCGTGAACAGTTGCGGCTGGAGAAACGCCAGCTGCGGGACTTGCGGTGGGCAGTAGAACGCTCCAGCCTGGCCGCTTCGGATTGGGCTGATCTGCTGGCCCTGCAGGCTGCCCACGGCAAGGAAGGCCCGCTCCAGCTATGGCGGGAACTGGTGCCCTATTGGCGGGCGTGCCAGCGTTGCAACGGCGGCGCTGACATTCCCCCAGATCTTTTTCCACAGGCTACGGGTATCTTTCCGCGCACCGATCAGCCAGCCAAGGCCCCAGCCAATAGGACCCGCTCCAGCAAGGGGGCGGCCCGAAAGGTTCGATCCGATGCCGGCGTGGCCCGTAAGCGCTCCAGCAAGGGGGCGGCCTAAGGGCTGCCCTTTATACTGGTCACCAGTTCTGGCAGGTACGCCAGGCCGTGGGAGGCGCAGGCTGAAAGGTAAGCGGCCCGCGCCTCCGCTTCACTTTTGAAAGGCCCGAACCTATGGGTCACCCCACCGACTTGAATGGTTGCGCTCCAGCTGCGCTTGCCTTGAATGGCACCCCCGCGGCTGCGCTTAGTGTTCTGCATGTTCTGCCGGCGGGTCACCTCCCGGAGGTTGTACCAGCGCTGGTTGAATGGGTTTCGGTCGATGTGGTCAATCTCCATGCCTTGAATGGGCCACCGGCCAGTGATCCAGGCAAATACAACAACCCCGTAGGGATGCCGAGACCTGTAATGAATGGAAAGTTGATGACTTCTTTTGCAGCGATTGCCCCTCAAAGGGCGGTCGTTATCGCGGCGGTGAAGCGTTCCAGTGAATGGGCTGTAGGAATACTTTTCCCACAGGTCCTCTACAGAAGGACGCACGTTAGACTGTGACACGATGACCTGAATGGTAGGTTGTCCGGCCTGAGGTGGGTGCGAACCACGCTCAGGCAACCATTGTACCAGCGGGTCTCAAGCTGAGACTGGAGTGGGATTCTGAAGAGCGGAGTAATACTGCTCTACCCGTGCGAGGAACGAGCACTCAGCCTGCTGCAGTTCTTCGGGGGTCATCCAGTGAATGTTTGGCGCTCCACAGCGGCGGGCTAGAACGATCACAGCTCCAGTCGGTTCAAGCCCGGTCAGGTGTTTTAGGCCGAGGCTGTAAGCCCCACACTGGTCGATGTATGAATGACCTGGGGGCAAGCGTTCCAGGCCATCTTCATCTTTTTTAGTTTTGCGTCCGACGCTGGTTTTCCAGTCGGCAACCACGATGGAGTTGTTCTTGAATCCCAGCAGGGCATCTGCCGTTCCAGCAAAGCCTGCCGGGTGGTGGATGCTGAACTCACTGGCGAAAATTTCGGTGACGTTTTCGGCGATCCAGTCAGACAAGCTGCGGGCGTAGCCGGAGGCGCTCCAGCCAACTCGGGGAACGTTGGGTCTCACCCGCTTGAGTGCCCATTGCGTGATGGGGGTCGGGATGCGTGCCAGTCCTTGGTCGTCCCAGCGGATGGCGTTGCGCTTGTTTGCAGTGGAACGTGCCAGCTGTTGGGCGGTTTTGAGGAGATACTCCGCCTGAGAGTGGGCCATGTTGCCTCGGGTGGCGGCAACATTGCGCTGGCAGCTGGCCTCCACTGGTCCCAGGCGGGCTTCCCAACGCTCCAGCCCGGTCTTGTCGCTCGTCTCCTTCAGGATGTGTGTAACACTATGGTATACATTACCTTTGATGTCCCGGTAGACCCGGCAGGGGCCACTGTTGTCTTGCTCCAACCGCCACTTACGCAGTCCTGCCAGCGTGTCTTGGGTGTTGGAGGCCATGAAGTTATTCTTTCCCAAATGGATCCTACTGCCAGTGTCAACCCCACTGGGCTGCCATGGCCTCAGCGATGCCTGTGTAGGTGCGACTGCGTTCTTTCCAGCGGTCAGGTCCGGGGGGCATACGGTGGACTTTGTTTTCGCGGCCTTCAACGACATTTGTGGGTACCAACAGTGGGAGATTCTTTAGCCATAGGCAGGTAGCTTTTGTTTCTCCGTGTCCAAATTGCCAAGGTTGAATTATTTGACTGGGTTTTCTTATGCGACTTGAAATTATGGATACCGGATTTTCTAGTGCTATACGTTCCACTGGAGCATCAAGTAGCAGTCGAACAAAGTCAAGTGCTTGTTGTTGCTCTACCTGCTTGTCCTTGAACCATCGGGCTCCGCTTACGGCTAAATGTGTGCAGGGAGGATGTGCGATTAGCAAGTCCCAATGCTGATTTAGCAGGTCTTCAACTTGGCCTTGATAGTGGTTACCGTTCTCTCTCTCTCTGAGGGTAAAAGGTCGCAGCTCCAAGCGTCCCAGCCTTTAGCAGCAAAGGCGTCACGGACACGTCCGCTGTATTCGCAGGCAACAAGTAAGCGTGGCATGGTGTTAAAAAAAGCCCCCGGTGAAGGGGGCCTTGGTTGGGTAGGTATCAGGCTGCCTTGAAAGGATTGCCACCACTGAGAAGGCGGCTGATGTCGAAGCCTTCGGCCTTGGCTTCGAGCCAGGCGGCATCGACGTGCTCTTGGCTGCCCTTCTTGCGGGGGACCGGGCGGACGGTGTACTCGGTGAGCAGGCCGCTGCCCTTCTTGCTGATCGTGAAGTCCCACTCCAGCAGGTTCTCGTAGTCCTCCATCTGGGAGATCTGGTCGATTTCCTTGAGGATGGATTTCTGGGTGATCTGCAGGACCTGGACTTTGCCGGACTCGTAGTTGTAGACCGGGCAGGCGATGGCGAACTTCACGTCCGCGGTGCCAGGGCCGCCGCGGCCTTCGCGGGGCTCGAACTCACCCATCTCAGTCGTGACGTCCTCGTGGGTGGGCTCGTAGTCAAAGCGGAAGGGCTTGGAGGCGCCGTTGGCTTGGCCCCAGCACTCGTAGAACTCCAGGGGTTCGTCGGTCAGCAGCGCGAAGCGGACGGAGCCGCCGTCGGGGAGCTTGCTGAGGCTGAGGTAGCCGCCGCCGGTGCTGTTGGACGTAACAGCAGCAGAGGCTTGCTTGGAAAGGAAAGGCATTGGTGTTTCCGGTGTTTTGGTGGTCGCCCGAGGGCAACGTCTATGACAGTAACACGGGATTGACGGGACGGCTAGCCTAGTAAAACGCCCCAGCCGCGGAAGGCGGCCAGGGCGCGTGTAACACAACACTGTAGGAGTCTAACAAAGTGTCTCGTAAGACGCAAGATCTGGCGGATTTCGTGCGCCAACTGCCTGTCGGGCCGGCTTATGCGCCGATCTACGCCAAGGGTCAGGTATTTGGGAAGCACGGGGATGTTTCCACCGGCAAAGCCCCGTATGAAAAGGCGCACCACGCTGTTTTGTCGCCGGCGGATGTGGCGCTGTTGATTGAGCAACGGCCTGAGGTGTTCAAGGCTGTTGGCCTGTTCACCGGGATCCGCAGTGACGGTCTCGTCATTCTCGATGTAGACGCAAATCTGACGACGCTCCAGAAGAAGTGGGGTGACTCGTTGAAAGATGCGCCGAAAGTCGTCTCAACCAAAAACAACGCCGCAAAATTCATCTTCCGGGTGCCGGAGGAACAACGTTCCAAGGTCAAGGGCATCAGCGGGAAGGTCACAGGAGCGGGTTACGAGGTCCTGTGGGGGATGCAGGGCGTCATTGCGGGGGAATACCCCGGCAGCAGCGACGGGAAGGCTCCTAAGGGCTTCTACGCGCTCCAGGGAGATCTTCAAAATGTGCCGGAGGCTCCGGAGTGGCTGCTGGCCGAAATGCGGGCCGCTAAGGATGCTGACGCGCCAGTGCAGGGGCTAATCAAAAACCGGAAGGGGCTTGATTTCAGCGGGCGCACTGAGGATGAGCTGTTTGAGCTGATTCAGGACTGTCTTTCCGTGCTGCCGCACTTGGGCCGTGGCACTGAGGACTACTGGTGGTCGATTGGGGCAATGGTTGCTGAGGCGCTTCCCAACGAGAAGGGCCTGATGTTGTGGTCGGCTTGGAGTTGTGAAGATCCGGCGTTTGAGGAGGAGTGGGCCAGCGGTAATCCATGTGAGGCGAAGTGGCCGCACATCTTGAAAAGAGCCGGGCGGACTGGAAACAAAGGCGTCGGCTCGCTGATTTATTTGGCGGACCAGTACGACGTTGAGCGCCAGCGATTCCGGGAGTCGAGCCGCAAAACGCTGGAGGAAGTTGAGTCCTCAAAAATCCAGAGGATTCAGGCGGTGCACCTGGATTACGAGGAGGTCATCAAGCGGGCTAAGGCGCTCCAGGAGCTGGATAACCCTGCGGAGATGGCGCACAAGATGAACGTGTTGGCGCTGGAGGCTGGGTATCGGGATGCCGGAGCTTTGGAGCGGCTGCTCATCAGCCAGATGCAGTATGAGCAGCAAGACGATGAAATGGCCTTGGATACGTTCCTGGATAAGGACCTCAAGTTTGAGTACCTGATCCCGGATCTGCTGCCGTGCCCTGGGACTGTGATGGTCCATGGCGCTGGTGGTGATGGCAAATCCATGTCGGCCTGGACCATCGCCAAGCACGTTGCACGCGGGATTCCGTTCTCGGTACGGGGTGATCTTGTGCCAGTGCAGGCTGGACCGGTGCTGATTCTCAACGGTGACCAGAGCGAGGTGCAGGTACAGCAGCAGATGCGGGATCTGGAGTTCCAGCGCACTGATCCGGTGACGGTGGTGATGGGGTGGGACCTGAACTGGTACTACCGCTTCACCAAACTGATTCAGAAGCACCGGCCCAAACTGGTGATCATCGACTCGATCACCGGCTGCTCCAGGGGTTCGGCGTTCGATGAAAACAAGAAGGAGTTTGCCGGTCCGATCTACTGGCTCAGCAACAACAACGGGCGGCTGTTCCCGGCCTGCACGATCCTGCTGGTGCACCACGCCAACAAGACCGGCGGATTCCGGGGTTCCACGGCCATTCGGGACGCTGTGGACGAGGTGTGGGGTCTGCGGCGGCCCGATAAAAAGCAGGTTGAGGAGGTGGGTTCCAACGCCCGGATCATCACCGTTGAGAAGTCGCGGGCTGGCCGTGGCGATTCGACCCTGTTGATGAAGCTGGAAAGCGATTTGACCTTCTCGCTGACCGACTTCGTGAGCGAGCAGCCAGACAGCGGGCCGGCCTCGGTGGTGGATCGGGTGCTCCAGCGGTTGCGGGCTGCGTATCCGAGGGCTCTGAGCCGGTCTGAGCTGGCTGCAGACGCCCTGTGCGGGGGAAGTGTCGCGGCGATCCGCAAAGCGACCCAGCGGCTCATTTCCAGGGGGTTGGTGCGGGTGGCGGAAGAACGCCCCAATGAGAGTGGCGGTACCCCCATTCCTGCGTTCCAGGCAATTACCTCGTGTGAAAAGCCCCAAAAACAGTGTCCAACCGCCAAAGAAACCAGTGGTGGACTGGAAAGGACGGTTGGACAGCCTAAAAACGTGTCCACCACCCCCCTGACTGGTGCACCAGAGGCCCGGGGGGAGGTGGACAGCCAAAAGGGGTGTCCAACCGCTAATTCCAGTGCTGGAGAGCGATCTGCCCCGGTTGGACACGTTTTAGAGGTATCCCCGCGTGAGGCAAGAACGGAGGGCGAATTGGATCGCTTGATGGAAGAGGCCGCCAAGATGTGGGACTGATCTGAGTCAGAGGTGCTACAGTCTTGTGGCACCTTTGCGTTTTTTATGGCGACACGGAGAGTCTCATACTCAGTCCAACCTGAGACAGTTACAAAGCTTGCAGCCTTAGCTCACTGTCAATACCGCACAGCGAGCCAGCAGTTCGATGTCATTGTTGCTGATGCAACTTCTGCGTACATCGCAACTTTAACTTCAAAACAACACGCTGAATTTTGTGCCCTCCTTACCAGGTTCAAAAAATGATTAAAGCTATCGAAACTTGCTACAAAGGGTACAGGTTTAGAAGTCGTTTAGAGGCCCGCTGGGCGGTGGCTTTTGATACTATTGGGCATAGATATTTATACGAATATGAAGGGTTTGAATTACCTAGCGGTCGGTATTTACCAGATTTTTATTTCCCAAATTTAGATGTATGGGGAGAAGTAAAGCCCTTTAATTTTACGCAAGAAGAACTGCAAAAATGTGCTGAACTTGTGGTGCATACACAAAAACCGTGCGTGCTTCTTGTCGGTATGCCGGAACCAACAAATTATTACTTTCTGTTTCCGTGGCGTGACGATGATTTTTACGATGCTTACCCCGATCAGCAGCTAATAGAAGGTGTTGGTTGCGATGATTGTGATTTATGGTGGAGATCGGAACGATTCTATGTTGGTACAGGAGAAGCCAATAAAACTATGACTAGGTGTTTTATAGGAACTAGTGAAAAACCTGCACTAGCCGCAAAAGCTGCCAGATTTGAGTTCGGGGAATCCGGCTAAGCAGATTATGGACAGGCCACCTAACTTTTTCCTAGGGCTCATGCGGGCTGCCGCGTGGCTGATCTGGAGAGAACCCGTGGCTAAACCTGAACCGCCTCAGCCGAAGCGTCCCAGGAAGCCAACCTTGGGTTACACCGTCGGTGACATCCCCTTCGAGCTGCTGGCGGTCGTGCGCGTTCAGTGGTACCGAAGGGGCCGGGCGTATGAGGTTGAGGAGTACCAGATCGTCGAGTCAGACGATGCCCACGGGCAGTTTCACTACATCGTTGGGACGGCGCTCAAACAGGGCGCCGACGTCTGTGTTCTGACCCAGTACCAGCCGGAAGACCTGGGGGTTCCAGCGTGATTCCGCCGGTGGTGGTCTTTGGGCTGACGTGGCTGCTGGGGATGCTGGTAGTCACTGTCTACCTCACCCAATGGGCCACATGAAGAATTGCAACAGCCCGGCTGGACGCCTAGCTGGCTGTGTGCAACAGTAAGGGCACGCCCGCAACGGCGTGCCTTTTATTACTGATTGACATGGACGATTTCACCTGCACCAAAGTTG
>Ga0102862_1000589_pt1 | contig 7272 bp, 7 predicted proteins | sample Colrivmeta1449C3_FD_78496 | JGI IMG/M metagenome (GOLD analysis project Ga0102862, IMG submission 78496) | Estuarine microbial communities from the Columbia River estuary - metaG 1449C-3 | ecosystem: Environmental > Aquatic > Marine > Intertidal zone > Estuary | place: USA: Columbia River Estuary... | reverse complement strand
TTGCAAAGAAGAAAGGTGCATATTGCATCGGCGTTGATAGCGATCAATGGGGAACACTTCCTGAAGCTCGTCCTTGCCTTGTAACTTCAGCAATGAAGTTAATTGATAAGGGTGTTGCTGCTGTTATCAAGACCATTGTTGAAGGAACAGATAAGGGCGGAAACTACTTTGGAGCTGTTGGACTCGCTCCACTGCATGACTTCGCAAAGAAAGTTCCTGCTGCATATCAAGCTAAGTTGAAGGCAATTACTCCAAAGGTTCTTAACGGAACCGTTAAGACCGGAGTGAAGCTCTAAGACTTAAGTTAAGGTTGTAAAAAAGGGAGATACGCTTTTTAACGAGCGTATCTCCCTTTACCTCAATAAGAAGTTAAAGATTTAAAAAATCATTGGAGCAACTTGTGGAAGCTAAGCAAGAGAAGAAGCTTGACCTAAGCCCTGTCCTGGTTCCAATTCTTTCAATTCTGGTCGCATTGATTTTCGGTGGCATCCTGGTTTTTATTCAAGGGATTGATCCCTTGCTTGCCTATAAAGTTTTATTCACAACTGCATTTGGTTCACTTGATGGAATCGCAATAACGCTTGCTAAAGCTACGCCTTTAATCTTGAGTGGCTTAGCAGTAGCAATTTGTTTACGGGCTGGACTGTTTAACATTGGTGCACAAGGACAATTGATTTCAGGAGCGCTTGCATCTGCTTGGGCGGGCTACACATTTGTCGGTCTTCCCGCTTTAGTACATATCCCGCTAGCACTGATATTTGGTGCTTTCTTCGGTGCAATTGTTGCTCTAGTTGCCGCAATACTAAAGGCCTATCGTGGAGTTCATGAAGTTATTACAACAATAATGCTTAATAGCATTGTCATTGCTCTCGCTGATTACTTGACCAGCACGCCATTTAAAGAACCAGACCAGCCATTGACTAGAACGCCGAAAATACAAGATTCAGCACGAATGCCTGACTTGCTGGGCCTTCCGTTGGGATTCTTTCTGGCTATCGCTCTGTCCATAACGCTTTGGTGGATCATGAAAAATACTACAACTGGTTTTAGCATTGAAACTATTGGAAGAAATAAGAATGCCGGCTGGTATGCCGGTATCTCTATCAAGAAAACTGTCATATTAAGTATGTTGATTGGTGGGGCGGTTGCAGGAATCGCTGGTGCTGTTGAAACTTTAAGTATCACTGGGAGATTTGAACCAGCTTTTAACGCAGGTCTTGGATTTGATGGTATTACCGTAGCTTTACTTGGTAGAGCCAATCCGCTTGGCGTAATCCCTGCGGCAATTCTGATTGGTGGGATGAGGGCGAGTGCCTCTACGGTTCAATTCGAAGCGGGCGCGGCGCCAGAACTAGTTGATCTTCTTCTTGCAATGATTCTATTTTTTGTCACTGCACCGCTACTGGCAAAGTTCTTTAAGAATCGTAAAGAGAATGTCGCCATGACTAGTGGATGGAGCAACTAATGAAACTGCGCACTAGTCACTATGTAATACTCACATTTCTAGTTGCCTTCACTTACTTTTATAGCAGAGATGGATTAGTTGCCACTTCTGTCCTATATACCGCAATTCAATTTTCAATTCCATTAGCACTGGCCGCGATGGTCGGCGTTATGTGCGAACGAACTGGAGTGGTTAATATTGGTATTGAAGGAACCATGTTGATTTCAGCTTTTACTGCCTTTTTTGCGGGTGCTATTTTGCAAGATACCGTTCGGGGAATGTTTGTTGGAGTTTTCACTGGAGCAATGATGGGGCTTCTGCTAGCCCTAATGGCAGTGAACTGGAAAATGGACCAGATTATTGCTGGAGTAATCTTGAATATCTTGGCTGCAGGCATCACTTCTTTTTACTACCGACAAAACTACTCGATTCCCTCAACTTTAAATCCCATTGATCTTCCGGTAGTAGGTGCTTGGCCAATTCTTGGACCAGTACTTTCCTTCCACGGTCCTATAACTTATTTTGGAATTCTTTTCATTCTCGCCCTTTGGTTTGGACTTTATAAAACTTCATGGGGATTGCGTTCAAGGGCTGTTGGTGAACATCCCTCTAGTGCTGATACCGCAGGAGTCTCTGTAACAAAGCTTCGCTATATAAATGTAACGATTGCCGGTGCAGTTGGTGGACTTGCTGGTTCATACCTTGCGCTTGAAGCAGTTGGAATTTTTGAGCGTGGATTCACGGCAGGTAAAGGCTTCACTGCTCTTGCAATCATGATTTTCGGAAGGTGGAATCCACTTGGAGCATTTGCTGCAGCGCTTTTCTTCGGATTGACTCAAGCCGTAACAAATCAGCTAATGATTGATGAGGTTGTTGAGATTCCGCCTCAGTTCATAAACATGCTCCCCTACATACTAACAATTCTTGTCTTAGCAATCTCCGCTGGAAAAGTTCGCCCCCCTGCGGCTGAAGGAATTCCATATGAGAAAGAGAAGTCATGAAAACCTTGCTAGAAATTCAGGGAGTAAGCAAAAGTTTTGGTTCAGTCGTCGCTAATGAAAACATCTCTCTAAGTGTCAAGGAAGGCGAAATACTTGCCCTTTTGGGAGAAAATGGCGCGGGTAAGTCCACTCTTGTTAAAGCCGTCTTTGGACTTGTTAAGCCTGATTCTGGAACTATAAAAATTGATGGCCACATCATGGATAGTGGCGATAACGCAGCAGCAATTGCAAGCGGGGTTGGAATGGTGCATCAGCACTTTCAACTCGTTCCTGTCATGAGTGTTACGGAAAACTTGATTCTTGGTGATGAACCAAAGCGATTTGGAGTGGTCAACATCAAAAAGGCAAGAGCAGAGGCAATAAGTCTTTCTGAAAAGTATGGCCTTGAGGTAGACCCGGATGCAATTATCGAAGATCTTCCCGTTGGCATGGCTCAGCGAGTAGAAATTCTTAAAGCGCTTCGGCGTGATGTGAAATTATTGATTTTAGATGAACCCACGGCAGTCCTTACGCCCCAAGAAACTGATGAACTATTGGAAGTTTTAAGAAACCTTGCGAAGCGTGGGGTTGGTATTTTATTCATAACCCATAAATTGCGTGAAGTGATGGCAGTTGCTGACCGAATTGCTGTTCTTCGCGGTGGAAAATTGATGGGCACCACTACCCCAAAGGAGAGTAGTGAATCAAAACTGGCTCAAATGATGGTTGGTAGAGAAGTTGTTCTAAGAGTAGAAAAAGGGGTAGCAAAACCTAGGGAGGTGTTGCTAGATGTCAGAAACCTTTCAGTTAAAGATGATAGGAAGCTTGAAGCTGTAAGAAATCTATCTCTGCAGGTTCATGCTGGAGAGATCCTAGGAATTGCAGGAGTTGAGGGTAATGGCCAGCGTGAATTAGTAGAGGCTATTTGCAGCATGCGGCCTCGACTAAGTGGTGAAGTAGTAATCAAGGGAATAAGTATTGGCAATATGAATCCCCGGGCAGCACATCTGGCAGGTGTATCTCATATTCCTGAAGACCGAGAAAAACATGGACTAGTCACGTCTTATTCAATTGCTGACAATCTCGTTTTGAATCGATTTGATCAAGCACCCTTTGCTAAGGGATGGATTAGAAATCTAGGGCAAGTCGCCAACAATGGTGAGTCACTCGTTGAAAAATTTGATATTAGAGCACCAAATGCTTCATTGTCTGCCGGATCATTGTCTGGAGGCAACAAACAGAAAGTTGTTGTTGCGAGAGAATTAAGCCAACAATTAGATGTGGTTGTTGCAGCTCAACCTACCAGAGGCGTTGATGTTGGCTCGATTGAGTTTATTCATAACCAACTCATCGCTGCTCGTGATGCTGGAGCTGCAGTACTATTGGTTTCGGCAGAACTTGATGAAGTTCTTTCACTGGCAGACAGAGTAGCCGTAATTTCAAATGGAAAAATTGTTGCAACATTTACTTCTAAAGAAGCTGATAGAAATACCATTGGTCGATTGATGGCCGGCCTGGCATCTTGATTCGATGCCAAAGATAATTGGATTAATAGCTGGTACTGGCTTCTATGACCTTCCTGCACTAAAAGATGGTGAATCTAGAGAGTTAGACACCCTCTATGGTAAAGCTCAAATTAGAAGTGGGGAATGGAACGGCGCTCGCCTTATATTTTTAACCCGCCATGGAGTTGGCCACAGCATCCCGCCACATTTAATTAATTATCGAGCCAATATCAAGGCTATGAAGGATTTGGGTGTTGAGCAGATAATTGCAATAAATGTAGTTGGCGGAATCAATCCAAAGCTATCTCCCGGCGATCTTTGCCTAGTTGATGACTTTATTGACTTCACCTCGGGTAGGCAGCACACCTTCTCGGATGGATCAAAACCTGGCGTTCAACATGTTGACCTTACTCGCCCATATGATGCAAAAATACAAAGCGCTCTTCGCCAAAGCGCTAAGGAGTCAGGAATTTTGCTTCATGAAAATGGAGTCTATGCCGGATTTAATGGGCCTAGATTTGAAACTCCTTCAGAGATTCGACTAGCAGCACTTGCTGGTGCGACGGTTGTTGGAATGACAGGATGTCCTGAAGTGAGTTTGGCAAGAGAACTTGGTATTGCTTATGCCAGCATTGCGCTAGTTGTTAATCCTGCAGCAGGATTGAGTGAGGCCGAGATAACAATGGATGAAATAAATAATGCCCTAGATCTAGGAAAATCTAAAGCTTTAACAGTTATTGAAGGCGCGCTAAAGGTTTTGGCTTAAAAGTGAGCGATTTTGATTTAGTAATAGAGAATGCAACTTACATTGTCACATCTGATAGCAAAAATACTGTCCTTAAAGATTGTGCCATTGGAATTAAAGATAAGAAGATTGTTGCAATTCAGGGCGCAGGTAGTTTAAAAGGTGCTAATACCTATAATGCTAAAGGAAAGTTGATTGCTCCAGGACTAATCAATACTCACACCCATCTAGCAATGTCATTACTGCGCGGTTGGGCCGAAGGAGTAAATCTTCAAGGATTTCTAGAGCGAGTCTGGGCAGCTGAAGGATTAATTATGAATCCAAAAAATGTTGCACTTGGAACCCAACTTGGCGCACTTGAATCACTCCTTGCAGGAACCACAACTACCCTTGATATGTATCTCTACCCAGATGCAGCCCACAAAGGAGCAGCAAGTACTGGAATCAGACACATCACCGGTCCACTCTTCTTTGATTTCACTGGTCTTGATGGCCTTGATTGGGAAGCCAGATTAGAGATAGCCAAAAAATGGGAGCAAGTACTTCAAGATGTTGGCGGGCCAGATGTTCCGCCCTACCTAATGCCACATTCAACCTACACCGTCTCGCCTGATCACCTAGTTGAAATTGGAAAGCTAGCAAAGCAGATGGGAGCTTCGATAAGTATTCACATCTCTGAAAATCTTGGAGAAAATGATGATGTTGCTAAACGTTTCGGTAAGTCTCCAACTGAAATATTGCAAGAAACTGGAATCTTAGATTCTCATACCTTATTAGGGCACGGGGTTCACCTATCAGATGAAGACATTAAATTACTGGAGAGGGCAGGAGCTGCAGTTGCCCATTGCCCTGGAAGCAATCTCAAATTAGGAAGTGGGATTGCAGATATTAAAAAATATCAAAGTAGCGATCTTTGTGTTGCACTCGGAACGGATGGTTGCTCATCAAGTAATGATCTAGATATGTGGGCAGTCATGCGAGTGGCTGCCAACCTATATGCCCAAAGCAATGGTCCAGAAAATTTAAGGGCAAGTGAGATTTTTCGCATGGCAACAATTGAGGCAGCAAAAGCTTTAGGACTTGAGAGTTCAATTGGAAGTATTGAAGTTGGCAAAAGCGCAGATTTGATTTCAATAGATCTAAACAAGGCGCATCTAATTCCGCTTCACGATGTATTTGCCCAGCTTGTCTTTGCTGCAGGACGCGGCGATGTGAGCGATGTTTGGGTTGATGGGAAACAAGTAATAGCAGATGGCAAGTCAACCTTGATTGACTTCTCTGAATTATCGAAAGAAGTTGATGTGGTAGTAAAGACTTTGCACAAGGAATTTAATGAACAAAGATGAATTGATAGAAAAACTTGATTTGCAGCCCCTTGAAGGTGAAGGTGGTTTATATTCAACGATCTATCGAGATGAATTGAGCAATGCAATTTATTTTATGGTGGTCTCCCCCGATTTCTCAGCCTGGCATCGCCTGCCCCAGGCCGAGCTCTGGCTTCATTTATCTGGCGATCCCCTTCTGCTTCACAGTCTTGAAAACGGTCAACTTGTCAGCCATCGACTCGAGCAAGAAGGGCAGCATCTTGCCTACCAAGTGCCAGCTAAAACCTGGATGGCAGCAGAGTCTTTAGGGTCTTATTCACTGGTGAGCTGTTTTCTAGCTCCAGCATTTTCAACTATGGAATTAGCTGGCAGAGATGAGTTAATCTCTCAATTCCCAAACATTGCCAACCTACCGGAGCTATTTCATGAGTAAGCAGAAATCTATTCTTATTACCGGCGCTAGCGGGCTCATTGGAAGCGCGCTTTGCAAAACCTTTATCGCTGCAGGCTGGAGGGTGGTTGGCCAAGTAAATAGTTCTAAAGGCATTGATGGTATTGAAGTATTCAGAAAGGATCTTTCTAAAGCTTCAAGTGGCACTGAGTTAGTTGAGCAAATAGGCGCAATTGATTGTGTAATCAATAATGCCGCTGATCAATCAATCCTTGATCTTAAGCATTATTCATCGACTAAGGCTCAAGAGATGTTTCAAGTAAATCTTCTCTCTCCAATTGAGATAATTCTCGCGGCAAAATCAAAAGGCGCTACATTAGCCATTAATATTTCATCAATTGAAGCATTAAATTCCAGATCAGGTCATGAAATCTATGGCGCTTCAAAGTCAGCTTTAGAGTCTGTTACTCGATCACTTGCTCTATCCCTTGCGCCCATGCGGATTAATGGAATCAGATTAGGTCTTATTGGAGATGATAAGTTAGAAAGCAGGTGGCCGGAGGGTTTTTCCTCTTGGACTAATACAGTGCCTGCAGGGCGCATTGGAAGCGCTGAAGAAGTTGCCGAACTAGCACTAGCAATAACTAGTGAAACCTTTAGTTTTGCCTCTGGAAGCATTATTGATTTTGACGGCGGTAAAAGCGCACACCCCGGCTGGTAGTTATCCCTGTTTTAGTTGAATAAGAGCTTGCCTAAGTTGACTCTTAAGGGAGCTATTTACTGAAATGTTAAAGGTTATCCCAACTCCTCCATTGGTTGCGTTGTATTCCCGGCCATAAATCCCTTCAGCATCATCGAGAACGTCAATAATTGCCCGAGATT
>Ga0102862_1000558_pt1 | contig 7403 bp, 7 predicted proteins | sample Colrivmeta1449C3_FD_78496 | JGI IMG/M metagenome (GOLD analysis project Ga0102862, IMG submission 78496) | Estuarine microbial communities from the Columbia River estuary - metaG 1449C-3 | ecosystem: Environmental > Aquatic > Marine > Intertidal zone > Estuary | place: USA: Columbia River Estuary... | reverse complement strand
CGCAGGTGTTTCTGGTGGCTACATCTGGACCTCAACTGATTCTGGTGAGACTTGGACAGAGCGGACAAATGCCGGTGGTGGTGTTACTCGCGGCTGGAACAACATCACCTCATCATCAGATGGCACAAAGCTTGCCGTAGGTGTTTTAGGTGGCTACATCTACACCTCAACTGATTCTGGTGTGACTTGGACAGATCGCACAGCCTCTGGCATTCGCGACTGGCGCTCCATCACCTCATCATCAGATGGCACAAAGCTTGCCGCAGCTGTTTACGGTGGCTATATCTTCACAGGTGGCAGAATATTAACAAGAAGTTCTAATTAGGTAGGGTGTTAGGCAAAGTGTTAGGGAAACTAGTAGCAAGGCACAACTAAGTAGGTCTTAGATAATTTACACGCTTATATTGCGTGGGTTGTGAGGGACTCGAACCCCCGACCCGGTGATTAAGAGTCACCTGCTCTACCAACTGAGCTAACAACCCGGTCTTTTATTACTGGCCGACCCTATCAGCGATTTACCTAAGGTAAATTCTTAAATAGGAGTTAATGCTTTTTATAGCGGGCGTAGGAGGCATTAATTTCATCCTCAGCCGCCTTATGATCAACCCAATCACCACCATGGACAACCTTGTTTGGCTCTAGTGATTTATAGACCTCAAAGAAGTGCTTTATTTCTTCTAGCTCAAAGCTGGGCAGATCTGAGATATTTGTTAGGTAATCCTTACGGATATCACCGGCGGCAACGCAAAGTAATTTGTCATCTCCTCCTGCTTCATCACTCATTCTAAGCATGCCAATTGCCCGTACTGAGACAACACAACCTGGAAAGGTTGGCTCATCAAGCATTACTAAAGCATCTAGTGGGTCACCATCTAATGACAATGTGTTTACTACAAAGCCGTAATCATATGGATAACGTGTTGAGGTGAAGAGCATTCGATCTAATCTGATCTGACCAGTTGCATGATCGATCTCATACTTATTACGAGAGCCTGCTGGAATCTCAATTACAACATCAAAGATCATCGGCTTCATTTAATACTCCTTGATGTTTTAGTTGGTACTTTAGTTAGAAAAATAGTGGGGTGAGCGACGGGGCTCGAACCCGCGACATCCCGGACCACAACCGGGTGCTCTACCAGCTGAGCTACGCCCACCATGTTTGTGCTGGGGTAATGATACGGCAAATACCAACCACTTACTTTTACCTATTTACTACTGCGTGATTAGGGGATAAATATTGCGCTGCGGTAGTAATCAAGCTCTGCTATTGAGTCTCTGATATCACCTAACGCCCGGTGGTTGCCATCTTTAGCAGGGGCGGCAAAGTAGGTTTTAGGGTGCCACCTTCTGGCTAACTCTTTGATGGTTGAAACATCAATGGTTCGATAATGCAGATACTTATTTAATAAGGGTAGATCTCTGGCAATAAAGGCGCGATCAACATAGACCGAATTCCCGGCCAATGGTGATTTTCCTGCAGTTGGCGCATACTTTTTAAGGTAGGCGATGATCGCCTCATCTGCCTTTTCCAGGGTTGTGCCATTTGGGATCTCTTTGATCAACCCAGAGTTAGTATGCATATCAATTACAACCTGTTGCATATTTGTTAATTTGGCTGGGTCACATTTAATAACTAGATCAACACCCTCACCTAGTACATTTAACTGAGCATCTGTTACTAAGACTGCGATCTCAACTAGAGCATCACTTTGGATATCAAGACCGGTCATCTCACAATCGACCCAGATTAGGTTTGGCAGATCGGCGCTCATATGGGGTAAGCCTATTGGATGCCACTCACGCTTGATTTCATCTCTCGTTCACCTTGTTTTAACCCACCTGCCTTACTAATAATGCGGCTTCAGGGGAGGATTCACTCATGTCCACAGCGGTAGTTGAACAAAAGCAAACCCCCCAACCAAGAGTTATTACCACTGAACCAAGGTTTACCGACAAGGTTTTTAGATCGGTTGTAACAAGTGGTGGATTAATTGCCGGATTACTTCTTGGCTTAATTGGATTCTTTTTAATCTATAACGGCTTTGAAGCGATTCGAGCTGCTGGTCTTTCTTTCTTAACCGGTTTTAATTGGGTCGATGCTGTTCCAGAGGATGGTCAAGCTGCCTCATATGGAGTTGGCGCGATGTTGTATGGAACTATGGTTACTGGAATTTTGGCAATGCTGATGGGTGTGCCGGTTGCAGTTGGTACTGCATTATTCCTTTCTTATTACGCACCAGAGTGGATTAAAAAACCAATGGTGGTAGTAGTGGATGTAATGGCAGCAATTCCATCAATTGTTTACGGATTGTGGGGCTACTTTGTTTTAATGCCACATGCTGAGTACTGGGCCAAGCTAATACATAAGTACTTAGGCTTTATTCCATTTTTTGATATGCCAGCTCCAGTATTTACTAGATCACCATTTATTGCTGGATTAGTACTTGCGATCATGATTATTCCAATTGTTACCGCTGTATCACGTGAGGTATTTGCGCAAACTCCACTTGAGCGAATCCAAGCAGCATATGCATTAGGTGCTACCAAATGGTCGATGATTAAAGCGGTGGTTTTCCCATATGGCAGAGGTGGCGTAATTGGTGGGGCGATGTTGGGCTTAGGTCGCGCCCTTGGTGAAACAGTTGCGGTTTACACAGTTTTAAACCTGGTCTATGACATAAGAATTGAAGTACTACTAAGTGCTGGTGGCTCAGTTGCCTCCATGATTGTTAATAAGTTTGGTGAGGCAGATCCAGTTGAGTTACAAGCGCTTATGGGCGCAGGTTTTGTGCTCTTTCTGGTCACATTATTAGTTAATTTCCTAGCTAATTATATTATTAATAAGACAGCAAGGGAGTAGGGATGAGCCAAGCAATCCTTGATGTAAAGCCTGAATATCCTTGGAAATTAACCCCTAAGGATTTAGTAACTGATTTTCTTGGCGCCTTATTCACATTGGCTAGCACATTAGCAATCGTTGGGTTTAGTCCATTAAAAGGCAAGTTGGGTTTTGCAATTACCTTAATATTTATGGCAGTAATTACCACCACAATTATGAGCTGGATTAAATTGGATCGAAAAGCTGCATTTAACTCCGCAACTACTGTGCTGGTTTATGTCACCGCCTCCTTTGTAATAATCGCACTCGCCTCAGTTTTATATGAAATTATTCGATTGGGTGCACCAGGCTTTTCATTCTCAATTTTTACCAATGATATGTCGCAAACCGCATCAGATATGCCACTTACTGAGGGTGGATTACTACATGCTGTAATCGGCACCGCCTACATTGTTACCTTTGCTACATTAATTTCAACTCCAATTGGAATTTTAACCGCACTTTATATTGTTGAGGTCAAGGGCAGATTTGCTGGATTAGTTAGATTTTTTGTGCAGGCAATGAGTGGTGTGCCATCGATTGTGGCTGGCTTATTTATCTTTGCGCTCTGGATGATTCAATTAGGAAATGCCTATAGCGCAGTTGCTGGTGGATTTGCCTTAACAGTATTAATGATTCCAACAGTTGCTCGAACAGCGGAGGAGGTATTGAAGTTAATACCAAGTGATCTGCGTGAGGCAGGACTTGCTTTAGGGGCTACCCAATGGCGCACCGTGGCAATGGTGGTAATCCCAGCTGCTCGAAGCGGCTTAATAACAGCGGTGATTTTAGGTATTGCCCGGGTTGTTGGTGAGACCGCCCCTTTGCTATTAACAATTGGCGGGGCAGATGCGATAAATTTAAATCCAACTCAAGGCAATATGTCTGCCTTCCCATACTATGTTTGGAAGAATTTATTGATCGGCAGTGAGAATGCAATTAGTAGAGCATGGTTGGGTGTTTTTGTCTTAATGATTGTTGTTCTAGTCTTTTTTACCTTGGCTAGATACTTAGGAGCAGCTAGGGGTGGTAGAAAATGAGTAATGAGAATATTTCAGATAAAAATAAAAATCGAGAGGAAAATATGAGCCAGATGACAGGAAAGCAAGAAACAGCCACCGATCGAAATACAAATACAAGCAATACAAAAGGTGCATCTGCGACTCGTTCCTTAGGAGATGTAGCAGCGGGCCGTGAGGCCAAAGTTGGGAAAGCATTTACTGGTGGTAGTGGGTTAGAAGCAAGAGGTATTCATGCCTGGTTTGGTAAGAAACATGTTTTGCAAGATATCTCCTTGGAGTTTGCCACCGGCACCGTCACTGCGCTGATTGGTCCCTCTGGTTGCGGTAAATCAACCTTTATTCGCACACTAAATCGAATGCATGAATTTATTCCAACCGCCGCCCTTGCTGGTCAGGTATTGCTAGATGGTAAAGATGTTTATGAGCCAGGTGTTGATGTCACCAAGATTCGGTTAAAGGTTGGCATGGTTTTCCAAAAACCAAATCCATTTCCTTCGATGACCATCAAGGAGAATGTCTTATCTGGTTTAAAGCTCTCTCAAATTAAAATTCAAAACTCTGATGAATTACTGGAAAGTTGTCTGCGAAGAGCTGGTTTATGGGATGAGGTTAAGGATCGTTTAAATGAGTATGGCGGTTCATTATCAGGGGGACAGCAACAACGTTTATGTATTGCAAGATCACTTGCAGTAAATCCACAGGTGCTCTTAATGGATGAGCCATGCTCAGCCCTAGATCCCGGCTCAACTCTTCGAATTGAGGAGACTATTCGCGAGTTAGCAGACACAATGAGCGTTGTTATTGTGACTCACAATATGCAACAAGCAGCGCGGGTCTCTGATTACACCGGATTTTTCCTATCTGATGGTGGTCCAGGACGGCTGATTGAGGTTGCGAGCACAGTTGAGATATTTACCAATCCCAAGGAGAAGCGCACAGAGGATTATGTCTCTGGCAGATTTGGTTAATATTTAATCACCAATTGTTAACTTACTTTACACCTGTAGTTAACCGAAAAAATGTTAGAAGTTACCCTCACTTAACTAGGTTTGCCTCACCAATCTATTCAAGGAGGCATATGAAGTTTTATAACAAGATGGCAGTAGTAGTTCTTGCCACTTCAGGTTTAGTACTTTCCTCATCCCCAGCATTTGCTGGCCAAATCAATGGCAGCGGCGCAACATTTGCTCAACCACTTATCGATGTTTGTAAAGTAGAGTTCACAAAAGATACTGGACACACAATCAATTACACCGCTGGTGGTTCAGGTAAGGGACGAACAGATTTTACAAATAATTTAGTAGATTTTGCAGCCTCAGATGCCGTATACACCTCAGGCTTCCCAGCTAACTTAGAGTATGCACCAGTTTATGCAGCTCCAATTGCAATTTTTTACAACCTACCAACTGTTAAAGAGCCAATCAATTTAACTGCAGCAACAGTTGCTCAAATCTTTGGTGGCCAAATTACAAAGTGGAATGATCCACAAATCATTTCCGATAACCAAAAGCGAACTATTAAAACTCCGGTCTATAAGACCAAGCAAGAGGTAGTTACTGTTGGTGGTAAGAAAGTTACTAAAACAGTTCCAGTTCTTGATAAAAATGGTAAGCCAACAGTTTTAAGAACAACCTCTAAGACAGTTGATATCGCACTACCAAGTACTCCAATCACTGTTTACTACCGCACCGACTCATCTGGAACATCAGAGCAGTTTGGTAAGTACCTACAAGGTACTAATGCTGGTGCAAACGCAGACCTGTGGCCAAAGACTGCAAGTGGAACATTTGCTAACTCAACACCAATTAATCTCTCAACTGTATTTAACTTCCAAGGTGCATCTGGTTCAGCACTTGTAGCACAAGGAGTTAAGGACAAGATTGGTGGGGTTGGTTATGGTGAGCTTTCTTGGGCAACTGATAACAAGTTGGCAGTAGCCAATATTGTTAATCAAGCTGGTGAGGCTGTTGCTCCATCATCTGCTGGAACTTCAGCATTCTTAGGTGGCGGAACTATTCAAGCTAACGGATCATTAGTTGCCGATTACAAGAAGGTAATTACTGGTGCTTACTCAATTGGTACTGCATCATATGGTTTGGTTTATCCAGAGGCAGCAAAGAAAAATGCTGAAACACAAAAGATCGTAGCCGCCTGGCACACCTATCTATTAGAGCAATGTCCAAAGAAGTTTCCTGAGAAAGGCTATGTAGCACTCACAGGACCTTTATATGACAAAGCAAAAGAACAAATCGCCAAGATCAAGTAATACTTAAATAACCTAAAACCCCCGCACTTCCTAGAGTGCGGGGGTTTTCTAATTCCCCCACAACTTCATGAAGTGTTTACCAAAACCAACTCAGCCCTTAGCCAATATTTTAATTAACTAGGTAACAGTACTGTTATGAAAATGCATCCACACTTGGTCAATCTGCTAGAGCTCCTCTTTCCAATTGATAACTCCTACCAAGAAAGTGACCCGCAAATTACCGCTTTAAAGGCCCGCCAAATTGAGGATTATCGATACCTGCACCTACTAGATAAGTATCGCCACCAGTAGAAATTAGATATTGGCGGCAGCAAATTATATTTAGCCAGATTGATTTGAAGTAAAGTTCATGTTTATTGCAATAGGTTTGTTGATTACTAGCAACTATTGAAATTTACCTTCACTTAGCCATTTATCACCCAGCAGTTCATTCCAAACCTGTTGATTCTTAATACAAAATTTTGGTTTCATTCACATACCTAAAGACTCTTGTTCATATATCTACTATTTAATTCGAGCACTTCCCACAAGCTAATATAAGAAAAGGATTAATTGATGCAAAAGAGCACAAAAGTTTTAACTACTTTAATCTCAGCATCTATGCTGATGATCTCAACAGTAATTCCGGCAAATGCAGCTGCCGGCATTATCTATATGGAGCCAGTTGCAGCTGGTGTGAGCCTTGATCCGTATGCAACTGCAGGTGACTCAGTTGGCGGCTACCTAATTGGTGGCATTCCAGATGGCATGGGTGTTATCCCAGTAAATGGCAAGCTTCGCGTACTTACAAATCATGAGTGGAGCAATGCAAATCCAATTGCAGCAGCTCGCGGCTCAGCTAATGGTATGACAACTGCATCATATGTGAGTGAAATGCATTATGACCTAAAGAAGAAAACAGTTGTTGCTGGTAAAGATTTTATGGAGTGGATCGAGTGGTATGACTACCAGAGTAATAAATTTGGTGTTATTCCAACTGCGCCAGATGGTGCAGTTTTGGTTGACCAGTATGGCTCCCAAGCACATTCATACTTAATTAATCGCTTCTGTTCTTCAACTTTGGCAGATGCTGGTGAGTTTTACAACAAGACGACAGGTGCTGGTTACAAAGGTGCGGTCTATCTAACTGGTGAAGAGGGCGCAGATGAGTCTCGTGGCTTTGCTGGAAATCAAGATGGTGAGTTTGTTCAGGTTCCGGGCTTTGGTTTAGCTGCTTGGGAAACTTTTGTTAATG
>Ga0102862_1000547_pt1 | contig 7513 bp, 9 predicted proteins | sample Colrivmeta1449C3_FD_78496 | JGI IMG/M metagenome (GOLD analysis project Ga0102862, IMG submission 78496) | Estuarine microbial communities from the Columbia River estuary - metaG 1449C-3 | ecosystem: Environmental > Aquatic > Marine > Intertidal zone > Estuary | place: USA: Columbia River Estuary... | reverse complement strand
GTTACTGCCGGTATAAATTCTTTATTCATGCAGGCTCCAATTGGATGGCTTTCATTTATAGGATTTGTTTATTGTTTAGTATTAGTCGGTTTAATTATTAAAACGGGATTTCAATTCTATCAATTAACTGCTTTAGTAAGAACCTCCAATTTTTCTGAATCAGATAAGTATACTTCTTTTATAAATAACCTACCTAATTATACTTCAGGCAGAAAAGTAAAATTAGGCATTTCATCTAGTATTGAAACCCCTATTAGCCTTGGCTGGATAGAACCTATTATACTTCTACCTATTGCCTTAGTCAATCAATTAAGCATAAAAGAAATAGAGAGTATTATTTTACATGAATGGGCGCATATACTTAGAAACGATTACTTTTTTAATCTAATGACTAGCTTTGTTCAGATGGTTTTATTCTTTAACCCTTTTGCTTATTTATTCAATAAAGAAATTAGCCTTCAAAGAGAAATTGCCTGTGATAGTTTTGTATTAACTACTTCGGTGGAAAAATTAGATTACTTGAATACGCTTTTAAAAATGGCAACTGGCATAAGAGCAAAGGACGCGGCTATTCAAAATACAAGCAAATGGACTATGGGCTTTTTAAATATCCCCAATGAACTTTTATACAGGGTTAAATTTTTGACAAATACCAAAAGGTTTAATTTTATTCAGTCAACTAAAATAATGCTTACTGCTCTACTAGCTAGTTTGTTATTTTTTATCCCTTTAGATAAAAATCAAAATAAGTTTGTAGCTAAAGTGCAACCAAGGGTTTTATTTGCTTCAACTCTTGTTTCTAGCAAGATAGAAATTAAAAAAACAACACCATTAAAATCGACAGATTCATATACTTCTATTCGTAAACATAGTCGCCTCCTTCCAAAACAAAGTGATGAAAATACAGCGGTGGTGAATACTTCCTATGATGAGATGGTACAAAAAACAATTAGTTGGATAAAAACGCGTGAAGTAGAGAATCAATTTGCTAATTATCAAGAAAATACGGAAGCTGTTGAATTTGAAGTGGCGGAGAAATTATTAATGCGTGCCATTTTTACCAACTACCAATTAAAAAGAGAATTGTTAAATGATCGTTTAAATAAGGCGACCAATGAAAAAGAAGCCATGGATTATGTAGTGAATAGTAAAGAATGGGAACAAATGCAACAATATGAAAAGTGGACTGCTGAATTTTTGAAAAAACATCCCCTACCTGTAGATACGACCACTTCTTTTTCTACTTTAAAGACTCGCTTAATTGTTTACTAATTTCTTTTCCTCCTTCGCAAAATAGCCAGTCTAGTATACTTAGGTTAGAAATAAAGCCCTTACTTGATTCAAATACCTGCATATAGGGATGCTGAATAGCAAACTGGTCATAATTATTGGGTTGCCATGGGAGCATTGTTTTTTGTTTACTATTTACTTTATGTTCCACTGAAACTTTCTTGACTTCTTCATTGATAGTTTCTTTGCAATCTATCAATTCCCATTTACCCTTAATAGATTTTTGTATAAATTGATGACAGTCCTCTAAAAAATCAACTAAGTATTCTTTTTTGGTTGTGTAAAGCTTTTCAATATCGGCTTCATAGTATTCAAAATACGGGGCTCTTTTATAACAAGTTTTAATGGCTTTAAAATGCTGTGCTTGCCAAGGAGCATCATAGGCAATGAGAATATCCTTAATGGACGTTTTCTGGTCTCTTCCTCCTTGTATGGGAATAGTTAAATTTAATGGTCCTTGTGCACTTAGAATGACCATTCTATTTTTAAAACTCATTTTGGTAAAAGCAGCTTCTTTGTCAAAACATAGCTGCTTTTGTTTATAGATTAATTCTATAAAGCAAATGGGCCCAAAATATTGATAATCGGTTATTAGCATGTCTTAACAAAAACTTATGTAAATATATTTTTACATTCTCCAATTAACTAATAATTTTTAATAATTTTAGACAAATCTTTTATGAAGCCTACTGCCTACCTTTTATTAGCTATTATTTTATTTTTTTCAGCCTGTGCAGAGCCTAGTCCACTTGTTTTCAAAGGGGTGCAATCTATTAAAATAGAGAAAGCAAGTTTTGGTAAGAATATTTTTAAAGCAGACTTTGCTTATCAAAATCCCAATCGCTTTGGACTAGTGCTCAATAAATTAGATTGTAATGTATTTATCAATGATCAGTTATTTACCCAATATAAATTAGACACAAACTTTACCATTCCAGCCAATGCAGCATTTGTATTACCTGCTACCATGGAAATAGAACTAAGTTCTTTATTAAAAAATAGCGTTGATATTTTATTAAACAAGCCTATGAAAATTGGTATTAAAGGAAATGCCTCCATTTCAAAGGGTATGTTCACTAAAACTATCCCTATTAATTTTGAGACGAATCAGAAATTAAATTTAAGAGAGGCTATTATGAAATAGCTTACTATAAAATGTATACTTGGTTTAGCTATTATATATTCCAATATTATATATTCCAAGTACTTGGACTTTCTCTCCACTGCATTAATGTTTCTTGGGTTTTGCTATCCACATCCCCTTTCTCCACAGCTAAGTCAATTAAGCTTGCATAATTGGTTAAAGAATAATAAGGCACACCAGCGGTTTTAAAGGCTTCGTCCGCAAGGGCAAAACCATAATTAAAAATAGACACCATACCCACTACTTCCAATCCTGCATTTCTTAAAACATCTACTACTTGCAAACTGCTCTTGCCTGTAGAGATTAAATCTTCAATGACTAAAATTTTATTCGTTGTGGCATAAGCACCCTCTATTTGATTGCCTAGTCCGTGTTCTTTGGGTTTCGGTCTAACGTATATATAAGGCAGTTTCAATTGATCCGCTGCCATCGCACCCCAAGGAATACCAGCTGTAGCAACGCCTGCTAACATATCAGCGCCTTCAAATTTTTCAAAAATGACATTGCACATTTCACTTTTAATAAAATCTCTTACATAAGGAAAAGATAAAACCTTTCTATTATCACAATAAATTGGACTTTTCCAGCCACTGGCCCATGTAAATGGATTATTTGGGCTTAATTTTACAGCACCTACTTGAAGTAGTTTTTCGGCAACGGCTTTCTGATTTGTCATAGGAATAATTTCTACTCGCAAATGTAAAGTCAAATTGCTAGATTCACTTCAGGACTTACTAAATACTATACACATTTTTATGCCCAAACAAATAATAGCAGCTGGTGGCCTGGTAACAAATGTCCAAGGAGAAATTTTATGGATATTTAGAAGGGGTTTTTGGGATTTACCCAAGGGAAAATTAGATGAGGGGGAAACTATACAATCTTGTGCCATTAGAGAAGTAGAGGAAGAGACCGGCATTCATAACATCAAATTACATGAGTTATTAAAATTTACGAATCATCTTTATTTTGATAAATATTTACAAGAGGAAGTAGTGAAACGTACTTATTGGTTTCATATGACTATTGCAGATATGCAAAAAGGAAATCCTCAAACAACAGAAGACATAGAAAAAATTGAGTGGCATTCTTTAGCTACCGCAAGACATTGTTTAGAACAAACTTATCCAACTATATTAGAAGTAATAGAATCGTACCGATTAAAAATTAATACTTAGAAAACTCAGTTCATTGATCAAACTAAAATATAAATAGAAGATTTAAGTTAATTTTAAAATCTTTTAATCTTATTTATTCAAGCTTTTGATAACGGCTTCTGGTAAGAATGGAGAAGCATCTCCCCCGTTTCTAATAATATCTCTTACAATGGTAGATGCTACAGAAGTATATTTAGGCTCTCCTGTTAAAAAGATAGTTTCAATGTGTCTATCCATGGTGCGATTGGCATCAGCAATTGTTTTTTCATATTCAAAATCGCTTACATAGCGAATGCCTCTTAAAATAAATTTAGCACCAATAGATTGACAAAACTTTACAGTGAGTCCATCATAAATAGCTACTTCCACCTTTGGTTGGTCTTTATAAATTTCTTCAAACCACTGTTTTCTTTGATCTGCTGTAAACATAGGATCCTTGGAAGCATTGATACCAATACCTACCACCACTTTATCAAATAAGGGTAATGATCTATTAATAATATCAATATGTCCTAAAGTAACGGGATCAAATGTTCCAGGAAATAAGCAGATTCTTTGCATGGCTTAAAAGTAAGAAAATAGTTAGGAAAAAAGAGATTAAGAGGGATTAACTAATTAAGAAGGGTTGGTTCTCCCTGTTAAAAGGTATAAACAAGCCATTCTAACAGCTACCCCATTTTCTACCTGGTCTAAAATGATCGAGTGTGGGCTGTCTGCCACATTACTATCTATTTCGACACCTCTATTGATAGGGCCAGGGTGCATAATCACTATTTCCTTATTGAGTTTGTCTAGTCTATTTTTAGTGATACCATAAGCTAGGTTATATTCTCTTAAAGAAGAGAATAAAGGCTGATTTTGCCTCTCTAATTGAATTCTAAGCACATTGGCTACATCGCACCAAGCCAAGGCTTTGTCGATATTGTATTCCACTTGCACATCCATGGCTTTTTGTAAATAGGTTGGGATTAAAGTCGGTGGCCCAGAGACCATTACTTCTGCTCCCATTTTCTTGAGTAAATAAATATTACTTAAAGCCACCCTGCTATGCATGATATCTCCGATAATAGCCACTTTTAAGCCTGCTAATTTGCCGGTTTTTTCTTGCATGGAAAAGGCGTCTAATAAAGCCTGAGTAGGATGTTCGTTAATGCCGTCTCCTGCATTTATAATAGCTGCATCGATATGCTTAGCTAAATAATGGGGTGCTCCAGAAGCGCTATGGCGCATGACCACCATATCGACCTTCATGCTAAGTATGTTATTGACTGTATCAAGTAATGTTTCACCTTTTGCTGCAGAAGAATTGGAAACAGTGAAATTCACTACGTCCGCAGACAAGCGTTTTTCAGCGAGTTCAAAGGAAATTCTAGTTCTGGTGGAATTCTCATAAAAAAGGTTCACAATCGTAACGTCTCTTAAAGTGGGAACTTTTTTAACGGGTCTTTGTAAAACTTCTTTGAATTGAGTAGCGGTAGATAAAATAAGTTGGATATCCTCGGTTTGGAGGTCCTTGATACCAAGAAGATGTTTGGTAGTTAGTGCCATTAAAAAACGAAATTAAAGTAAATTTTCTAATCAACCAATAAAATAACGTCGTCCACCCCATCATTCTCCTTCCACCTTACTTTAACCTTATAAGGAGAGATATCTACCATTTCCTTACCCGTAAAGTCGGGTTGTATAGGCAATTCCCTACTGGGCTTGCGGTCTACGAGTACACATAAACTTACTTTAGAGGGTCTTCCAAAAGAAAGTAAGGCATCTAGGGCTGCTCTAATGGTTCTGCCTGTAAAAAGTACATCGTCTATTAAAATCACTGTTTTGCCTTCAATACTAAAGGGTAAATCAGTGGCCTTTGCCAAATGTAAATCTGTTCTAACATCGTCTCTGTAAAATGTAATATCTAGCTTACCATATTTAACTTGGTCTGCTGGTATTTCATTGTGCAAGGCAGCGACAATACGGTCGCTTAAAAATACGCCTCTAGGTTGTAGACCCACAATGACCGCATTGGTTAAACCAGGATAAGTTTCTAAAATCTGATTGGCCAGTCTTTTTACGATGCTGGGAAGCTGTTGCTCACTAATAAGCGTCATGCTATAAAATTTTAATAAAATTACATCCTTTTTATGAATTTTAAAGGGAGGAAACCATTCCCTTTGTATTTTGCACTCATGGTGGGCATTCAACAACTTAAATTAGTCCAGTTTAGGAATTACATTCAAAAGCAATTTGAATTCACGCACCGTATTGTGGGTATCGTGGGCAGTAATGGCACTGGTAAGACCAATGTCTTAGACGCCCTTTATTATTTATCCTTTACCAAAAGTTACTTTAACAGGCCCGATGCCCAAAATGTACACCATGCTTATGAGGGTTTGCGTATTGAAGGACTTTATACTATTAATAAAACTGAAGTACCAATAACTTGTATTATTAGAGAAACTCTAAAAAAGGAATTTTATTTTGATGAAATTATTTATACAAAGCTATCTCAACATTTAGGTAAAATTCCTTGCGTAATGATTGCCCCCGACGATGTTCAAATAATTACGGGCAGTAGTGATGAGCGCAGAAAATTAATGGATAGTTTATTATGTCAAATTTATCCCGACTATTTAAAATATTTAATTCAGTACAATAAAGTATTGCAACAAAGAAATAGTTTATTGAAGCAAGCTGCAGAAATGGGAAGTATTGACCCAATTTTACTTGAAACATTGAATAGACAATTAATTGAAAATGGAATACCCATTTATACTTATAGAAAACAATTATTAGACGACCTGCTGCCTGAGATATTGATTTTATATAATCACTTAGCTAAAAATAATGATAAAATTCATATTGAATATGAATCTAAACTACATACAAATTCATTCAATGATTTATTAGACGAAGCATATACAAAGGATAGTTTATTACAAAGAACCACCGTGGGTATTCATAAAGATGATTTAATTATTACCATTCAAGAACAACCTTTTAAACAAGAAGCTTCACAGGGTCAAAGAAAAAGCTTGCTATTTGCCATTCGTTTAGCGGAATGGGAATGTATTAAAAGACATAAAGGCTTCTCTCCTATTTTATTAATGGATGATATTTTTGAGAAATTAGACGAACAAAGAATGATTCAGTTATTAGACTGGGTAAGCCATTCCACAGATGGTCAAGTATTTATAACCGATACCCACAAGGATCGTATGGATAATTTATTAGGAAAATATTTAGCCGATTATCAGTTGATACAATTATAATTAGCCCTAAATTGTGCCCTCTATGGGAACATTTAAATTGGGTGAAGCACTTAAGAACTTTGTACAAGGAAGTAAACTAAAGAATGGCATTCGTTCTGCTGAAATAGAAGAGGTATGGCTAGAACTAATGGGGGTGACTATTGCAAAGTATACCGACAAAATATATATATTCAATCAGAAGTTATTTATTCAAACAAGTGTTGGCCCTTTAAAAAATGAATTAGGTTTCCAGAAAATTCAAATTATAGAAAGGGTAAATGAGAAGATGGGTGAAAACACCATCACAGAAGTTATTATTAAATAAGTTTTAACGTTCCTTTTATTTTAGTAAAATTTAGCTAATTAAAAATTATCCTGAATACTAGTTTCCTAAGTAGTCGATGTAGCTAGTTTTTTGCATGATGGTAGAACCATTCATTACAAATAAGCTAGGCCAAACACGTGCTGCTGTTTTTATCATTGTAATATCCCCTATTAAAATATTTTCTTTGGCTAAAAATTGCCCGGCACCTGCATTATCGGCAGTAACAATATATACCAGCTTGTATTCTTTATGTAATGAACTTAGTAAATTCTCCCAAGGGACATTGGCTTCTATTTTGCCTGTAAAAACTAATACATAAGGAATTTCAGTGGCAAACAAAGCCTGGGTGGTGTCTTCC
>Ga0102862_1000544_pt1 | contig 7559 bp, 7 predicted proteins | sample Colrivmeta1449C3_FD_78496 | JGI IMG/M metagenome (GOLD analysis project Ga0102862, IMG submission 78496) | Estuarine microbial communities from the Columbia River estuary - metaG 1449C-3 | ecosystem: Environmental > Aquatic > Marine > Intertidal zone > Estuary | place: USA: Columbia River Estuary... | reverse complement strand
TCGTTCTCTCGACGTAACGAATCATATTGCTCGGGATCGGTCAGCCGAGCAGCATGTTCATTCGGATAGGGGCGCTCTGAGTCCACGGCGCTTCTTTCTTGTATTGCCTTGATTCTATCGGCCATCGGGATTCCTATTCCTGTAGGTCTTCCGTCAGATCTTCAGTCCCTTCCTCCTCGGGATAATCCTCCTCCTCCTCGATCACTGCCTCGGTCTCCTCGAACGGCGCCTCGGTGCCCATCGGCCTCGCAGCCTGCACCGCACCACCCTCAGTCACCTCGCTCGGATCGGTGTCCGTGATGATGTTGAACTCATCGAGCATGGCCAGCTCGCTCTGACGGGTGAGCATCACATCGTCGAGATCACCGCCCTGCTCGGCGATGACCTGCGTCAGAGTCTTGAAGCCACAGCGCACAGCGGTCTTGTACGCATCCACTTCTTTCTGCGGATCCACCCATTCCCAGCTCCGGGGGATCCACTTGCTAGCGCGATAGCGATCAGGGTTGGTCTCATACCCAGGCAGGTTCACCGCACCGCTCAGCACCGCCATCTCCAGCCATGCGTTGAACACCGGCTGGTGGAAGTTCTCGATCATGTACCGCTGCAGCACGCGGTACGCATCACGCTCCTCAAGCAGGCTCAGCCGGCTGCTGCTGTAGTTGCTCTCTGAGAAGTTCTTGCTGATGCTCTCAAACGAAACGCCCAGGCCAGCAGCGACAGCGCGCAGCATCGACCGGGTGAATGGCTCGAGCTGACCATCCGGTGCGTTCATGTCGGGCACCGTCACGCTTTGCCCGGGATCGAGGTACTTGAAGACCCCAGGAGAAAACTCGCTCACGCGCTCGCCTTCGTACATCTCATCCGCCGTCAGCTCACCCTCGGGACTGGTAATGAATCCCATCAGCGCGCTGCTAGCCCGTGCCCGCACCAGCTCGGCCTCCTCATAGCCCTGCAGCATGTGCAGCCGCATCAGCGCCGATGCGAACCACGTCACGCCCCTGGTCTGCCCAGGCCGTTCCGGAATGAACAGGTGGATAACCTCATCAGCAGGCACGCGAATCCGGCGGCCAGTGGTGCGCACGTTGCCGGCGTAGGTATCGCCCGGATGGTTCGCATAGAAGTGATACGCCTGCGGCCGCAGGTACTGATCCACCTCGATGCCCATCCGCACCGTGTTGCCATCCTTGGCCTGCGGCACGTCGTCATCGATCAGGTAGTCCGCCTCCAGCAACTGCAGCGCGAACGGCACACGGCTATCGCCGAACGGCCGGCGGATCATCCTGATGAAGATCTCGCCGCTCTCCGCCAAGCTGCGCACCGCCAGCCGCTCAATATCGTGGAAGCCGAGCAGGCCGCTCACGTCGCAGCGGTATTTGTTCATCCACTTCTCGAACGCCTCGTGGATCTGGGCGTTCATCGCCTCATCCAACTTGCCGCCACGCAGCATCCGCACCTGGCTCTGATGCCGGATGCCATGGCCGATCACGTTGTTCTGGATAGCGCGCAGCGCCTGCTTTGCATAGTCCGAGTCACGGCACAACTGCCGCGCCCGGTTGCGCAATGCCTTGAAGCTCGACTTGATCTCGCTATCGGCGCTGGTGCCACTGGTCACCCAGTCCGCTGTCAACCGGCTAACACGCGCGCCCTGATACGCACGTTGCCGCGGCCGGATCGGCGCGAATCCCATTGCCTTGAACAGCCGAGTGCGCAGACCCATCAGAACCTCACGAACAGATTGAACGGATTGCCCAGACCATTGGCGATCAGCTGAGCCTTCTGCTCACGATTCACGTCAGCCTTCAACTTAGTTTCTAAAGCCAGCAAATCCGTCAGGTCGTATTTCTTCAGGCTCCTGTTGCCGATGGTGTATTCCTTCGCCACACCACCGGCGACGATCGTGCGGATCGCGGCCTGCACCGCATCAAGATCCTTCTGCGCCTGCGACCGTCCATCCAGCGCCGCCGGTGTGCCCGAGTAGCTCAGCGCCGCCAATACCGTCGACTGGCCGCTGCCCAGCGTGATCGTGCTGCCAGTCTTGGTCGCAACGGCTTGCCAGTACCAAGTGCCGGCATCGAAGTTCACGCTAGTGGCCGCAGCAATGCTGAACTGCCAACCAGTCCCATACGCAGTGCCTACCACTGTCGCGCCTTCGCTAGCAGCGTTGAACCGCAGGTAGTAGGTCAGCGTGTAGTCCGAACTGCTAACCTCATTGCCCAGATTGTCCACACCAGCAACATCCCGCCACTGGATCGTGTCGCCTGCTCTGATCTCGCTCGGGATGTTCACGGCCTACCAGTTGCTGACGAAGCCACCAGCAGCCACGGGTGCCGGCGACTGCTTCCTTGATCTTAGCGGTGCCTTCTTACCTTCTTCCATCTGCTGCCGCAACTGCTCCCACATCGTCGCCTGATTCATCCGCCGGCTGTAAATCAGCAGCGCCGCATAGCCATACACCGCACAATCCAGCGCTTCATTTCGATCACCCGACTTCTTCACCCATTCCCTGATCGGAAATCCTCGGTGATACCGCAGCGCCTGCCGTTCGCTGGTCAACTGCCGGAAGTATTCCTCATCAGCAGCCATCCCGAAGTTCAAGCTGCCGCCCGCTTCGTTATGTCGCAGCCTTCCGAACAGCGTCGTCTTGATCGTGTCCGTCCCCAACTGGTACAGCGTCACGCCTTTCTTCAGTACCTTCCCGCGCCAGTTCACATCCACCTTGTTGCCCTTGCCCACCGCCGGACTGTTGCGACGGCTGCTTCCCTTAATCGCCACCACGCCCTGCCGCACGCGCTCGCGCACATAGTTGTAGACCTCATGCGTGCAGTGGCCGCCAGAGTCGATCGCCATCTGCGCGATCTTCAACTCCTTCCCGCAAGCTGTCGACCAGCCGGTGGCCAGCACATGATCCAACTGCTTCCACACCTCGAGCTGAGTCGGATCACCCATCAACTCCTGATGCCACACCAGCCAGCCGGTCTCGCCCTCACCCCATCCCCACACACTCACCGCCAGTCGGTTGTCCTGCACGTCAACGCCAGCCGTCAGCAGCACCACCCCATCAGGGCATGTGCCCGGCTCATACGCCAGCCGCTTGGTCATCAGGCCTTCAGCGTTCACCGCCGCCGCATAGTCCTCCTCCCATGTCTCGGCCAACCTGGTGTTCACAAACGCCTTCAGTGCTGGACCGTCGCCCTTCGCGCGCAGAAAGTCATCAACCAACTGCTCCCAACTGCACCATCCCAGCGGGCTATACAGACCCGACAGATGGAAGCCAGCCGTCTTGCCATCGCTTGGTGCCGTCGCTCGCCACTCACCAGCGCCAAGCATCCGTGGCTTATGCACCTCCTCAAATCGCTCGCCGCATTTCTCGCACTCATACCTCGCCGTCTCCGGTCGCCGCTCCTCCCACTTCAACCTTGACCACTGCAGCCATTGCATCTCACCGCAACACGGGCATGGCACATAGAACCGCCGCTGGTCGCTCCGCTCATATTCCGCCTCGATCCGGCTGAAGTCCTTCACGGTTGGCGTACTGGTCAGCAGGATCTTCCGCCGCGCGAACGTGGTCGTCCGCCGCTCTGCCAGAGCCACCGGATCGCCCTCGCCATCCACATCGCTCGGGAACGCATCGATCTCATCGGCGAACAGATACCGGCACGGCGCAGATCGCAACCCCGTCGCGCTGTTGGCTCCGGTCAACAGCAGGATCCCGCCGAGGTACTCCTTGGCGAACATCGTGTTCCCCGAGTCGCGACTCCTGGCCGGTGCGATCTTCTGCGCCAGGCAAGGCGTTTCATTGATCAAGCTCTCCAGCCGTTGCTTGCTCAAGCGCTTCGCCATCTCCACCGTCGGCTGCACGCACAACATCGGACCAGGCGCATGGTCGATCACATAGCCCAGCCAGTTGCTGCCGGCCTCCGTCTTGCCCGTCTGCGCCGCGAACATCATCACCACCCGCTGCACCGGGCTACTGCTGCTCAAGCAGTCCATCGGTTCCCGCAAGTAAGGAGTCCTTGCCGTCCGCCACGGTCCAGGCTCCGCCGATGCCTTGCTGCTCAACCGCCGATAACGGTCCGACCACTGGCTAACCGTCAGCGGCTCCTCAGGCCGCAGGCCGTCCATGAACGCCAAACGCCAGACGCTCATGCGAACAGGTCCGATTGGCCACCGTAGCCCTGCGCGTCTGCGATGCGCCGCTGTGACAACTCGTGAAACTCGGGCTCGCGCTCAATGCCGATGAAGCGGTAGCCCTTCTGTGTCGCCACCACGCCGGTCGTGCCGCTACCCATGAACGGGTCCAGCACCACGCCGCCCTCAGGTGGTGCGAGTAGATCCAGTGCGCGCTCGATCAGCTCAGTTGGCTTTTCTGCTTGGTGACCTGTCTTGCGCGCTGTCGGCCCCCACTTGATCCGCCAAACGTCGTAGACGGAGCGGTTCACCGGCTTCCAGTCGGGCATTCGCGCCACCGCGAAGCACTCGTAGGAATGCCGCAGCATGTAGCCCATGCCCAGCTGCTCCTTGTCCCAAACGCCAACGCCACCAAATGCCAAAGGCGAACCACAGGCCGCGCGCTCGCACGCCATCGCGCCGCGCCAGTCGATGGTCATGAACACCGCGCCGGTTGGCTTGAGCACTCGCGCCAGCTCGCCCCAAATCTGGCGCATCCACAGATCGAAGAACTGCCGCTCGTCTGGAATGGCTGCCACACGGCTCACTCTGCTGCTGCCGGTGCCTGTGTTCAGGTAAGGCGGATCCGTGATCACAGCATCGACGGAAGCGGCCTCCAGCGTGGCCAGCACTTCCAAGCAGTCGCCCAGGCGTAGATCGATCATCGGCTCAGTCTGCCTCCACCAACTCCACCAGCGCAGCACGGTGCTCATCCGTCAGCACCTGATGGATCGCCGCTGGATCCGTCTCGCCAGCAAGCTGGTGCGATAGCCGATCCGCCAAATTCGCCAACGCCTCACGCACACTCCGCCCCATCGCGAAGGCTTCCTTCTTCACATCCACCGCAGGCACCAGATCGCGCCGCTTCAGATCCACCTCCAACTTCGCCAGCTCCGCCTGGTAGTGCTCACGCCGCGCGCGGCTTTCATTCAGCTCTGGGATCTCATCATCAGGCAACGCAGCCAACCGCTGCCGCAACTCCCGCGGGTTAGCTGGCCGCGGCTCCACCGGGTCAGGTTCATCCACCTTCGCGTTGTTGTTCTTCAACGTGTTCTTCCGCCACAGCTCCAGCGCTAGATCACGATTGAGCCAACGCTTGCCATCTTCCTCGACAACAGCCTCAGCGATTCGGCTCTTGCTTGCGTGAGTCACCGCCGCCTTGGTGCAGCCTTTGATCAGTGCAAACTCCGCGAACGTGACCAGCACGCAGTTAACTGCTCCTAGTTTCTGTTAACTGATACTAAACCCCTGTAAACTCCCTCTAGGGGGATCTCATTATAAGAATTGGTAAGATCCCTTGCGGTGCAAGGCTTTAGAGGGTTTGAGGTCTGGCGCTAACTCTTTTGTGCGCGCTTGCGATAACCCGTTCAGTATTGAGGGGAAGGACCCAAAACCCTTGGGGGGCAAGGGGTTTCGAGGATCGATAGCTGTTCAATTCCGGGCTGGGAACTACGAAGAATGTTCTGAAGCTTTGTCCAACGTGTCTCACTGAAGAAGGACTGAGATCGATACCACTGCTCAGCATTGGCTCGACCCTTACTAAAGTTGCAGCGCTGGCACGCAGGCACAATGTTGCCTAGGTGATGCTCACCGCCCTTGCTAATGGGGATCACGTGCTCCACCTGCAGGTCGCCATTAGCACCGCAGTAGGCGCACTCATGACCGAACTGCACCCACCTGCGCCATAGCTGGTCACGGCTGAGCATCAAGGCGGTGCTGCCCCTCTCCTGCGCCTTGCGCCGCTTGGACTTGCTGCGATGGTAGAGCCTGTGGCTTTCATCGGTCATATAGCGCCAACGTTCGTTGCGTAGGTTTTGCTGGCGTTTGTGCTCAACACGATCGCCTGGGTTTTGACGCCAATGCTCACGCTGTTGGTCGTAGACTAGGCGAGCCACTGATGGCAAGCGTCCTGCGCGTTTGATCGCCTTGCGCAATGCAATCGTGTCTTTATCAGGCGCAGGGGTGTAAGGCAGACCATATTTAGATCGCGATGGCCTGCCTTCGACTTTGCGCTTTGCGGCTGCATACTCAGCCTGCTTGCGTCTGAAGGCAGGGTCTTGCCTTAATCGCTTTTGCTTATCAAGCGAATCAATTCGCTCACACCAAGGACAAACCTTTCGCCTGATGTAACGAAGAGTTAAGCCATCGGCGTGGATGTGATTGCGCTTGCACGGTTTACCGAGCCTGAACATTTCAGGATCGAATGGCTCACCAGGAGCTGGTAACTCATATGCTTTTGGCATCGCCTGGTTGAGCAGGTGGTCACGGTCTGGGCTGCGTCAACAGCGCCAGGCCACCATCTTACCGCGCAGAAGCCATCGCGCGCTCAAGGCTGCTCCTGAGATAGCCGCCGAAACGGCGCTTAGCCACCTTGCCAACAATGTCAGCGATGGGGAAGCGGCGTTCGTAACGCGCCTGCGGCACTGCGGTGAATAGCGGTCTCAGCTTGCCGCTGGCCATGCGCTGATAGACACCAGGTTCGCGGCCACCACCTAATGGCTTACCGATGAACACGGAGTTCTTGCCGCTGCTCTGAACGTTGCGAATGATCCTGCCAAGGGTTGCGCGACTCACATTGCCCTGTGAGTTCTGGCTCACGATGTTGGGAACAAGTCGAACGTTGCTCGGCATGTTGCCGACCTGCATCGAGACCAGCTTGACCTCGAACGGTTTGCGGCCACGACTGCCGCCATAGATATTCGCACGCAGATACGGCAGGCGCTTTCGCTCTGGGTAGATCTGAACTTCCAAGTTGCGCTTGTTGGCCTTGCGAACCAACCAAGCGTTCTCGATGAACTTGGTGGGCTGGTTGAAGTATTGACGCGAGGCACCACCAAGGGCTGTCCTGCCATCGAAGCCGACGCTGTTGAGCGCCTGGCTGATGGCGAACGGAAGCTGCTTCGTCATGGTGTCGGTCCACCGGATAACGGTGGGCAGCTCCGACTTGATGTCCAGGCGGATGGTGGTCATGCCCCCAGTTTGACGCCATCCACGGCCTTGCCGACCTGCTGACCTGCCGACCTTCGTCTTAGGAGCTACCTAATACCCTCCCCCCCCCTCCCCTACTCTTATATTATATATTCTTTTATAAAGGATAGAAGGTTAGAAAGATAGGAAGAAGCCATGCAGCGCAGCGGATTTGCCCTTGCCTACCTCTGCTCAGCAGGTTGGAAGAACACCCACTTCTGAGCGCCATCGATGGTCTGCCGCCGCTTTCGGTATCCCAGGTCTCTCAAGATGGTCGCAACTTGCATCTGGTCGGATCTGGTTTGCCGCTCGACTGGTTTGAGGATCGCCTCGTTAAGCAGCACCTCACTGGTGATGGCTCTGCCGAGGTTGACGGTCAGCCATTTCTGGATGGGTGCCGACCATGGCGACTCGACCAGGTAGCT
>Ga0102862_1000509_pt1 | contig 7784 bp, 6 predicted proteins | sample Colrivmeta1449C3_FD_78496 | JGI IMG/M metagenome (GOLD analysis project Ga0102862, IMG submission 78496) | Estuarine microbial communities from the Columbia River estuary - metaG 1449C-3 | ecosystem: Environmental > Aquatic > Marine > Intertidal zone > Estuary | place: USA: Columbia River Estuary... | reverse complement strand
TCATTAGAAAGAGCTATAGCTTCTTGCATATTTGCAACGCGATTAATAATGATTATCGGTCCAAAGGTTTCTTCCCGAACTGCAGCAGATGATTCAGGGACATCCACTAAAATTACCGGTTGAACAAATGGTGCCTGCACCGACTTCAAGGAACCATAGGCAAATTGCCCACCATCTTTAATGGCGGCTTTAATATGAGATGAAATAACAGAAATCTGTGATGGCATTGTTGCCGGACCATAATTTCCATCACCTGGCGCACCAGCATGAATGGTGCCTGCAAGAGCAACAGCCTTGGCAATAAAGGAATCAGCCACTCTTTCATCAACATAGACGCGTTCTGCACCAATACAGGATTGGCCGGCATTGGCCATAGCAGACCAGATAGTGGCATCAACTGCGCGATCTAAATTGGCATCTGAGGCAACAATGACAGGATCTTTTCCGCCGCACTCTAGAACTACGGGAGTCATATTGATTGCACATGCTGCAGCGACTAATTTAGCGGTCCTAGTTGAACCAGTGAAGGACAACTTATCTACTCCACTAAGACACAAGGCATTACCCGTCTCTGCTAAACCAGTGATGGTCGTAAAGATGTCTGCAAAGGGTGCAACGGAATTAAAACTCTCTTCCAGCCAAACACCAACACCTGGCGTGTATTCACTGGGCTTAAATACAACGGTGTTTCCCGCAGCTAATGCATATGCAATTGATCCAACAGGGGTAAAGATTGGATAGTTCCAAGGTCCAATGACCCCCACAACTCCAAGTGGTGAGCGCTCAACTGTTGCTGACATGTTGGCCATTAACGCACCTGGGGCACGGTAAGAAGTACGCATAATGTCTTCAGCATGTCTGGCAGCCCAGCCGATATGGCTTACCGCCATTGATACTTCAAGTTTTGCATCACTTATTGGCTTACCTGTTTCGAGAGAAACAAGTGCGGCGATCTGATCTATGTTATTAATAATGTATTTGCTCCAGGCTAACAAGACCTTCTTACGTCCCGGAAAGCCCAAATTTACCCATGCAGTGCTGGCATGGCGAGCATGAGAAACGATTTCAGAAACCTGCTTAGCTGAATAAATTGGATATGAACCAACTGGCTCACCAGTTACGGGATTGTATGAATTGAAAGCTTTAGCAGATCTTGAAGTGGCCATGTGAATAAGCCTAGTCGGGTATAGATAGGATTTGAAGCATGAGCGAGGTAGTTAGATCCAGTAGTGTCTTTGATTCCACTCGCACACCGTTCCATGTGATGACAGCCGATGGCGTTGATTTAATTGGTGAAATTGCAGCCCCAATCGGAGCTTCTGCAGGTGCGATTCTTTGCTTACATCCTCTACCAACAGCCGGTGGAATGATGGACAGCCACATCTACAAGAAGGCAGCTAATCGTTTACCAGCCATGACAGGTATAACTGTTGTTCGATTCAATACACGAGGCACAACTAGTGAAGCTGGAAGCAGCACCGGCACATTTGATAATGGAATTGCTGAACACTTTGATGTTGAAGCGATGCTTTCTTACTGCTTTGATACTTTGAAATTAGAAAATCTTTGGGTAACTGGCTGGTCATTTGGAACTGATTTAGCCCTGCAGCATGCAAAAGATCCACGCCATAAAGGACTAATTCTCCTGAGCCCGCCATTGCGGACAACAACAAAGGAACAACTTGAGTATTGGAACACCGACCCTCGTCCAATTACAGCGCTGGTACCTGAGTTAGATGATTACCTCAAGCCAGATGCCGCGCGTGAACGATTTGCCATCGCTCCGAAAATCAAAATTATTGCTGTTGAAGGCGCTAAACATTTATGGATAGGTGAACCTTCCGTCCATCGAGTTCTATCTGAGATCAACAGCATCGTGACCGGTGCAGTTGCGCCACTTCCAGTTGAGTTTTAGCTGTTATTTGCTCGAGGAATAACAACTTCATCAAGAATTAAAATAATTGATGCTGCTACTGGCACCGCTAATAAGCCGCCTACTAAACCTAAGAGCGAAGAGCCAATGAGTGCGGCAATGATAGTTACAGCACCTGGAACTGACAGGGTTCGTTTCATGATTCGTGGAGTCACGATGTAATTTTCAATTTGAACATAAACAACGTAGGCCGTAAAAGCTATTACACCGATCCACACAGATTGAGTAAGTGCGATCAAAGTTACGATTCCACAACCAAGAAAGTGCCCAATGAGTGGAATTAAAGCAGCGACTAAGACAATCATTCCGATTGCAATTGGAGATGGCATACCTAAAGCGGTTGCTAAAACTACAACAAACACGGCAGCCATGGCGGCAATTAAAATTTGGCTGCCAACAAATGCACCAACTCGTCCAATTATGGCATTTGTTAATACTCCAACGCGATCGCGGCGGCTTGCAGGAACTAGGGAGAGCCCAAGATTAATTGCTTGAGGTAATGATGTAATGAAGTACAAAGTTAAGACCAAGATTGTTAATGCGGTGAAGAATCCCGATAGCACTGACTTTCCGACTCCGATAACCCCACCGAAGGTGCTAATGAGCAAAGTTCCATCGGATGTAATTGACTTTAGCTTGGTTTGCAAAGTATCAACTAATCCAAATTGGTTGTTCAATTTGTTAATTGTCTCATTTTGCATTAAATCCTGTAGTAAGGCTGGTGATGTATTAATCAGGGTAGTTCCTTGACTAATTACGGGCGGGATAACAACAAAAGCAAAGAAAATTACGAACATGATGACTGACGAAGAGATCACTGCCACAGCAGAGTTTCTAGACAAGCCGCGCTTTCGTAAAGCTTCAACCGCTGGGTTTAACCCTGTGGCCAGGAATAGTGCAATCAAAATCAAGACAAATATTTGGCTGGCACTTGCCAGAGCCCGCATCAAAACTATTGCCGTAAGTGCGCCAAGGGTTGCAATAAAGCCGAAGTAATAAGGATTAGATCGATTGATGGGTTTGCCTAGAATTCCATAATCAACCGGAGCCTTAGGGGAGCGAGCAGCTACTTTCTTGATTCTCTGTGTGATTGCCATAGTTGTATTCTAAAGTGCCGAGTACACTCATATTGAGTCGTGGTGTTCATGTTCTGGTAACAATTATGAGAGAGAATAGGGTCGATGGCGCTACGTATTACAGGTTTGGGCGAGGAGATCGCCTCTGTTACCGGCCTGCCCTGGCATTTGCCTCTAGAAGAATGGCCTGAAGACCCTGTCCTTGCCGAAAAACGCGGTATTTCTAGGCACGTTGTGCGTCTGGTTCGAGCAAGTAGTGACCCAGATGCTGAAGTTTATGCAGTGAAGGAAACAGTTTCAGAGTTTGCAAATCGTGAATATGTAATCTTGCGCCAGCTCTCTCAGATGAACGCCCCTTGTGTCGAACAAGTGGCAGTAGTCGAAGGCCGCACAGATGTTCATGGGGAAGAGCTTCCATGTGCGATCGTTACTCGATTCTTGCCCTATTCATTGCCATACCGAGTTCTTTTGTCAGGTGCAGTAACTGCTAATGATATTTCCACGATGGCGAGTGGACTCGCATTGCTTCTCGTTAGTTTACACCTACTCGGTTTCTGGTGGGGCGATTGTTCATTATCTAACACCTTGTTCCGTCGCGATGCTGATGGTTTTGCAGCATATTTAGTAGATGCTGAAACAGGAGAGTTTCAAAAGAGTTTAAGTGATGGTCAAAGAGAACATGACCTAGAGATTGTGCACTTCAATGTTGCGGCCGAACTAGAAGATCTTGCCTTGTCAGGAGTTTTATATCCTGGCATGGAACCTGTTCGTGCAGCAGAGGCTGTGATCCGCCGCTATCGCAGAATCTGGGCAGCGCTCAAAGAGCCACAACTATTGGATCCGAAAGATCGTCATGCGGTTGAAAGTGCAATGCGCCAATTACATGATCTGGGATTTGCAGTTGAAGAGGTTGCTGTAACAATTGATGGAGATACGCAATTACTTTCCTTCCAACCCAAGTTAGTTGCCGCTGGTTATCACACGCAACGATTACGTGAATTAATGGGATTAGAAACGGAAGAGCTACAAGCAAAGCGCTTACTTGCTTCCTTTGACCGATATAGAGCACGCGAAAATAAATCAGGGTTAACTGCGCAAGCGATGGCAAAGCAATGGTTAGTTGAAGTTTTCGAGAAAGTGATTTCGAGAGTTCCTGCCGATATGCGAGGTCGTGTTGAACGCGCACAGATGTTCCATGAAATCCTTGAAAATCGTTGGTATCTAAGCGAAAAAGCTGGTCATGACGTGGGGCTAGAAGTCGCCGCCGACAACTATTGCGCCGAGATCTTGCCCTCTCGTCGTGACTCAGGCGTGGACTTAGTTCGATAATAGATAGGATGGCATCATGAGTTTGCCACCTAATTTTGGGCAAGCCTTTGATTTAAGTTCACTTACTAAACCAAAGGTCGATCCAGCAGCGCCAATGGCTGGTATCCAGGTAAGCGTTGAAAATTTAAGTACCGAAATTTTGCCACTCTCACTTGTTCGACCTGTCATTGTTTTAATGTGGAGTCCCCGAAGTCCTGAATCTGTAGAAATGATCAAAACCCTTGGGAAATTAGAAACAGATTACATTGGCGCATTTGCTTTAGCGCGGGTAGATGTTGATGCAAATCCTGAAGTTGGACAAGCATTTCAAACAAAATCTGTTCCGTATGCGGTAGCAATTATTGCCGAGCAAATGGTGCCGTTATTTGAACAGTCCTACCCTGAAGCTCAAGTGAAAATGGTTATAGATAAGGTCCTGACACTTGCATCTGAACAAGGCATCGGCGAAGCACCGGCTGAACAAATTGAACCTGAAGAAACTGAGGCATTGGATGCCCTTGAATCTGGTGATTACATTAAAGCCGAGGCTGCTTATAAGAAGTGGCTCGCAAGAAAGCCGGCTGAAAATTTAGCAAAACTGGGACTTGCCCAGACTCAATTGTTAATCCGCACCGAAGGCTTAGATCTGAACGCAGTAGTTGCTCAATCTGCACTGACCCCAACAGATGTTGACCTGCAATTAAGAGCCGCAGATGTTGAGATCGTAAATGGGGGAGTTGAAGCAGCTTTTTCTCGATTACTTCATGCAATCAAGGCAACAACTGGAGATGAACGCACAAAGATTAAGAATCATCTTCTACAACTCTTTGCTCTCGTAGATCCATCTGATCCACGTTTAGCAGCAGCCCGTAAAGAGTTAGCTAGCGCTCTTTTCTGATGCTTTCTCAAGAGAGAGAGCTGACTGGCCTTAAGGTAATTTTCTTCATGTTTGGCCTCTCGATTATGAGCTGGGTTCCTAGATTTCCCGACGTTAAGGCTAATCTGGGTTTGTCCAATGGTGAATTCGGCTCACTAATTAGCTTAGGAGTATTTGGTAACGTCGCTGCACTATTAACCGTTGGACATCTTGTTCATAAATTTGGTGCTCTGTTAATGATGCGAGTTTCGACACTAGCCTTTTCAACAAGCATCATCATTTTAACTCAGACATCATCATCATTTGTATTTCTGATTTTTATGATTATCCAAGGAGCAGGAATATCAGCGTTTCATATTTCAATCAATGCACAAGGGTTTAACTTTCAAGACAGGACTAAGAAACAGGTAATTACTTTACTCAGTGGTTACTGGAGCTCAGGAGCACTCCTTACTTCCGTAATTGCAGGCATCTTGGTTGATTTGGTGTCTATCGAAATTCACATCGCTGTGCTCTCTATTTTGTGTCTCATCATTATGTTGCAAACAATTAGCACAATGACGCCTAACCTCTTAAAGTCAAATGAAAATTCAGAGTCAGATGTAAAACTTGGCGAGATATTCAAAGGCTTTAACTTTGACATGATGGTCTCTGGAGGCTTGCTCTGTGCGATTATGCTGGAGTTTGCCGTGAGTGATTGGTCGGCAATTTTTCTTAAAGAAGATCTGGGAATTTTAAGTGGTATCCACACCCTTCCCTTTATTCTCTTCACCTTTACGATGATTATCGGACGCCTTAATTTTCACCGCCTGCTACCTCATTACTCGATGCAGCGCCTGAGCCAAGTGGCATCTTTAATATCTGGTATTTCCTTCCTCATAGGAATAGCGGCCGTCAGCGCTGTTGGAATAGGGAATAAAACTCTCACCATCATTATTCTTTCAGTCTCCTTTTCAATTGCCGGCATTGGATCTTCCTTTTTAGGGCCGAGCATGATGAATGCAGCTAACTCAAGGTCGCGTTTTCCTGCAAGTGTGGTTATTGGTCAAATCGGTGTAATTAATATTTGTTTAATTTTTGTTATGCGGTGGGTGATTGCCTGGACTGCAGAGGCGACATCTCTGTCAATAGCCTTATGCATTCCAGCGTTTATGTTGTTACTGGTTCCCTATTTTTCAAAGATATTCAAGAAGGTTTAAATCAGCCTGAGCCTTCTGTATTGCCAGCATCTGCAGCCGAGACATCATGAATACGATACTTATCCATTGCCTTTGTGACAGTGCCTTGTCTGATGTCACCTTGGTCGCATAGTTGTTGCAAGACAGCAATAGCAATCGATTCTGCGTCTACATTGAAGTGACGGCGAAGTGCGCCACGCGTATCTGACAAGCCGAAGCCATCTGTTCCCAGTGAATAGAAAGGTTGTTCAACCCAAGGTGAAATCTGATCCTGAACCGCGCGCATGTAATCACTGACAGCGATTACTGGGCCACGTGCACCCTTAAGTTTCTTGGTTACATATGCGGTGCGCTTATCTTTTGGATTCATCAGGTTGTGGCGATCTGTCTCCAGACCATCACGACGAAGCTCATTCCATGAAGTCACTGACCACACAGAGGCCTTCACACCCCAATCATCTGCAAGTAGTTGCTGTGCCTTAAGAGCCCAATTAACTCCAACACCTGATGCCAAAATCTGCGCATTCTTCTTGTGCTTTTTTGAAGCAGGTGAATACAGATAAATTCCCTTGAGCAAGCCCTCAACATCTAGGTTTTCTGGCTCTGCTGGATGCACATATGGCTCGTTATAAACGGTGAGGTAGTAATAAACATTTTCGCTATTTTCACCATACATACGACGTAGACCATCTTTAACGATGTGCCCAAGCTCAAATGCAAATGCAGGATCGTATGCAACTACTGCTGGGTTAGTAGCCGCAAGTAGAAGTGAGTGACCATCTTCATGTTGCAAACCTTCACCATTGAGTGTTGTTCGTCCCGCTGTTGCGCCCACTACAAATCCTCGAACTAACTGATCTGCCGCCGCCCAGAATCCATCTCCTGTGCGCTGGAAACCAAACATTGAATAGAAAATATAGATAGGAATCATTGGTTCATCATGTGTTGAGTAAGAAGAGCCAACTGCGGTAAATGAGGCAACAGATCCTGCTTCGTTAATGCCTTCATGCAAAATCACACCTGATGTTGATTCCTTATATGAGAGCATTAATTCGCGGTCAACTGCTGTGTACTTCTGGCCATGCGGTGAATAGATCTTCATCGATGGGAACAATGAATCCATACCAAATGTGCGAGCTTCATCAGGAATAATGGGAACGATGCGTGCACCAAGTCCAGGATCTTTCACAAGATCTTTCAACATACGGACAAAGGCCATTGTTGTGGCAATCTCTTGATGTCCGGAGCCACGCTTTACTGAGTCATAGACAGAGTCATCAGGCATTGTCAGTGGTCGCGATTGTGTACGACGACGAGGAATTGATCCACCTAATTCGGCGCGGCGTTCGGCCACATACTTAGCCTCTGGAGAATCTGGTGCCGGCAAGTAATAAGGAGGCAGGTACTTATCC
>Ga0102862_1000503_pt1 | contig 7812 bp, 13 predicted proteins | sample Colrivmeta1449C3_FD_78496 | JGI IMG/M metagenome (GOLD analysis project Ga0102862, IMG submission 78496) | Estuarine microbial communities from the Columbia River estuary - metaG 1449C-3 | ecosystem: Environmental > Aquatic > Marine > Intertidal zone > Estuary | place: USA: Columbia River Estuary... | reverse complement strand
GGGTACGCGGCGGGCGACGTTCGCCGTGCGCTCACCGCTGGGTCGCGCCTACTCGGTCACCCGCCGCACGTCGCGGCAGTTCATGCCCCGCGACGAGGGCGGCAAGATGATCGCCCCGGCCGCCGAGCAGGTCGCCCCGGCCGTCGTCGAGGCCTGGTCGACCCTCGTGATCGACGCGGCCGTCGTCGCCCTCGACGACCTGCACCCCGTGGGAGGGTAGGACCATGGCCCGCCCCCGTGACGTCGTCGTCAGGTTCCTCGCCGAGACTCGTGACTTTCTCCGAGGCTCTCAGGGCGTCGAGGACGCATACCGCGATATGGCTCGTGAGGCCGACCGTACCGCCGACGCGGGCGAGGACGCGGCCCGCGATACCGCCCGGGCGTGGGACCGTGCCGCCGACTCGATGAAACGCGACATGAGGGACGCGGGCCGCGTGACGCAGCAGAGCGCGGCCGAGGCCGGGCAGGAGGTCGGCAACGAGTTCGCGCAGAACGTCGGCGAGTCGATCAGTTCGGGCGATATCGAGGGCCTCCTCTCGGGCACGGTGGGAGGCCTCGCGGGCACGTTCGGCGCGGCCGGGCCGATCGGCCTCGCCCTGGCGGGCCTCGGCGCCGCCGCCGTGGGCGTGTTCGGTGCGATGAGTCGCGCCGCCGAGCAGGCCGCCGCCGACGCCAACACCGCGTTTCAGGAGCTCACCGAGGGAACGTCGTTTCAGGCCCGGCTCAACAATCAACTAGAAACGCGATTCGGCGGGATCGTCGAGGGATGGGAGAAGATCACCAAGTATTCCGAGGCCTCGGGGATCTCGACCTCGGCGATCACGCGCGCCATTGCCAACGGCGGCCGTGAGGCCCGGTCGCTAGAAAAGATCATCGACCGCAGGCTACGCAAGGAATACGAAACCGAGGGCGCCCTCGGGGCACAATCCGCGCTCCTCGTCGACCTCGCCGACGACCTAAACGACCGGGCAGACGCGACCGAGCGCGCCGCCAAGGCGGCCAAGGAAGAAAACCAGTCGCTACGCGATACAGAGCAGGTACTCAGACGCTCGGCGTCCTACTATTCCGCGCGCCGTTCCGGCTACGCGGTCGGCGGGTCGTTGTATCAGTCTCAGGTGCCGACCGGGAGGCGAGTGCCGTGACGATCACCCTGACGCCCGACCCGTCGACGGCCTCGATCACCGTCGACGTCGACGGCCTCGGCACCGACCCGGTCACGATCCTCCGCACCAACGTCTCGGGATCCCTCACGGCCCTACGCGGGTCGCCGTTCACCCCAGCCGCGGGCATCGTGCGCGCGATCGACGCCGAGGCGCCCCTCGGCGTCCCGGTCACCTACAAGGTGCAGGGCACGACCGAGGTAGCGGTCACGACCCTCGACGTCGACGTGCCGATCCTGTCCTCACCGCTCTCGCCCGAGCTCGCCGCACCCGTCACCGTCGTCGACGATGGAGAATGGTCCTACCCGGCCCGCACGTATGCCTATGACGTGATCGGGCGGGGCCTGCCCGTGTTCACCTGGTACGCCCGCGCCTCGCGGACGGGCCGCCTCGTCCTGCGCTACGCCGACACGCAGGAGCGTTCCTATATCGCCGCCCTGGTCGCCCCGGGCGCGCCGCTCCTCCTGCGCTACCCGGCCGCCTACCCGCAACTACCCTCGGCCTACATCGGGATCCTCGACGTCAGGCAGCTCCCCGCGTTCCCCGGCGACACGGCGGGTACGGCCGAGCTCGACTACATCGTCGTCCCGCCGCCGCCGTCCTCGCTCGCCCGCCCGGGCGGCGCCCTGCGCTGGGACGACGTCCCGATCGAGTGGACGACCTGGAACGCCGTGCTAAGCGACGTCGCCACCTGGACGGACCTCACATACTGGATCCCGTCGACGGCCGCCGCCGCGTCGCCGCCGCCGTGGGGCGCATAATGGCTCACCCGCTGACCGCCGAGCAGCTCGACGCCCTCTCGTCGTCGTTCGCCCCCGACCCGCAGCTCTGGGCGACCGACCTGACGACGTTCGACTCGGTACGCCTGCCCCTTATCAGCGGCCGCATCAACCTCGACGGCGCCTCGGTCGAGCGCACGACCCTCGACGCGACGGTCGCCGCCGTCGACTCGGACGGATCCCGCTACGTGCCCGAGGAGTGGGGCGACCTCCTCGTGCCAGATGATTGCGTGCTGACCGCGTTCTACGGCCTCGGCGCGGGCGCCCCGGTGAAGGTGGCGACCGTGTACCTCGATTCGACCACCGTGATCGGCCCTGACGGGACGCTCGCCCTCGTGGGGTACTCGCGCGCCACCCGCGTCTCCCAAGCGGGATACCCGCCCGGGGCGACGTCCTACACAGGCAACGCGGCGCAGGCGGCCGTCAAGGTCGTCGAGGCCGCCCTCGGCGTCACGGTGCAAGTCGTCAACCTCGGCGTGACCGGGCCGACCGTGATCGACGCCGAGGCCTTCACCGGGGATCCGTGGGACGCCGTCGAGACGCTCATGGACGCGGCCGGGGCCGAGGCCTATTTCGACGTCGAGGATCGGCTCGTGTTGCGCCCTGTGCCCCGCGCGGAGGCGCCCGTGGCCTGGACCCTCGCCACGGGTGAGGGCGGCACGATCACCCGATACGAGGCGACCGTCGAGCGCGCCCCTAACGTGGTCCGTATGAGGTTCCGCGACCCGGCCGGGCAGGCCGACGTCCTCGGCACGGCGACCGCGACGGGCCCGGCCGACCCGGCCGGGGCATACGGGCCGTTTCGCCTCGACGTCGACCGTGACGGCCGCGTCACGACGACACAGGCGACCGAGGCCGCACAGGAGTACCTCCTCCGAGCTGGGGGCCTCATGCGCTCGCTCACGATCGAGGCCGTACCGCACCCGGGGATCGAGGTCGGCGACTCGATCGGCGTGACGTTCCCCAACGGCGCGACCGAGGTTCACCGTGTCACGTCGGTCGCGCTGCCCCTCACGGTCGGCGACACGATGCAAGTTCGGACTAGGAGCGTCCCATGGTGAGCTCGGACGTCGTCCGCGCGGGCGTGGCGACCGTGACCGGGCCGGGCGTGATCGAGTGGGGCGGCGACTCGATCCGTACCGATACGGGTTCCGTCCCGGTCGGCTCGACCGTCGCCGTCTGGGCGCAGGGCCGCCGCGTCACGATCGTCGGCGGGGCCGGGGCCGTCCCCTCGGGCACGACCGTCTACGTCTCCCGCCGCATGCCCGAGGGCATCGAGCTGCACGAGGGCGATATCTGGCTAGCCCTGCCCGCCGACCTGCCCTCGCTCATCGAGCCCGATTGCCTCACCAACCCGGCCCGCTGGAACTCGGCCGGATTCGGCTACGCCTGGCCCGTGTCGTCATTCACGGCCGAGGCCGAGGGAATGCGGATCGCCTGGAACCCGTCTCCGACCGAGCCCGGCAACGGTCACCAAATGCCTATCCTCCGCACGATCCGCACCGACCTCGACCCGGCCGCGTCCTACCTCATCGAGCTCGACGTCGTCGTCGACGGCGACCCGGTCCGGCTCGCTCAACCGTTTGTCTACGGAACCGCATTCACGACCGGGTCGAGCGCGGCACTCTCGGGCATCGTGCGCCCCAACGGCGGGACGATCTTCCTCGGCCCCGAGTCGGTAGCGAACCCGACGACGCCCGGGGGCGTCCTCGTCACGCACGTCGACGTCGTCGAGGTCACGGGCGCCGAGCCCGAATCGGCGTGGGTCTATGACGAGGCCCTCGCCCGATGGGTACTCCTGCCCTCGGGCGGGGGCGGCACGCCGCCCTCGGGCGACGGCCCCCCGACCGGCTCGGTCACCGCCTACGCGCCCGCGACGGGCCTCCCGTCCGGGTGGCTGGAATGCGACGGGTCCGTCGTGTCCCGCACGCAATACGCGGCCCTGTTCGCGGCGATCGGGACGACCTACGGCCCCGGCGACGGCTCGGCGACGTTCGCCCTGCCCGACCTGCGCAACCGATTCGCCCTCGGCCTCGACGGCGGCACCGACCCGGGCGACACGGGCGGGCAGGCGGCCGTGTCCCTCACGACCGCGCAGCTCCCCGCGCACACGCACGGCGGGCCCGGGCACACGCACCCGGGCCCCTCGCACACGCACACGATCGCCCACAATCACACGCTCGGGTTTAGCGACGCGGCGGGCGGGTCGGTCCAGAACGTCCCCAAGGGCACATCGACGAACAGCTCGACGAGCGCGGGCCTCATGGGGCAGCCGTCGTCGGCGAGCAGTGGCGCGGGAGGCACTCAGAGCACCGGCCCAGCAACGTCGGGCGTCACCGGCTCGACCGGGTCGGGCGAGACTCACGAGAACATGCCCCCGTACCTCGTCCTACGATTCATCATCAAGACCTAGGAGGTCGACCCATGCCCGGCTACACGTCGCCCAAGGCGATCCCGTACCCGCTCCCGACCGAGCCGCCCAACGGCGCGGGGCAGATGCTCGCCCTGGCGGACAAAGTCGACGACCTGATCGTCGCCGAGGAGACGGCCCGCGCGAACGGCGACAACAACCTCAGCGCCCGCATCGACGGTAACGACGCCGATATCGCCGACATTTACACCAAGATCCCCACGGCCCGGAGCAAGTGGGGCAGCGCGCAGCAGACGACCGACAGTAACGGCCGCATGGTGATTACCCACTCGGCCGGGTGGGTGCCCTCGATGGTCGTCGTTACCCCGGTCGTCCCCGGATCGACGCGGCGCATGCTCTCGCTCACCGTCGACGGCGACTCGATCACTACCTCGTCGTTCGCCCTCTGGGTCTGGGACGACGAAACCGACCGTTTCGCCAACGCTCAGGTAGTCCGGGTGCAGTGGATTATCCGTGACTGACGACCCGGCGATCGGTTGGCGGCCCCTCGTGCCCCCGGTCGAGCCCTACGATCCGGCCCCGCCGCCGCCCGACGACGACGAGGCCGAGCCCGATGCGTGACGTAGAGGGCGCCCTCGCCTGGCTGGAAGGGCAGCGCACGTCCGGGTCGACCGCCTGGCACAACATGTGCGAGAGCCTGTGCCGCCAGGCCTACGGCCTCGCCGCGCACTACTCCTCGGCCGAGCTGCACGCCAACGCGATCCCCTCGGCGCACCGCTACGGGCACGAGGCGCCCGCCCGCGGGGATCTAGTCCTGTACCGCAATGGCGGGCACGGGCATATCGTCGTGGCGACCGGCAACGGGTGGCAGGCCTACACCAACGACTACGGCGGCCGGGGCCGCGTCACGATCACCGACGCCCGCGACCTCGTCGCCTGGTGCGGGGCGTCGTCATGGTTCACCGCTGACGCATGGTGGAGCTCGTCGAGCAAGATCCCGACTCACTCAGGAGCAGATATGGCACTCACGGACGCCGACGTCGCCAGGATCGCAAAGGAGGTCTGGCGCTACGCGGCAGACGGCGAGCCGCGCCAGGCCTACAACTACCTGCGCAACATCGACGCCGACGTCTGGGCGGCCTCCTCCCGCACGCTCACGTCGGCCGGAGGACCGCCCGTGCTCTCCGACGCCGACGTCAACCGGATCGCCGAGGCCGTCGCCGAGGAGCTCGGCGCCCGTCTCCGAGACTGACCGTGCACAGGTGGGGCCTGTTCGGCTCGGCGGGGGCGCTCCTCGCGGCGGCCGGGGGCGTCACGATCGCCGACCCGGCCGCCTATGCGTGGGTCGGGATCCTCACCGCCCTCGCGGCGGCCCTCATCGGCGCGGGTATCCACGCCGAGGGACTCCGACACAGGCGGGACGACGACGACCCGCTCCCGTGAGTGTTACGCTCTCCGACCGTACCGCTCAACCTCGACCGAAAGGCTCCCGCCATGATGACCACAGACGAGGCCGCTGCCTTCCTCCTCGCCGTCCTCGGCCCCGACGCCGCCCTCCCGACCTGCCCCGTATGCGGCACGATCGCCCGCGACATGGGCGAGCCCGTGCACGGCTCGACCCTCGTGCGATTCATCGAGTGCGTCGACGGGTGCGGCGGCACGTTCACCGCCTACCTCGCATGAGGCCCGACGCAGGAAGGGCCCCGCGTAACGCGGGGCCCTTCCACTCGCTCGCGCCTCGACACGCATCCCGAGGCCCGTACCGTATCACCCTGGCGGCCCTGTTCCTCGCCGCCCTCGTCGCGGGCCTAACCGCCGACGCCTGGAACCCGTGCGCAGGTGACGCCGTGTGCGTGATCGCGCCCTACACAGGAGGCAACGCCCCGTGAGTGCACCCGTGCACCTGCTCACCGTAATCAACGGCGTCGACGTGCCTAGCGACGTCGCGGCGGCCGTCATGGCGCTCCTGGCGCCATACGATCCCGATATCTACTACCGCCCGTGCGACGAAACCGGGCGGGCATTGTGATCGCTCACGCCGTCCTGACCGTCACCTACGCCCCGCACGGCCCCGACCATCGAACCCTCGGCCGCTGGGATTGCCTCCTGTGCGATGCCCGCTCCCGCTCGATGCTCTGGGCCTCGGCCCTCGGCGCCGCCGACACTCACGTCACCCTGACGCACGGAATCACGAGCCCATGCCTACGGATTCGGGACCGGGGGCGGACATGACGTCGAGGATCCTCCGCTGCACCGGGTGCGGCCTCTGGCGCATCGTGCGCCCCACGCCCTGCCCCGTCTGTCAGGTGACCTCATGGCCGACGAGCTGATCGACCCATGCCCCGGTGCGGCCCGCGTAGGCGGGTCGCACGGGTGGCAGCATCCGACCGCCGTGCGCTGCCAGGCATGCGGGTACGTCATGCGATACGCATGGTGGAACGGCCGCGAGCACCTGTGCGGCCGCTGCCGCTGGCCGAGGGACGACTCGTGACCGCCTGGCCGTCATGGGTGCCCCCGCGTATCGCCGCCCGCCTCCTCGTCACCGAGGAAGGATGCTGGGCCTGGACCGGCGACGTCAGTTCCTACGGCTACGGCCGCGTAGGGCACCCGCGACGTCAGGGCGGCCGCCTCCTGCATCGGATCATGTGGTTCGCCTCGGGCCGCTCGATCCCGCCCGGCCACGTCCTCGATCACCTGTGCCACGATCCCGCGACCTGCCACGGGGGCGACACCTGCCCGCATCGGGCGTGCGCGAACCCGGACCACATGCGCGCCGTGACGCGCGCCGAAAACGTCGCCGCGCACCGTCGCGTCACCCGCTACGCGGCGGCCCGCAACCGATGCGTGCGCGATCACGACGTGAGCGACCCGGCCTCGATCTACACCTACCCGGACGGGAGCCGCGAGTGCCGCGAGTGCCGCCGTGAGGCTAAGCGGCGGGCGAGGAGGGCGGCCCGGTGAGGGCGCCTCGACCTCGGGCCCGAGGGCCGCCGAGGAGCTAGGACAACCGAATAGGCGACAACGTTGGGCGCACTCACGCGCCAGGGCGGGGGAAGCTGCCGCCCTTGGAATGGTGAGGGCGTCTGTTCCGACGCGCGCTAGGGAGACAACCTGCGCGCGCACGTCGGGCCGGGGCAGGCGGGACCGATATCAACCCGTGGGACCGTGGGAGGGATACACGGGACGCGGTCTGTCCAGAGTCAGGCAGAAGGGTCGAGGGGCATGGGAGACGTGAGGCGAGGTACCCGTCAGTGGCGCCGCCTACGGGCAGCGATCCTGGCCCGGGATGGGTACGCCTGCCGCATGGTCGAGGGATGCAGGGCCCGAGCTACCCACGTCGACCACATCGTGCCCGTTGTCCTCGGCGGGTCGAGTCACCCGGACAACCTGCGCGCCGCGTGCGCCGTGCACAACCTCGCGGCAGGTGGGGCCCTCGCGTCGCGTACGGGCCTCGGGTCGCCGTCGAGGGCCTGGGTTCTTTGACGCCGCGCGGGACGGACTC
>Ga0102862_1000483_pt1 | contig 8033 bp, 2 predicted proteins | sample Colrivmeta1449C3_FD_78496 | JGI IMG/M metagenome (GOLD analysis project Ga0102862, IMG submission 78496) | Estuarine microbial communities from the Columbia River estuary - metaG 1449C-3 | ecosystem: Environmental > Aquatic > Marine > Intertidal zone > Estuary | place: USA: Columbia River Estuary... | reverse complement strand
TAGACTGGGTAGTTGTTCTGTTACTATTAGTAGACTGGGTAGTTGTTCTGTTACTATTAGTAGACTGGGTAGTTGTTCTGTTCCTATTATTCGTCCTGTTACTATTAGTAGACTGACTAGTCGTTCTGTTCTTATTAGTAGACTGGTTCGACTAATAAGTCATCCTATTCCTACCATAATAGTCCGAAATCATCCCATAGTGTTTTGTACCAAGAATCGTCAACGGCGAACATATCTTGTAGCTAGTCAGCTTCTTACCCTATTTACCTTTTCTCCTGATCACCAATCTCAGTTTATAGGTATTGTGTACCATTCACACTCGGCTTCTACTCAGACACGGCTTATAGTTATTGTATATCATCCACCCTCGACTGCTGCTGCTAAGACTCTTAATTCAACTGATCAAGGCTTTGTGATATATTTTTTATGACTCTGTCACCTTAACGGGACTGTTATACAACACCACGTGGTTGCTATTTAACGGCTCTTAAAGTTTAGTAGTCCACAGGATTTTTTTATTCTTCTATGTCTATATATTATATACGTTTGTTATCCTCTGCCGCTTTCTAAGTATCTTCCAACATATCGTCCATATAATGTATGTACACTTCAGGTTTAGGTAAATCTTCGGCTTCTAGCATTGTATCGTACACATACTAAAGGTTAATAAAATCATTAAACGTCCACGCCTTCTCCAAATCTTTCAACAATTACTCGAATCTTTGTTCTCCCTAATTCAACATATCTGAGAGCTCATTCTTTTAGTTATCGTTCATTCTGGCAGTGAATTCATTAAACACCTTTTTTTAGAATGTGGTAACATCTTTACGTTTACCATACTCATACAACACATCGAAAAACATGCTTGGTGCTTTAGATGCAAATTGTGTCATGTCTAATCCCTATTGTGCGAATCTGTATATATCCATAACATTCGTATTTTCATAATAAGTTCCTAATGTTTTGATCTTCATATCAGTTAGAGTTTCCGAGAAATGTCTCTCTCTAGAGTTAGTCGTGTTTAGTTAATACCCAATCAGTCTATTCAGTACTCCATTGATAAGACCTTTGATGAAGTTAGTAATAACGTTGTTGACTATAGTGTGCTTTATATCATCCACCTACCAACGTTGTTGAATGTCAACGGTCACAGCGCGTCTCATTAAATCATACACTTTATCAAGATCACTCGCAGCGGGCATTTAAGTCTGGTTGTACACCACTATGCCTTGTTGTTCTACGATGAAAGATGCTTTATCCAACATCTACTTCGTTCTGCGCTTCTACTAGATTTATCTAGCGATCCTACGCCCCTTCACTAACGTACTAACAGTTACACCAAGACCGATAATACCTAACAAAGCCGTAGCATAGGTGTTGTACGCATCCATATCGATTTGATTCGATTGTATAATATCAAGGTATGAATTTAAGTGTGTTTACTATGTCTTCACTTAGTCAATAAGCAAAGATATATCATTCTATGTGTTCATCGCGTTATGTATGTACGTTGCTCCGTTCGGATACCAAATACCGTTCACGTTAATTGTTGACAGATTTTCTTAATACTTACTATTGAATGTCTAAGAAGTATCAAGTGCGGTAAGTCCATAATACCTGTTATAGCTAAACAGTGCAGGTTTTCTTAACCCAAAGTGCTCAAGACCCGTATTTACACCCTTCATAATTGACTATTGCACAATACTCCACACATCGGAAAGATTTTCAGGTCCATACTATTCGAATCAAGCATATGATTAGTTCAACAAATCCGTATCAGCGTGCAGTTTCAAACTCTTCCAGTAAAGTGGCATGTTTATCATTGAGTATTATATCATCTTAAGCTATTCGTTCTCTTTCTCATTCCCACTCCCTGAATTACCAATCACAAGTTCCTCAAATTTTTTATTAGGTGTCACCTTTAACGTAGGATCAGATAGTAGGTTCTTTACTGTCTATTCGTATGCAACGTTCGAGTCAAGCAGTCCTCTTAATGATTAGCTATGTAGAGTTTACTATTTGACCACTAGATCTATAATATTCTCATCTATATCTTTGAGGAGGTCTATATCAAATGCAACGTACGGTTAACTACCAATCAATAACTAGTTCATTAATTCAGTTCCACCAAACGCTTACTCCATGAGGCTTATCCCGACGTTATAAAATTGCGCTTGTATATATGAGACCAGCTGTGCGTCTGCTGACATGTTAGAGAACCTTAGATATAATTCATCAGGGTTTTTTCCACTTCTACCAACGAAGGAAATTTTCTTATTTTTGTTAAAATCCTCGGTAGGCTCACCAAAGAGTCGAGTGTTTTAATAATGCGTAAGAGTGAACTTATCTGGATGAGTCCTAATGTCTTTATATATTTGTTTTAAGAAGAACGAGTCAGGATCATCATCATTATCCATATTGTAATACATAACATCTTTGGTTATGTCGATTAACTTTAAAAGTTCTCCCGTTGTCTATATCGGATCATAAAAGCCCGCAGACGTACCAACGAATCCTTACTATATGAAGTTTGCCTTGTACAACTTTGTTAGTTTCTCTATATGTTTAAATTAATCCTGGTCAACTGGGTTCTTCAACTATATATCAGCCAGCATCTACTTATACGCACGCACATTCTCATTACGCTCTTTTTCTGAATAGATAATTGTTGTAATCTACTGAATGAACAATTATTCGTTACCAGGCAACAAGTCTAGAAGATTTTACTACTTCTATAATTCTGGAATCATTACATCTCTTATATACGCAATCTCTATTGAGAACTACTATTTTTATGCTTCGGATAATAAAGATCCTTCTACTACTCTCAAAAGGAATTTCATCTATACATCTATCAAACTTCTCATTGTAGTTATAGCACTCTAATCACCATTTTTTACGGTTAGATCACTCAACGTTCTAGTGTACAGTTTAGCCTGTTCAAAGAATGTGTCTAGGTACCTCTGTTAACTCTGCAACAGTTTAATGTATGTTTACCTAGAATAAGAAAACATATTGTCATAGTCTATCAGTTGTCTCATGTATAGATAGGACGCCCTCGATGCAACAGACCTTTGGAGGATGCTCTATAACGCAAATTGGGCCCTTTCCTCATCACTTCCGAAATTGTAGTCTAGCATTTGGAACCCGATCTAACTAAGTGTGTCCCCATATTTGGTGGGTTAAATCATAGACGCGAGCGCTTATCCCTGTGCAGTCTCCACTTAAATATTCATATTTAACATTGTCTTCTAGTCCTCTGTATATATGATAGAGTTCATGCACGAGAGCATTTTGTAGTGAGCATGCTTAAGTTGTAGTACTGCATATGAGTGTGCTAGATTGTATATATTAGGCACATTGTAACGCTTTCTCAACTCTTAGTCGTATATCCAACATCCTGCCAGATAGCTCCCCACCGACGTTGCTAATCCGATACCAGTCCACATCTACCAACGGCTCTGATTAAACTTCTTCTGTAATGTCTTCATTAGCTGTGTTTTGGTGAATAACTACATCAAATATAAAAGCTACTCACTCTTATTATAAACGTAATGGTTATCCTCAATCAGCAAGAACAGTTAAGAGAACAGTGCATTCAATGGAGCTTTGATCATTTAGTCCGTGTATAAAGCCTATTTTTATTTGGGCATAAACACGGTCGCGACCTACAGTTGTATGTTAAGGAGCTAGTTAACACTATCCATCAATACTGCCTGCGCGGTCAGGTGTTTGTTACGAAAGAACATCTCTGCTAGTAGAGCAGAACAACGACCCATATCCGCTAACGGAGTATCTTTGCTATTAAAAAGCTCTAGGATCAAATTGTGAGAATTGACTTCTCCAGTTACTGTCTATTCTAGTATCCTAGTCATATTATTACTCATTGCCTATCCTGTTCCTATTTTACTTACTGACTATTTTCCCATCATCTCGAACTGACTCAGCTGATACATACCATTAGAGATGAGTTACTTCAAGATGTTCTATCCTTATCCATGCAACGACTCTATGTTACCTACTGCAAGCTCGCTTTCAGAAGAAAGGGGCTCATTAGGATCTAATATGTTCACTAGTATTTTACCACTCAGTGAGTTCTTGATAGCTTATTTGAATTCATTGTTCTCTATCTTGTTTTTTATGGTATTCATTATAATACTGCTTTGATTGATGATGTTATGTGTGTAGTTCTACCTGTTAGACTCATTCGACATCATCACCTCCTCTATAGACTACCGTATCAATTTGTCTACTATATCCACAACTCTCATCGAATCATTGTTCCTATCTTAGGAGTCTTATACTAACTCCTTTATAGTATTCATTTTGGATTTATTATTCTCCCATTCATCCTTATTGATACGTTAGTAGTCCACAAAGTTTTAGTTTTACTTCATTCTCATTTCTACATCGTCCATGCGTTTGTCAAGGAATTTATCTAAACCTTCGTGTTGTGGTAAAGAATCGTTCAAGCCCATCGCTAAAGCGTATGTTTGAGTGTCGTATTGTATATCTTACAAATTCAGAGCCAATTAGGAGTTTAAATCGTTCATTATTGACTCGAACCCCTAATGAATCTTTTTACTACTATCCATAGATTACTTCGTTATCATGATTGCTAACTGTAAACGAGTGAAGTTTGTTCTGCCTGCTTACATATTCATCATCGCTAGAGTATAAAGTATCTTTGCTTTACTTAACGTTGAATTTTCATTTTCTGCTTTCTGTACCATATCTCCCTACCAATTGTACGTGTTAGTTTTCGTTGATTATGCAGTTTAAAGCATATTAGCTACTGCTGAATCAATTGATGCTGACTGATTAGTGTACAGCTCATCTATAATGTCCTATAGACTGAGTGGTCCTTTTATATTCGGATCCCTACCCTTTGCTTGCTAGGGAAGTAACTTGAATGTAGAGCTATTGTCTGTGTAAAACACTTCAGCCAAACAGAAGTAGTTCCCTGCAATACATGATGACAAGTGCTGCGAACTTGCAACATACTTCATAGCGTTTACTCTTAAGTGGTACAGTGCATATTGGTTCTCTATAACACCATTACATAATCCTCCCCTGTTTAACACTTGGTTCATGTCCTATCTAGCTTGGAACTCATAGTAATACTGTGATACTTCTATCGTTACATCTACACCTACATGGTCAAGAAACTCCTCGAATATGTTTAGACGTACTAGATCACTACTCGAGTTGGAGAAGTTAACATAATTAGCTATTTGGTAGTTAACTGACAAACCTGTTACTGGGTCAGCATAGGGAACGTTATACCTCGAATGCAGTATATCTACTTTAGATTATATGGTGCTGTTATCAAGCAAGTGAACCATTGCGTTTCTAGATGCTTTGAGTGATTTGCGTAACAGTATCTCTGCTACGTCTGCCTGCAGTCGTAATAGAGTAGAAGCCTGTAAACCCTCTCTCGTAGTAGTATTGAATCTGTGTGTAAACAAAGATAGGAATACGCACGCCATATCATACATGATCCCTATAGATTTTATAAAGACCTTCGTATGTATATACCTGTAATCTTGTTCATTATCAAGCTAGCTACAGATTAAGAAGTCGCTCTGCTTAAGCTGCATGTTGAAGGTGGAATGCTGTGTGTTAAGACCTATCATCACCTACCTTGTCGTTAAGCTACACTACGTAATGAAGTTCTCGTAACCGACTCGGAACTGACCTGGCGTTAGCATCACACAATCAATGATAGACTCAAACAATGCGAGGTCGTTAACCATATTGGCAGCGTGGTGTAGTGACGTTTTAAAGTTCATATGGTTGAACAGACCTTGGTCTCCATGTGCTGATTTCTTAGACATGTACGCAGATGAGTGATACATGTCTTGCTATGTATCGAGTACTCCCTACTACAAACCTTCAATATCGGGAATGAAGTTGTCTTCATAATGAATAGCATTTGAGACTCTCTATAGCTTACAACTCAACGAAGGTACAGGCTGTCTCTACTTTGAGATCTCGTCTGACATCCTTTGGAAGAACAGATCAAGTTAACCGCAAAACGCGGTGTGTAACAGAGTAGCTTCGTCTTATGTGGGTTGGGGCTACCCTACCATCTAAAAGTCAGTTTCCTGCATATTCGCAAAGCTTAGTTTGTTTACTACACCCATAAGACTACGCTAGTTCATCGTTTCTTTTAGAGCTGTATTGTAAGACTGTAACTGCTTCATAACACCTATCTAAGGTCTAATGTACTAAACGAACCAATCATACCATTCAGTTTGAGTCTGCTGGTAAAGCTACCATATCCACTCACACACTATGAAATAGTCCTTTATCAGCTGTTTTTGATTGTTCTCTTTCTCTTGAAATGCAGAATTGACCAGGTAGTCTATGTACTGGACGACAGTGGTGTGTTGTATTCTAATACTGTTAACAGTACTGTCTGAGGGTTCTGCTACAAAAAGCTCCTAGTTGATTTTGAATTGGTGAAGAGTGAAGCCTCTTGAGAATGCAGGTATAGGATCAGAGGCAGAGGACTAGTAATGAACGTACTGCTTGCTGTTTTCATTGTCGTAGCTATTGTGGAGTTCAGTTATATGTTGATTCAAACCCATAATCATAGTATGATTGATCTGTCTTTCCGCTTCTTTCAACATGTCCTTTGCTCTATCAATATCAGCGTTTATCCTAGCCAAAGTATCACTCTTCTACTGTACATACTCATCATTCTTATCGAAATAGTCAGTGATCCTAGATTCGATATTATCCATCTTGATCTTCAAAGAGTCTTTGTACACCAATGAACACACCCGTTCAAGAACCGTATCAGTCAAAGTGGTATGTGTCTGCGGGAACTTGGTGATGAACTGTTACAGAGTCTTTGACTGTTGAGTATGATACTTGTTTAATATCGTTTTAGTGTCATCACCCAACTTGGCGTACACAGTCTGTCTGAGGTCTGATAGCAAGTTATTCATATCACGAATATTGATATTATCCAAAGTCTTATGCGGACTGGGTTTAATGCAACTTTAATATTTTTCATCTATACTGTCGTCATATAAGTCACATAACTAAGTGTCAGCTGTATCAATCATACTGTCCACGAACTATGCTAGTTTTGATGAGTGTAAATAAGAATGATCTTATCCCTAACCCAGCTCGTCGTCGATTTTTTTTTACAATTCTTCCAATGTAGACTCTTTTTAAGGGTCTGATCCGTTTTTAGAGTTTTATTTCAGGTTTTTTATGAGTCTTTATAGCTGTTAATACGAAATTGTTGAGTTGGACGGATGACTTTAAACGTCTTAATCATCTAAAGATCGTTTTTTAGATTACTACTTGTACAACTCCTTGACCAACTCACTATACATCACTTCTTAACTTAATTAATTAATAAGCCTAAGGAAATCAAACTATTAGTACTGGATGCTTGGTGTCTGGCTGCGTCGAAATCAAACGAACGTATGGGAAGTCCTGCACTCATGCTAAGGTTATCGTAGGCAATGTGATTGAGGTTCTAAGCTATCCCTTACCCAACTGCGTCCTAAGCAAACTTGTGTCTCATAGCTTCCTTTTACGCACCCTCTCCGAGCTCGCCGTATCTGGCAGACAACTGGGTATTTGTCATCTCTGTCAGTTAAGATTACAGTCCTTCGTAAATCGACTTGTCTGTAACACTAGTCCATTGTTGTATGTTAGCAGGAGTAAGTATATTGGACATTGTGTACACAGAGTATAGAGATAGAGGGTTTGACTACACAGCCAAACTGCTTGGGTACATACCATCAGCTATCTTATTGGTAGAAGTAGACCGCATATGTGTATTGAATTAATACTCATACATGTTAGTATTGGGGAAACGGATATTGTTCTATCCATGCATGTTAACGTAATTGTTTGGAGTTGTGTCATTTCCTATGATTCTGTTTTCCTTGTGGTGTTGTATCTGCTGTTGTGTAGAGTGCTGGTAGTGTGACTTACCCTGCACGTTCTGTATTAGATGTATAATTTAATTCATTACAATGAAATCGTTCATGAGTGGGTCATCAGGG
>Ga0102862_1000458_pt1 | contig 8265 bp, 7 predicted proteins | sample Colrivmeta1449C3_FD_78496 | JGI IMG/M metagenome (GOLD analysis project Ga0102862, IMG submission 78496) | Estuarine microbial communities from the Columbia River estuary - metaG 1449C-3 | ecosystem: Environmental > Aquatic > Marine > Intertidal zone > Estuary | place: USA: Columbia River Estuary... | reverse complement strand
TACCTTGCAAACTGAATTTGCAAAAATGGGCCTTCAAATTCATTTAGTGGGAGATGAAATGCTTATTCATGGCGGAAATCTTATTCAATCGGCCACTGTTTTCTCTCAACACGATCATAGAATTGCCATGGCATGTGGCGTGGCTGCTTTAGTAGCGAATGGTCCTATTGAAATAACAGAAGCAGAGGCTATTAATAAATCTTATACCGATTTCTTTACCCATTTGCAAGAACTGGGCGCAAAAGTGGATATACAATAAATTTCTTACCTTGTAATAACGAAATAAAGACATGAACAAATTCGGAACCTTATTTACAGTACAAATTTTTGGCGAGTCGCATGGCGCTTGTGTGGGCATTACTATAGATGGTTGTCCAGCGGGTTTGCCACTACAAACAGCTGATTTTGTGGAGGATATGGAGCGTCGCAAAGGTGGTAAACAAAAAGGAACTACACCTCGTCAGGAAGATGATATTCCTATTTTTAAAGCAGGTTTATTTAACGATACGACCACGGGAGCACCTATCATGATGCTTTTTGAGAACAATAATACGAGAAGTGGTGATTATGAAAAACAACGCGCTGTACCAAGACCCGGCCATGCCGATTTTACAGCCCATCATAAATTTGGCGGCTTTGAAGATTATAGAGGAGGAGGACATTTCAGCGGAAGGTTAACGGCTGCTTTGGTGGGTGCAGGTGTAGTGGCAAAAAAAGTATTAAATGCAGGTCAGCTAGCAGAAAAAATTAAAGTAGAAGCTACAATTATAAGTATTGGAGGAGAATCAGATGTAGAAAAAGGAATACAGAAAGCGATTGATCAAAAAGATAGCGTAGGTGGTATTGTTGAATGTGTGGTGAAAGGATTACCCATTGGACTAGGAGAGCATTTTTTCAATTCAGTGGAGTCTTTAATTAGCCATGCTGTTTTTGCAATACCTGCTATTCGTGGTATTGAATTTGGAACAGGCTTTGCAGCAGCATCTATGTTTGGTGTGGACCATAACGATGCCATTGAAGATGCTTCTGGAATAACTAAAACCAATCATGCAGGTGGTGTGGTAGGTGGTTATACCAATGGCAATGACCTTGTGTTTAGAATTGCAGTGAAACCTACTTCTTCTACGCCTAAAGAACAAGTTACCCTTAATTGGGAAACCAATGAACAAGAAACATTTTCAGTAAAAGGAAGACACGATTTATGCATAGCGCTGAGGGTGCCTGTAGTTTTGGAAGCAGTCACGGCCATTGTGCTTGCAGATTTAATGTTAATAGATCAAAAAATTCCAAGAATCATTAAAAAATAATTATTTATGGAAAGCGAATATATATACCATGTAACTACTTTGAAAGAGTGGGAAGCCGCTAGATTAAAAAACGAGTACACGCCTGTTAATTATGAGCAGGATGGTTTTATACACTGTTCTGTTGAAAAACAAATTCCAGGTGTATTAGATCGTTTTTATAAAGGTCAAACAGGATTGGTTAAACTCAAGATAGAAAAAGTAAAAGTGCAAAGGCCCGTATTATTTGAATTAGCAGAGGATTTGGATGAATTATTTCCACATATTTATGGGGCTTTAAACCTAGATAGTGTAGTGGAAGTAAGCACTATTAGCTAATTACTTATTTAAATACATATAAAGCCTAGTTTTAAATTAAGCCTAGTCTTAAAGTTTTTATAAAGAATACTCTATGAATATTAAATTAAGCTTCTTAATTATTTTAGTATTCCCTCTACTAATTAGTACAGAAAGTTTTGCTCAAAAAATTTATCCTACTAGTTTAACCACTATTAACTATTTGGATAGTGCTAATGTGAATAAGTATCAAAAAAAAATCGATACACACCGAATTAAGATAGAATTAAATCATATTACGGGTATTGCTAGTTTTTATGGTGCCAGTTTTGACGGCACTTTAACCGCTACAGGCGAGATTTTCAGAAACAGTAAGTACACAGCCGCTTGTAATTTGTACAAGTTAAACACGCTCGTGCGTGTGACTAATATGAGAAATGGAAGGTCTGTGCTAGTTAGAATTAATGACCGTATGCATCCTAATATGTTGAAATTAGGAAGAGTAGTAGACCTTAGTACGGCTGCTGCCAAAAAATTACAATTAAGTTCTAAAGGAATTGTCAAAGTAACGCTTGATGCGGTGGGATATTCAAAAATCAACCCCAAAAAGCAGTAGACTATTCAAGGATAATCTTTAATTTACACTATCAAAAATTCTTCTTAAATGCACCTTCTTTATAAAACAAACTTTCTTCTTACAATAAATAAGTTTAGAAAAATACACTTTAGTATGAAAAAAATAATTCTAATGCTCTTAGTAGCTGTATCTAGTTTAACAGTTATTGGACAGGATACAGCAAGTATCAAACCGGCTTCTATTGCTTTTAAAGTTGGTTTATTTAATTTCAAAAAAACACCGTTAACAGAGAATGCCAGCCAAACCGCTATTCAAGGTGGCTTGCAGTATTTTAAAGGCATCACAACGCATCTTGATTTAATGATGAATTTAGACTTTGCTAATTTAAAATATCCTTTTTACAATTCTTCTAAGCTTGACATTGCTAAAAACAATGAAATGTATACTGCATTTGATGCAAGTTTAAATTATAAGTTACTGACGGATGAAAATAAATTAGTGCCTTATCTGAGTGCAGGTTTAGGGGTGGCTTCTATCAATAATGCGTATTATACTGCGTATCTGCCTGTAGGCTTAGGTTTGCAAATTAAAGCCAAGCAAGGTTCTTTTATAAATATACTTAGTACTTATAGGGCAGAAGCTTCTGCGCTTACTAAAATGCATTATAATCATTCTATAAGTTATTCCCTGCCTTTAAAATTAAGAGAGAAAAAACCGGTCATGTTACCTCCAGCCCCTGTGGTGGCGGATAATGATGGTGATGGAGTGGTGGGCAGTGAAGATGATTGTCCTAATGCATCTGGCTTGGTAAAATATCATGGATGTCCAGTGCCAGATTCGGATAATGATGGCATAAATGACGAGAATGACAAATGTCCTACGGCGGAGGGAGCAATAAAATATAAAGGATGTCCTATTCCTGATACAGATAAAGATGGTATAAATGATGAAGCCGACAAATGTCCTACTGCGAAAGGATTGTCAAGTTATGAAGGTTGCCCTATTCCCGATACAGATAAAGATGGAGTGAATGATGAGCAGGATAAATGCCCTAGCACTCCTGGTATTATGGGTAATAATGGTTGTGCCGATGTTCAACCACTCGTAAATGAAATCTCTTCCCAATTAAAGTTTGAGTCGGGTAAGGTGAATCTTAGTAAGAAAGGATATCAAGGCTTAGATTCCTTGGTTGTCTTAATGCAAAATAATACAAACATTACCCTAGTGATTACTGGCCATACCGATAATACGGGCACGCTGAAAATAAATGAAAAATTATCGCTACAAAGAGCCATGGTGGCATCAAATTATTTAGTCAAGAAGGGGGTAGATAAAAATAGAATGAGTCAAAAAGGATTTGCAGATACAAAGTCAATTGCTGATAATAAAACATTAAAAGGAAGAGCGCAAAATAGAAGGGTAGATATTGAAGTAATTTATTAGTGAATAAGTAACTAACTAACTAATAATTTAATTGGCCAGTTCTTTAACTAGTAAATAACTACTTCTCTTTCTAGTAAGATTTCAAATTTTGCAAGTACCGATTGAATAATTTCCTCTGAGAAATTATATATTTCAATGCCTGGCCCATTATTGTAATGAACAATGACTAAAGATTGTTTTTCATAGCAACCTACATTGCCTTTTTGTATACCCTTCCAGCCACAGGCTTCAATTAACCAACCCGCAGCTATTTTATAGGTATCATCTGTGATAGGGTAGGCAATCATTTTAGGGAATTTTGCAATCAATACTTCAAAGAAGTCTTTGGTGATAGTAGGATTTTTAAAAAAACTTCCAGCGTTACCGAGTTTTTTAGGATCGGGTAATTTCTCTGATCTAATTTGAATAACTGCATTCGAAATTGCTTCTACACTAGGCTGCTTATTATTTTTTTGATGCAGTACTTCTTTAATGGCACCATACTCGGTTCTGAAAATGGGTTGTTTTTGTAAAACAAATTGCACGGAACTTATAATGTATCTGTCTTTTTCATTTTTAAATAGACTAGTTCTATATCCAAATGCACATTCGATATTGTTGAGTGTTATCAATGCGGAACTATGCGTATCATAAGCTGTCACACTAGCTATACTATCTTTGGCTTCCACTCCATAGGCGCCAATATTTTGAATAGGAGCAGCACCAACAGTGCCTGGAATTAAACTTAAATTTTCTACGCCACCCCAACCCTTTTGAACGCAGTAAATTACAAAATGGTGCCAGTTTTCACCCGCACCAACTTCTAAGTAAACCTCGGAGGCAGTTTCTTTTAATTTTTTAATGCCCATTATTTCCATCTTCAATACTAAGCCTTCAAAAGTTTTCGTAAAAAGAATATTAGTGCCTGATCCTAGCATTAAATAAGGGGTATTTTTTTCTTTGGCCCATTGAATACTTTTCTCAATAGCCTCTATGGAATCAATTTTAGCAAAATAATTTGCTTTTTCATTGCTGCCAAAGCTATGTAAATTTTGAAGAGAACTATTTTGGGTAATTTCCATATTGTTTTAATTGGGGTCAATGTCTATGATAATACTAACAGATTTATACCTTGGGTGTACTTGTAGTAATCGTATATAATGTAAGAGCTGTTTTTTAGCGAGTTGTAATTGTTGCGGTTGTTTTGAAATTTTAATAGCTAGTTCCCAGATATATTTATTACGTACCCTGTTTACAATGGGTTGTGCTGGGCCTAATACTGTTTTTTGAATCTCAGGGGTAAGTGAATGAAGGAAGTGGTTGGCTGCTTCTTCGGCAATATTGTTTTCTTTATGTTTAAATAGCAAACTCATGAGCCTACTAAACGGAGGATAAGAGAACTGTTTTCTATTTTGAATTTCAAAATTATAAAAGCCAAAATAATCATGTTGTTGAACGAGTTGCACAATAGGGTGCTGCAATTGACTCACTTGTATAATCACTGTTCCATTATCATTTTTTCTGCCTGCTCTACCACTAACCTGTTCCATCATTTGAAATGCACGCTCATTCACTCTATAATGATTAAAGTTGAGTAAGCTGTCTGCATCTACAATGCCCACTAAGTCTACATTTTCAAAATCAAGCCCTTTTACCACCATTTGAGTACCTACTAAAATATCAATTTGTCTTTGTTCAAATTTTTGAATGAGTTGGTCATGCTCGTTTTTCCCTTTTACATTGTCTAAATCCATTCTTGCAACAATCACCCCTGGTAAAGATTGGTTCAATTTTTCTTCAATCTGTTCTGTGCCAAAACTTTTTTGTTTGAAATTTTGTTTGCCACAAGCTTTACAGGTATTTACAATGGGGTAAGAAGCGCCACAATAATGACAAGAAAGTAAGTTCTTGGCTTTATGATAGGTAAGGGTTACATCACAATGTTCGCAATGTGGAATCCATCCGCAGGTTTCGCAAATTAAATAGGGGGCGTATCCTCTTCTATTTTGGAATAAAATAACCTGCTTTTTATTCGCAATAGTTTTTGAAATGGAAGCCAAGAGCTGTGGCGTTAGAATGGCAGTACCTTCAGGTTGTTTTTTTGTATCAATTAATTCAATTTTTGGAAGTGCGCCTGTACTAAACCTTTCATTTAAATAAGTGTAGCCAAACTTTTTTGAAATAGCATTATAATAGGTTTCTACCGAAGGGGTAGCTGAACCTAATACTACTTTTGCTTTTAATTGATTGGCATAATATATAGCGGTATCTCTTGCTTGGTATCTAGGGGCAGGTTCTTGTTGTTTATAAGAAGGGTCATGTTCTTCGTCAATAACAATAAGCGATAAATTTTTATAAGGAAGAAAAAGGGCCGAACGCGCGCCTAATACAATTTTAATTTCACCAGACTTTACCTTATTCCAAATTTCTACTCTTTCATTGGGATTAAACTTTGAATGATATATAGCTATAGATCCACCAAAATATTGTTTCAGCCTTCTAATCATTTGCGCAGTGAGTGCAATTTCGGGTAACATATACAATGCCTGCTTGTTTTGCTGAATCACTTCATTGATGAGGGCTACATATATTTGTGTTTTTCCGCTGCCCGTGATGCCATGCAATAAGCCTACAGGATGTGTAAGAAGTTGCGATTTAACGGAGGTCAAGGCTTCTTTTTGTTTTTCGGATAAACTATGCAGTGCGGTATTACCTGTATTTGGATCGGTGGCCAACCTGTCTATTTTTCTTTTCTCAGCCACTAATATGCCTTTGTCAATTAAGGCTTTTAATTGTGCATGGGTAGCATTAGCCTTTTCTAAAATAGATTTTTGTTGAACACTGCCTTCTGTTTTTTCAAAATGTAAAAAAGCTAGTAATAAATCCAATTGTTTAGGTGCTCTTGTCCATTCATTCAATAATTTTTCTAAAGCGGCCTCATTTTTGTATTGAGCCTGCAAGCTTAAAAATATTTCTACTTTACTAGTATACTTATCTTTCATATTTTCCTGCACATAACAAATTCCTTTTTGAATGAGTTTATTAATAACAGGATAAACCGATTTTTTATCTAGTAGTTTTTGAATTTCTATTAAGGTTAAGGTTTTTTTAATTTCTAATGCTTCCGAAATTATATATTCAGCGTCGCTTAAATTCTTAATGTCTTCTTCTTGCTGTTCATTTAAAATAAAAACGCTTTCGCTAGATATTTTTAAATGACTTGGAATGGCGGCTTGCATGACTTCTCCTTCGGTGCACATATAATATTCGGCCATCCACTCCCAAAGGGCTAATTGATGCTCATATACAATGGGGGCATCATCTAAAACCGAAAGAATAGGCTTAGGGGTAAAGGCTTCAGGCGCTTTGTTACTTATATTTTTTACAATACCCGCATATCTTTTATTGGCGCCCAGCATCACTTCCACACGCATGCCAATGGCTACTTCATCCTGCATAGATGCCGGAATCATCCAAGTATAATTTTTGGGAAGCGCTAAGGGTATGATTATTTCTGCGTACATGATATAGGGTTGCAAAAATACACTATGAATTTGGATACTTTCTATATCTTCTCATGCCTTCATCCATTTTTTTGAAAACAAGGTCTTTCAAGTCGTCCATTTGATCCAGGGTATAGCCGCTTACTTCCACCGTTTCCAAATACACCACTCTATGCTTTCCCGGGGTAAGTGTAAGGGCGCTACTAAAATGCATACGATCAACAGAATCCACTAATAGTACTGGTTGAATAGGAATATTCATTTCAATGGCTAATTTAAAAGCGCCATTGAAAAAAGATTTTAAGGGATATTCATCCGTCATGCTAAAAGTGCCTTCTGGAAATATGAAAATAGAGATATGTTTTTCTAAAGCCATTTTTAAATTGCGTAAACTTTGGGCTCTTTTTTCTGGGTCGCTTCTGTCTACCATGACTACCGCATTTCGATATATTAAACCAAACAAAGGGATTTTAGAGGATTCAAATTTAGCTAAGGGGCGAATGGGTTGATGCTTTAATTGAACAATGGAGGGAATATCCATATAAGAATTATGGTTGCCTACAAAAATATGCGCGCGATTAAAATCATGCGGCGCTTCAAAAATTTCGGAGTGTCGAACGCCCATAAATAGGTACAAAATCTTACCCCAATAACGGCAAATGAAATAAACATGCTCGCTTATTCTTTCTTTACCGAAGGGAAGGATTAAAAACATAGCCGTCACCGATAGGATAGTGAGTATCGAAAACAATACAATGGCATAAAGGCAGTATATAAGCTGAACAGCTCTTTTAAGGATTTTCATCTGTCTGCTAATATAATAAAAAAGCCCCGAAAACCTAAAGAAACTAGGCCTTTAGGGGGTTTCTACCATACTTTTCATCATGTTGTGTTGCATCTAATCCTAATTCTTCATCTTCTTCAGTCACACGAAGTGGCATGATAATACTTATAAATTTGAATATCAAAAACGAAACTGTAAAGCTATAGGCAACCACAATCAACATTGCTTTTAATTGAGTCAAGAAAAAAGCAGGGTTGCCATAAAATAAACCATCATTGCCAGCAGCATTTATGCCTTTTGATGCAAAAATACCAGTCATTAACATTCCCACTATTCCGCCAATACCATGACAAGGGAATACATCTAAAGTGTCGTCTACTCTTGATAATTTAAATGCAT
>Ga0102862_1000433_pt1 | contig 8518 bp, 8 predicted proteins | sample Colrivmeta1449C3_FD_78496 | JGI IMG/M metagenome (GOLD analysis project Ga0102862, IMG submission 78496) | Estuarine microbial communities from the Columbia River estuary - metaG 1449C-3 | ecosystem: Environmental > Aquatic > Marine > Intertidal zone > Estuary | place: USA: Columbia River Estuary... | reverse complement strand
TTTTAAGAGCCCTAGAATACGGTATGCCACCTACTTCTGGTATTGGCATCGGCATTGATAGATTATGCATGATGATGTTGAACCAACCCTCTATTCAAGATGTGTTGTTCTTTCCTCAAATGAAGCCAGAGAATAATGAATAAGCGCTTATTGAAAAATAGCGCATATTCATTATTCCTCTTATGATTTTAAAAAAGGAGAACCCGAAGGTTCTCCTTTTTATTTAGTTGCCTTGAAAAAATAATAAGAGGTTAAAGTAAAAGAAGCGTAAATTTTTTATTACGCTTCTTTTACTAACTAATCTCTATAATTCAACGCTGGTTTAATATCTCCTAACAGTGCCTTGTATTTATAATCTCCTTTAGATTTAATAAACTCTTCCATTGCTTTTGCAAGTAATACAGGGTTACTCATTAAATCAATTGCAGTCATTGCCATAGTTTTACTTGCTACTAACATTCCCTTTGTGCCAATTTCAGTTCCACCAGAAGCCACCGCTTGCCAGCTATGTGCAGCAGTGCCTGGAACCCATGTCGCTGCGCGTAAACCCACAGTAGGTAAGGCATAGCTAACATCTCCTACATCGGTAGAACCACTATTACCTTCATTGATATAAGTTAATGGTTTTACTTGAGCAGCAGTTGCTATATCAATAGGAGCTACCATTGTTGGTTGAATTTTTTTAGCAAAAGCAATTTCTTCTTCTGTATAATTTACGCCCCCCACTTTATCTAAATTGGCTTGCATTGTTTCTGCAAGGGCTTTATTAATTAATAAGTCGTGTGTACCACCAATGATATCATATTTCATCGTTGTACCAGTTCCAAGAGCAGCGCCTTCTGCCGCTTTCACCACTCTATCAAAAATTTCAACTACGTCTTTACGTTTTGGATGACGCACATAATAATATACTTCTGCAAAATCAGGAATTACATTAGGTGCTTTACCCCCATTAGTGATCACATAATGAATTCTAGTTTCCTGAGGAATATGTTCACGCATCATGTTTACCATATTATCCATCGCCTCCACTGCATCAAGTGCAGATCTGCCTTGGTCCGGCGCTGCAGCAGCATGTGCTGAAATACCATAAAATTTAAACTTAGCAGACTTATTCGCTAAGGCACTTGTTGTAGTAATTGCATTCACATCATCAGGATGCCAGTGAATGACCGCATCTAAATTATTGAATAGGCCGGCTCTCACTAAAAACACTTTACCACTTCCACCTTCTTCTGCAGGTGTTCCAAAAACTTTAATAGTCCCTTTTAATTTACCAGCAGCTATTAATTCTTTAATGGCAATACCAGCAGATACACTTGCAGTACCAAATAAATGGTGTCCACAAGCATGGCCAGCATTTTTTCCAACAATCGGGTCTCTTTCTGCTGATGCAGATTGATTGATTCCAGGTAAGGCATCATACTCGGCTAAAATACCAATGGCAGGACTGCCTGTACCATAAGTGGCCACAAATGCAGTGGGAATACCCGCAACACCGGTTTCAACAGTGAAACCAGCGTCTTTTAAATGTTGAACATGTAGTGCAGCACTCTTTACTTCTTTATAACCCACTTCTGCATATTCCCATATTTGCAAGGCTGTTTTTTTATCTGCTTCATAGGCAGTATTCAAAGCTGCTAGTGCAGCTTCTTTATTTGCATTCACTTGTTGCGTCGCAGGATCTATTTTACTTTTCTTCTGCGCTATTACTTGTAGACTAAGTAGCAGACATGCCAAGATCAAAATTTGTTTCATAAATGATTCTTTAAATTGAAATAATTAATTAAAGTACTTTTAAATATTATAAAAATAGATCGTAAAATAATTTAGCACCCGGCACTACCGAATAATGTGCTAAGTCGGTGATACCTTCTGCGGCCAATACCTCTTCGTCGGTAAATAATTTTCCGTTGTAGGCTAATTTTTCTTTACTTAAAATATAGAAAGCGGCATCTGCAATAATATCGGTGGTTCTACTCATATTCGCTAAAGCTTGTCCGCCTAATAAATTACGCACAGCTGCAGTATCAATAGTGGTTCTTGGCCATAAAGAATTACAAGCAATATTATCATCTTTAAATTCTTCTGCCCAACCCAAGGTCATCATACTCATATCGTATTTTGAAATCGTATAGGCTACATGTGGTCCTAACCATTTTGGTGCTAAATTAATGGGAGGTGATAAAGTTAAAATATGTGCATGCGTCGATTTTCTTAAATAAGGTAGCGCGTGTTGTACCATTAAAAAAGTACCACGTACATTAATGCTATGCATTAAATCAAAACGCTTACTAGGCGTGCTAGCAGTATCTGTTAATTGAATAGCACTTGCATTATTTATAAGTATATCAATGCCTCCAAATTTTTCTACTGTTAATTTCACCGCATTAGCAATTTGCGCTTCGTCTCTAATATCTACTTGAACGGCTAAAGCCTTTACCCCCAAGGCTTCTACTTCAGCAGCGGCTGTAAAAATAGTGCCTCCTAAACGAGGGTCCTCTTCTACCGACTTTGCAGCAATGACAATATTAGCGCCTGCTGCAGCTAGTTTTAAAGCCATTGCTTTTCCAATGCCTCTGCTACCGCCTGTGATAAAAACAGTTTTTCCTTGTAATGACATAATTTATTTATTTAAAAAGTTTATAACAAAATTTAATAAGTACTATCGAAATTTATTTTTGTAAAAAAGCAGTAATTAGTTTTTCAGTATCAGTGCAAGCTAAGGTTAAATCATTATTTTGTATGATGGCATTAAACTGGTTACTAAAACTTATTTCATAAGCTGCTTTATCTAAACGAATTTCTAAACTCTCGGGGGTTTCTGTTTTTCTATTTTCTAATCGCTCTTTTAAAATTTCAATAGAGGGCGGCATAATAAAAATAGAGAAACAATTAGCGCCTATTTGTTTTTGAACGCTAATGGCACCTTTGACATCAATATCTAAAACAGGAATTTTACCTAAATTCCAAATACGTGTTAACTCCGATTGTAAAGTCCCATAATAAACCCCTTCATAGACCATCTCATATTCTAAAAAATCATTTTGATGGATATGCCCTTCAAATTTTTCCAAAGAGATAAAATGATATTCAACCCCTTGTTTTTCATTGCCTCTAGGTGCTCTTGTGGTAGCTGATACCGAAAAAGATAACTGCGGCATTTGCTTTAATAAATAAGCCGCGATGGATGTTTTTCCTGCGCCCGAAGGAGCAGTTAAAATAATAACTTTATGGAGGGCTTCAGACATCCTTTGAGGTTTAAGCGGTGTAGTTTTTCTTCGCTCTAAATTACATAAATACTACCTAAATAAATAATTATACTGAGGGCTAGTAAAAATCTAATTATTATGTATATTTAGCAGTAGAAAAAATTAATTCTAACTAATAAGAGCCTTATGCAAAAACAATTATTTACGTATTTATTAGTGCTACTTGCTTTTATAGCACAAGCACAAAAACCTGCCGAGGTGCCAGCGGCTAAACCAGCCACTAAATCGGAAGATAAAAACCCAAGTTTTAAAAGAGAACTTTCTTTAGAAGCTAAAACTGAAAATAAAGGGGAAGTCACAATTAAAGGACAAAAAGTGCCTTATAAAGTAACAGCAAGTACGCAGCCGGTATGGGATGAAGATGGGAAAGCCGTTGCAGGCTTATTTTATGTGTACTATGAGCGCACCGATGTAACCAATAAAGAAACAAGACCCTTGGTTATTTCATTCAATGGTGGACCAGGTACCGCCAGTGTTTGGATGCACTTGGGCTATACAGGGCCTAAAAAATTAAAAATAGATGATGAAGGATATCCCATTCAACCCTATGGATTTGAAGAAAATCCACAGTCATTATTAGATGTAGCAGATATTGTTTATGTAGACCCAGTGAACACAGGCTTTTCAAGAATTTTAGAAAAGGCAACTCCAGGATCAAAATTTTTTGGTGTAAACGCAGACATTAAATATTTAGCAGACTGGATCAATACATTTGTTGGAAGACAAAAAAGATGGGCTTCTCCTAAATTTTTAATTGGAGAAAGTTATGGCACTAATCGTGTGTCTGGATTGTCATTGGAATTACAGAACAGACACTGGATGTTTTTAAATGGAGTTATATTGGTTTCACCAACCGATCTTGGATTAAAGCGTGATGCAGTATCAAGTGCCGCATTGCGTATTCCTTATATGGCAGCAACTGCATGGCATCATAAAAAATTAAATACAGTATATCAGTCTAAGGAATTAGAAAAATATTTACCAGAAGTAGAAGCATTTGCAATCAACGAACTCATGCCTGCATTAGCACAAGGCGGTGCATTGGCAGCAGATAAGCGTAAAGCCATGGTGAAAAAAATAGCTGGCTATATAGGTTTAAATGAAACAGTAGTAGCAGAACAAAATATGGAAGTGCCATTTGATTATTTCTGGAAAGAGTTATTGCGTGATCAAGGTAAAACAGTTGGAAGACTGGATTCAAGATACATTGGTATGGATAAAAAGAATGCAGGACAAAGACCAGATTACAATGCGGAGTTATTGTCATGGGAGCATTCGTTCACGCCAGCAATCAATATGTATTTAAGAGATGAGCTAGGCTATAAGACCGATTTAAACTATTATATTTTTGGTCCAGTAGGGCCATGGGATAACAGCAATAATAATACGGGAGATGACTTACGTCAAGCGATGATGGAAAATCCTTATTTAAATTTATTGGTACAATCCGGCTATTACGATGGCGCTTGCGATTATTTCAATGCAAAATATAATATGTGGCAAATGGATCCTGCTGGAAAAATTCAAGACAGAATGTTTTGGGAAGGATACCGTAGTGGACATATGATGTATTTGCGCAAAGAAGATTTAGCGACTAGTAATGATCACCTAAGAGTCTTTATTAAGAAGAGTATTCCGAAGTTGGGTACCCCTGCAAAGTTTTAATTTGTATAGGTAAAAAGAAAAAGAGCCCCGAATTATCGGGGCTCTTTTTTATGAATTGATAAAACATAAAAGTTTTAGATTCTTTGTATTTGCGCACCTAGTGCTTGCAATCGAGCATCAATATTTTGATAGCCTCTGTCTATTTGTTCAATATTTTGAATGGTGCTTTTTCCTTCTGCACTTAGTGCGGCAATCAGCAAGGCTTGCCCAGCGCGAATATCAGGGCTACTCATGGTTATACCACGCAGTGAATGTTTACGCGCTAAACCAATGACGGTAGCACGGTGTGGATCGCACAAAATAATTTGTGCCCCCATATCAATTAATTTATCCGTAAAAAATAAACGGCTTTCAAACATTTTTTGATGAATCAGTACACTGCCTCTTGCTTGAATGGCAGTCACTAAAATAATACTTAATAAATCGGGCGTAAATCCTGGCCAAGGGTTATCATAAATAGTTAGGATACCCCCATCCATAAAAGTTTGTATCTCATAAATATCTTGAGCCGGAATATAAATGTCATCTCCTTTTATCGTAAAATCAATTCCTAGTAAACGAAATTTTTCTGGAATAATACCTAAGTGTGCTACGCCTGCATTTTTAATAGTGATTTCACTTTTGGTCATGGCGGCTAGTCCAATGAATGAACCAATCTCAATCATGTCTGGTAAAATTCTATGCGTGGCAGTGCCTAATTTAGTCACGCCTTCAATGCGCAATAAATTACTACCAATGCCTGTAATTTTTGCGCCCATATTATTTAATAGTAAGCAAAGCTGCTGTACATAAGGCTCACAGGCTGCATTATAAATACTAGTAATGCCTTCTGCAAATACAGCAGCCATTAAAATATTCGCTGTTCCTGTAACGGAAGGCTCTTCTAATAACATATAAGTACCTACTAGTTTATCTGCGCTTAAAGTAAAGCAGGCTATCTTTTCATCATAAGCATAGGTAGCGCCTAGTTTTTCAAATCCAATTATATGTGTATCTAATCTTCTTCTTCCAATTTTATCTCCACCTGGTTTAGGTAAATAAGCTTTTTTAAATCTTGCTAGAATGGGACCTGCTAACATAACACTTCCGCGTAATCTTCCACTCTTAGTTTTAAAATCATAGAGGCTAAATAACTAGGATCAATTTTATCTGCTTGAAAACGGTATTCACCTTCCTTTAATTTTTCAACCCTTACGCCCATCGCCTCTAATAACTCTATTAGTAAATTCACATCAACAATATCAGGTATATTGGAAATGGTAATAGGCTCTGCTGTTAATACTACTGCAGATAAAATTTGTAAGGCTTCGTTTTTGGCACCCTGGGGTGTAATATTTCCTTTAAGTGCTTTTCCGCCTATGACTTCGAATGAACTCATGGTAATTAAAAACGCTTTTTAAAGTTGCGGTTATTGTTGTTGCGTCCGCCGCCGCCACCGCCTGGTCCGCTTGGACCGCGTCCACCGCGATTATTATTATTGCGATTGCCCTGCCAACGACCCGCAGCTGGACGGTACTCATCTCTTTCAAAATTTTGATTGCGATGTTTGATATAAGGTGTATTGCTAAATTCAAGTTCACCACCGGTGATGGCGTTTAACTCTCCTCTAATGGTATCATCTTGTACTAATTCTTTATGCCAGTTACTGTAAGCTAGTTTCATGTAATGTGCAATAGCATGCGCAAAACCTGCTTTTTTCTCTTGGTCTTGTTCCGCCATCGCTTTATCAATGACCAATTCTAGGTTTTTACCTAAATGGGCATATTTAATTTTACGCTTAGGATAAGGAATGGGATCGGGCTTCTGCTTATAGGTTTCCTTAGTAGGAATAGGATAAGGACTGTCTACGTCTAATTGGAAATTGCTCATAAAAAACAGGTGATCCCATAATTTATGCTTGTAGTCTTCTACATTCTTAAGCTGAGGTGTCAAAAAGCCCATTAGTTCAATCACTACCTGAGCCTGCTCCTGTCTTTTGGCACGATCTTCAATAGTCATTAAATGGTCCACCATCTTATGAACGTGACGGCCATACTCTCTCATCCCCATTAAGCTTCTTGCTGTATTGTATTCCATGTATTTATTACTTCTCGAGTAACAAATGTAAGGATTTATTTTATCTTCGTACCATGGAGCCACTGATACAACAAATTCAAACCATCACTCAAGAAATCCAAAATACGGTCGCTACCACCAGCGCCGAGGTGGAAGCCTTCAGAATTAAATACTTGGGAACCAAAGGTTTGGTGAAAAATATGATGGGGGAGATGAAATCGGTGTCTAATGAGCAGAAAAAAGAATTCGGACAAATCCTAAATGCTTTCAAGGTAGCAGCGGAAGAAAAACTTGAAGCCTTAGTGGCAGCATTAGGAGACACCACTACATTAGATGCTAACATTGATACAAGTTTACCGGGCGATGAATTTACAGTGGGCACAAGACATCCTTTAAATTTAGTGCGCAATCAAATGGTTTCTATTTTTAAAAGATTAGGATTCGCTGTTGCAGAAGGACCAGAGATAGAAGATGATTGGCATAATTTTGGTGCGATGAATTTACCAGCCGATCATCCAGCGCGCGATATGCAGGATACTTTTTATGTACAAGAAGCCACTGATGAAAATGCAGCATGGTTATTAAGAACGCATACATCCAGTGTTCAAGCGCGTGTGATGGAAACACAGAAACCACCTATTCGTGTAATTTGTCCGGGTCGTGTGTATCGCAATGAAACTATTTCAGCAAGAGCACATTGTTTTTTTCATCAAGTAGAAGGTTTATACATTGATGAAAATGTAAGCTTTGCAGATTTAAAACAAACACTTTATTTTTTCGTACAAGAAATGTTTGGCAAGGATGTAAAAGTAAGATTCCGTCCAAGTTATTTTCCTTTTACAGAACCTAGTGCAGAGATGGATATTAGCTGTCAAATATGTAGTGGTAAAGGATGTAATATTTGTAAACATACAGGATGGGTAGAAATTTTAGGCAGTGGTATGGTGCATCCGAATGTGTTAAAAAACTTTGACATCGATCCTGAAAAGTATACTGGCTTTGCATTTGGTATGGGCGTTGAAAGAATTGCGCAATTAAAATACCAAGTAAACGATTTACGTTTATACTCTCAAAACGACTTGCGCTTTTTGCAACAGTTTAAGAGTGTCTGATAATTAATTATGTTACATAACACCAAGGGTATTGTTTTACGCGTCACAAAATATGGTGATACGAGTATTATCCTAACGGCCTATACCGAACTTTTTGGTGTGCAACAATACATGGTCAAAGGGGTGAGAGTGACTAGTAAAAAAGGAGCGAACAAAGGCGTTTTTTATCAGCCCGCTGCTATTTTACAAATGGAAGTATATCATTCACCCATGAAGCAATTGCAAATGGTGAAAGACGTGAGCTGGGATTTTGTCTATCAAAATGTATATTCCGATGTACTACGTAATGCAGTGGCTACCTATATTGTAGAAGTCTTGCAACAAACCATGCAACCCGAACCGCACCCGGAATTATTTTATTTAATAGAAGATACTTTTAAACAATTAGATAAAGGCGGCCCTCAATTAGTAGGT
>Ga0102862_1000430_pt1 | contig 8549 bp, 6 predicted proteins | sample Colrivmeta1449C3_FD_78496 | JGI IMG/M metagenome (GOLD analysis project Ga0102862, IMG submission 78496) | Estuarine microbial communities from the Columbia River estuary - metaG 1449C-3 | ecosystem: Environmental > Aquatic > Marine > Intertidal zone > Estuary | place: USA: Columbia River Estuary... | reverse complement strand
ACCGCAGTGGGACATGAGCCGCATACGTCCAGCAGGTGCTAGACTGAAAACCTTTGGCGGTCGTGCGTCAGGGCCAGAGCCTTTGATTGATCTGTTTAACTTCTGTGTAGAGATATTCCAGAAGGCAGCAGGACGCAAGCTAACCTCTATTGAGTGCCATGATGTAGTGTGTAAGATTGCTGACATTGTAGTGGTCGGTGGTGTGCGTAGATCTGCTCTGATTAGCCTGTCTAACCTTTCTGACCCTCGTATGGCTAAGGCTAAGTCAGGAGACTGGTGGCGACACGAAGGGCATCGTAGGCTTGCTAACAACAGCGTAGCGTACACTGAGAAGCCAGACTTTGAGTCATTCCTGTCAGAGATGCAGTGCATGTACGAGAGTAAGGCAGGTGAGCGTGGTATCTTTAGCCGTGTAGCAGCACAGAAGATTGCAGCGCGTAACGGTAGGCGTGACAGTGAGCAGGACTTCGGTACTAACCCATGCTCTGAGATCATCCTGCGTAGTAACCAGTTCTGTAACCTGTCAGAGATTGTAGTGCGTCCTGAAGACGACCTAGACACGCTGAAGAAGAAAGCAGAAGTAGCAGCCATCATTGGCACGTTACAGGCTACACTGACAGACTTCCGTTACCTGCGTAACTGCTGGAAGAAGAACACGGAAGAAGAGGCGCTATTGGGCGTGAGCATGACAGGTATAATGGATCACTACCTGCTGAGTAAAGGTGACTCCCCAGACCTGGAGAAGTGGCTTGAACAAATACGCGATGTTGCTGTTAAGACTAACGAGAAGTGGGCTGCAAAGCTTGGCATTAGCCAGTCTGCGGCTATTACATGCGTTAAGCCTAGCGGTACTGTATCTCAGCTTGTCGATTCTGCTAGTGGTATCCATCCTCGCTTCTCTAAGCATTACATTCGCAGAGTTCGTAGCGACAAAAAAGACCCGCTTGCAGTCTTCATGGAAGCAGCAGGGTTCCCAGTAGAGCAGGATGTAATGTCACCCTCGTCAGCAGTGTTCAGCTTCCCTGTGAAGTCACCAGAGAAGTGTACCACGGTTAAGCAGGTAGGAGCTATGCAGCAGCTACAGCTTTGGAAGGCTTATCAGAACCATTGGTGCGAACATAAACCAAGCATCACTGTATATTATACAGATAGTGAATTCCTGCAAGTAGCACAGTGGATATGGGAAAACTTTGATCTTTGTAGTGGGATTAGTCTGTTGCCTTATAGTGATCATGTATATCAGCAAGCTCCGTATGAAGAGATAGACGCTGAGAAGTACGAGGAGTTACTAGCGGCTATGCCTGTTGGGGTTAATTGGGAAGACTTAGGTAACTTTGAGCAGGAAGATAACACTACAGGGAGTCAAGAGTTAGCCTGTGTAGGTGGTGCGTGTGAGATAGTGTAGATGTTGTAGGTACTAAAAAGCCCTGTGTAGATGACTGCACAGGGCTTTTTTGTTTTATATTGTTTTACCAAATAAACCTATTGTACCTGATCTACTAGGACGAGGTGGCTGTCCCGCCTTGCTTGTTCTTGGGGGCAGTTGCTCTTTCTGCTGTCTTCTTTCTTCTCTAAGACCTATAGCCTTTTCTATGGCGTTTGAAGTATTCGTAACAGTAGTGAGAAAAGAAGTAAGGTTCATTAAAGTTTCATTTGATGTTCTTCCTTTTAAATCTTTAATGCCAGTAGCCCATCTAGGATCTGTTAAAACACGAATCATAGACTCGTCAGATTTCAACAAACCTCTTAGTTTAATAGCAGCTGCGCCTATCATCCCTGCACCGCCTGTTCCTTGCATAGCAATATCTTCGCTTGTTTGAGCTATTTTTTTAGCTATGTTAGCGTCTCCAAAAATATGTTGCATTACTAGACCTAAATCAGCCACTGTTTGAGCAGCGTTAGGTGATGAAGTCTTTAACATAGACACAAGCTCCTCCCTTTTCTTCTTATCTTTAAGAACAGTGTCATAAAACTTTTTAGGATAGTCTCCAACAGGTACAGTATCGTCTACAGCGTTTCTCAACATACTAACTACTTTAGCGCGTTGTCCTTGTGCCTTCATGTCGGCATAACCAGACACTTTATTTTTCATTACCTGAGATAAAACCTTACGTTGATTCGTCACAATAGCCCTTTGTTTATTGCCCGCAGCAGTAGTGACATCAGCACCTTTGTCTAGTACTTGGTCTAGGTTATCTACTAACATGTCTAAAAAACCAACATTGTTAGTAGGAATGTCTCCTTCAATCCCCAAGTCTCTTTTTAATTTATTTATAGACTCTAAAGCAAGAACTTGCTCGTCTGTTCTTTTAGTTGGTTTTGTCTTTAAAGCTGCTTTATATTTAACAACTTGACTTTGCAACAAAGGGCTAACTTGAAGGATTTTATCTAACTCTTCCTGATCCAGTGTTTTTCTGTAGACTTCCTGTCTAGTTTTTTTCCAACGTACTTCGTCTTGTTTACCTAAAAAAGGTGGACGAGCTGTTTCGCCTCCAACGCCTGTGGGAGTAAACTTAGCTCCTGCGTACTGTAAATCTTGATCTCCTACGCGCTGTAGTTTTAATATGTTTTCAGTTAAGTCATCATTTCTTTGCATTATAAACTCAGCAAGTTCACCTCTAGTTGCCTCGTTTATATTTAACTGTCTTTGTCCGTGTATTAAAAGCAGATCATTAGTGGCTTCTGCGGGAGTAACAGTTATGCCTAATCTTTGAGCAGCCTCTAAAACTTGTTGAGTTTCTTCTCTTGTTAAAACAGCCGCAACACTGGGAGAATCTACTGTTAGTTTTTGTAACCTAGCTTTTTCTAAAAATCTTTTACCTGCTATGCCTCCGTCAATAATCCCTTGTAAAGGTACTCCTAGAGCCGTGCCTATCATAACATTAGTGGCTCTTTGTCCAGAACCTCCTTCAGTAAACTCCATACCTCCACTAATTCCACCAAATTTACCACTTTGCATTAACCGACCCGCAACAGTAGGAGCTGCTTTTGTAGGAGTCACTGCCAAAGAAGGAAATATTTGACCTAGTATAGTAGCTACTGCTGAAGGCTCTTCCCCAGTTAGTTCTTCTCTGTATTGAGAATATAGTTTCTGTCTTGTTAATTCAGGCTGTGTTATATAGTCGTTTAAAAACTTTTCTCTATCTTCCGCAGTAAAAAAGTCTTCGCCTAGTAACCAATTAACTCCCACAGGAGGCAATGTAGCTACCTCTGCTCCTAACTGAGCAGCGCCTACTATTCCAGTATTCAGTCCTGAAATAAAATCCATAGACGCAGCAGAGTAAGGTTTTAACAGGTTTTCAGCAGGGTCTGAAACAAAATCGACAGCCTGTTGCATAGGCGAGCGAGGATCTCCTGTTAGCTCCTCTCGTTTTATTGCGGAGGCGAGCTGCTCAGTTCCTTGTTCAGCAATCTGACCAAATAGTAAAGCGCGTTCTTCTTCTGTAAGAGCCATTATCGTGTCACCGTGTAAGTACCGTTACTAAGTCTAAGAGTTATTAATTTACCAATGTTTTTTCTAGCGTCTAACTCAACTAAATCCCTTTGTTGGTTAGTAGGTTTCCAATTAGGGTTGTTAGATGCTTTTTTCATCTGCTCAAGTTGATCGTTTATTATTTCCTTTTTAATTTTGTCTACTGTCATTCCTTTCCCTTCTTTGGTAACAAACACAGGGTCTTTACCTTTAGAGGGCAAGTAAAGCTGATTAAACAAATTAAAGTTTTCTTTAACAGGTTCAAAGTTAGCAACAACTGTTTTATCCTTAGTTAGGGGATCTTCATCTACTGTAAAACCACTAGTTCGTGGGAAATCTTCAGTATACTTTTTCCAAGCAGCGTCAAAACCAGTTAAAGATCCTGTTTGTTCTAGCCACGATCTTTGAGAAGCTGACCTGTTTAAATCAGATTCTAAACTAGCCTCTAAAAAGTTTACAAGTGCTTGAGCTTGATTAGATGTCTGACTAGGATTAGCAGTATTTTTTGTTATTTCAGTGTTTTCTAAATTAGAAATAGCACCTTTTTGAGCTTCTAGTAATAACGCTTTAAGTCTCTTAGACAACGAGTTGTAAGTCAATGTAGCGTCTGCTTTAGGATCTAAAATTCCTACATCAATTCCTAATTTACTGCCTAGACTGTGTAAAGTTTGGTTTACAGTCGCCAAAGGAACAGACCCTGCTCCGAATTCTACTTCATCTGTCAGTTCTTTCATCTGAGCTACAATAGGAGCGTACTGTGCAAAACGATCTCCTGCCTTTGTTGTTGCACCAGAAACAGTTTCTACGTCTGCTTCGAATAACTTTTCTTGTTGAAATACTTTTAGTTGCTCTTGCACTGTTAAGATAGTCTTTTTAGGAGGTTGTGCTAAATTAGTCAGTAATTTAATACCTCCTTCTAAAGCAACTTTATTTCCCGACCCTGCTTCAGAAACAATAGCGTCTGCTATTTTACCATAACCTGCTGAACGTACTTGATCTGCTACGTCTTCTCTAGATGCTAAAGCAGCGGCAGCTTGTTTTTGTTTTAACTTTTGCTGTTCTATCTCGTCCTGCATCTTCTTAATCCTGGCCGCAGTCTGTGCAGCACCTGCTATGTCGCCACTAAGCTGTTGCACTCTAGCCAATGAAGATAGACCTTCTACTGTGCCTAAGTCTAGTTTACCTAAGCCCATCTGAATTGCTTCTTGTGGAGTAGCTACTGGCGCACCGCCTAGTAAACCACTCTGCACTCCTCTAACAGCAGAGCCTAGTCTTCCTGCTTGTTGCTGTCCAAACTGCATACGCCAATCTGCCGCACTAGCGTTAGGGTTAGGTCTTTGTGTACTACTTATCCCCGTAAGGAGTCCTGCTATGTCTTGTCTAGCCATTGTTTATACTCCTTATGCGATATTATCGTAAATAGCGTCAATAACTGCGCTTTCAGGGTTTCCTTCAGAATTTAACGGAGTTCCTTGGTTAAAGTAGTCAAATATTGACCCAAGGAAGCCGCCTGTGCTAGGAGGATCCATCCCTATGTTTGCGTAAATCTCAGCTATCTGTGCTTGCTGTAGAGGCGATACTGTCTGACCCATCAACGCCTCAAGAACACCTTGGCCTTGCTGTAGCTGTAGACGATTAGCTAAATCTTCAGCCTGTAGTCTACCTTCTAGTCCACCTAAGCCTAGCTGGGAAGCCAACTCAGCACCAGTTCTACGACCAACATCTGCGAATCCTGCGGGAACTTGACTAGCCGTCAACATAGACAATGCTTGTTGTTGTGGTTGATAACCTGCGGACTGTAGCATACCGCCTAGTTGAGCAGCTTGTGACTGTTCAGCCATTGACTGCTGACGCGCACCTAAGTTAGCTCGTGCCATTGCTTCCTGTCGTGCAGTCTCTTGAGCCAACAACTCAGGAGAAGAACCGCCATAAGCAGCAGAGCCTAGCCCTAAGCGGCCTTGTGACAACATACGCTCTTCCAATGCTAGACTCTGACGTTCCTCTTCAGGACGCTGTACGGCTCTCATTTGCTCGTATAGCTGCGCTTGTGCTGTAGCAGGGTCTACACCTACCTGACCAAACAACCCTGTAGCTTGTTGCTGTAGTTGCTGCTGTGCCGCTTGTTGCTCTGGAGACAGTGTAATACCAAAGCCACCTTCAGGCGTAGTAGCTATGTTAGCTAAACCACTAGTGACAGTGTATGGTCTAAACTCTGCACCTGCTTGAGCTTGTTGAGCTAATGCTTGCGCCCCTGCTTGAGCTTCTTGACCAACCTGTTGTGCGCCTTCAATGTTTTCTTGGCCTAAGTAGTAAGAACCTGCTCCACTTAGTAAATCCATAAATGACATTAGTACGATCCTCCAGTAATTGTGTCAGCCGTCAGTGTTCCTGTGACGTTCACGGTAGCGGCTGTTACAGTACCTGTGAAAGTAGGACTAGCAGTGTCAGCTTTAGTAGCCACTGCTGTCGCAATGTTGTTATATTCAGTGTCAATCTCTGTGCCTCTCACAATCTTAGCAGCATTACCAGAAGGAAGAGAATCCTTTGTAGCAAAGTTAGTTGTCTTTGTATAATCAGACATTAGATAAGTCTCCCTAATAGAGCGTGTATGTCAATACGTTGAATAGAAAATTGTGCGCCGTTAATTTCGGCTTCGATACCAATAGTTACTACTTCACCACTACCGCTGGTATTTACCTTTGGTGTGTTGATTAGAATAGAGGAGGTGTACTCTGCTGTAGTGTTATACTCAGAAATACCATACTCACCAATGTTACTAGAGCCGAATGTAAACGCTTGTTTAGTGTAGCTTTGTGTGTAGTCATAGCCCCAGTTCAATGTAGTAGGTGTGTTCTGTCCACCAATGATAGTTAAGTTAAACTTCTTCAAGAACTTTACGTTAGAAGTATTTTGAAAATCAAGAGGGTTACTAAAGTAACGCAGCTCGTACTTTTCTGTACCGTCTAAAAAGTTTTTATATTCAGCAATGCCTGTAGAAATACCAATGTATATCTCACCGTCTTCTAACACAGCAAACGACAACGGGTTCATACCTGACCATGTAGTAGCCCGTTGTGAACCATCAGGCAGTGGAGTACGCATATCAAAGCAGTACACCGTATTGCTATCTGGTAACGTCAACAAGTAAAAGGCTTCGTCAGAACTGTACAAAGACTTGATAGGATTAGCCTGCAAAGTCACTAAGTTCATTAAGTCATTACGCACATTTTTACTAATGTTACGCATAGGCATGGACTTCTCTTGTATAGTCCTACCAAAGCTGCGTACACCAGCGTCTGACAAGAATATAATGTCAGTGCCTGTGTGCTGTACTGAGTCACGAGCAATACAACCAACGCCTTCTATGGTGTCTGTAAGCGTCATAGAGGCAGGAGAGGATGCACCTGAGTACACAAGTATAGACTTCTTACCAAAGATGATTAGAAAGCCATTGTGAGCCGCTAGAGCCGTTATTTCGTCAAAGCCTGTAGGCCATACTAGAGTAACGTCTAACGAGCCTGAAGCACCTCCTGTCCAAGCATGGCCGTTAAGTGTGTCAGACCAGTAGACAGTGTGCTTGTTACCTATAACGTCTGCTACCCACAGCTTACCATAGGCCGCTAAGACTTCATTTCCTTGTGGTGCAGTGCCTGTGCTGTGGCTATGGCCTGACATAGTTTCTAGTACAAAAGAACCTGATTCATCTGTGCCTATTAGTGGTTCATTCCCTCTCTGAAACATATATACATGATTGTTCAGGGTCACTGTTTTCCAGTTGTTAGCAGTAGGCGTATATGCAGCAGGAGTTATGTCTGTTAATGTTGTAGTGCCTGAGAATACTTTATTGTTACCTGCTGACAGAACGACCTTATCGCCAGACCTGTCAATGTACTCGTACATGCTTTCAATACCACGGCTGCTACCTAATACAGCACCCCCATTAGTAGAGACAGCTTCTCGACCCTTACGCGCACCAATACGGCCTAGCTGGTCAATAACACAGTTGTCTGCAATAGACGCAAACGAAGGATCAATCCCTATAGGAGAGTCCTGTGTGTTAATACCTGCGAAGCCGGGAGCAGCTACTGTAATGTTCTGTAATTTTTGTGCCATTAAGAATACCAGATAGTTTCTTCAGGATGTTGAGCAGCGTCCATAGCAATAGCATCAGCTAATGTATTATCTGCCAGTGCAAACAGTTCTGCTGCGCTAGTACCTCCAGTTTCTCCACGCTCTCTAGCACCTAATCCTGTAGCTAGTTGAATAACTGGTGACGAAGGAATAACTAAAGATGTTGCGTCTTCTGTAAAGTCTGCTGTACGTTGAACAACATTAAAGTCTAAGTTATACACGCCATTAGGTTTAGGATACACATCAACAGTAGTATCTCCGTTAGCATCTACTCCTTTAAAGTTGTAGAACTGCGGAACTCCTGTAGGCGGTGTAGCAATTAAATAAGCATTATTCATCCACAAAGTGCCACGGTACTGCATTTGAGTTTTTTGTGTAGCGTTATTAACAAACAATAACTTTGTATTATTTTGTGATCCTGTTAAAGGATAGTTATAAGAAGTATCAGAAGTAGTGACTGTGATGGTGGTACGCAAAGCAGTCCAATCGTAAGCGTCTTCTACGGTACGTTTAGCATCGTTGACAAACTCACCAATAAGTTTAGAGTACGCGTTCTGACCAACAGTGGTTACTTCGTCCTCCCGCAGTCTGCGTAATACGCTATTAACAAGTTGTAAGTAAGTCATTAGTATGGGAACCTTTTTAAAATTTCAGCATTAGTCAACATGCCTTGTGGCTTATTGCGTAACCGTTGTGCTTCTTGTTGTTGTAAAAATTGTTGTATAGGGTCTACTGGTGGTACATCATATCGCATAATAGAAGGCACAGGAGCCATGCTAAAGGGTCTTAGGCGTTCCTGTGTAGAACCTACTTGAGTCTTAAACTGCAACATGTCTCCAAACAAAGAGTCTGTGGTGCGTGTTGCGCTACCAAAACCTAGCCCTGTGTCTGCTCCAGTACCTGTGCCAGCACCATCGCCAGTACCGGTGCCATCACCAGTGCCTGT
>Ga0102862_1000428_pt1 | contig 8562 bp, 6 predicted proteins | sample Colrivmeta1449C3_FD_78496 | JGI IMG/M metagenome (GOLD analysis project Ga0102862, IMG submission 78496) | Estuarine microbial communities from the Columbia River estuary - metaG 1449C-3 | ecosystem: Environmental > Aquatic > Marine > Intertidal zone > Estuary | place: USA: Columbia River Estuary... | reverse complement strand
CACTTACCTTCGCCTTTGGCTTTGTCCATGCCTTCGCCGCACTTACCTTCGCCTTTGGCTTTATCCATACCTTCGCCACACTTACCTTCGCCTTTGGCCTTGTCCATGGCTTCGCCGCACTTACCTTCGCCACATTTTCCTTCGTTGTGGTGTGCTGCGAGGTTATAGCCTGACTGCAATAGATCAGCTTGGAAGGGGTTTTCTGCGGCAGATAGGTTTGTCGCTGACAGTGCTGCAGTGGCAATAAACGCGGCGCTTATTGCTGTGACCAGTGGTTTTGTAGTTTGATTTTTCATTCGACTTTCTCCATTGTTGGCGTGTGTTGCCAAGTTAACGTCCTTAGGTCCCGAGCCACGACGGCGTCCGGACAGGGGTTAGACCCAGCAATTAGTTAATAGTTTCACCCTATGTTCAGTATCTGGTTGGCCGTTCGCAAACCTGCGCGCTATATTCTGACGCGTCGCAGCTGATCGTCGATCTCCTGCCAGCGTTTTTGCAGGCGTTTTAGCGACACTGGAACCCGGGTCTTTAGCTGTTGTGCAAACAAAGACACACGATATTCCTCAACAAGCCAGGTAAAGTCTCGCAATGCACCTTCAATTTCAAGAGGGAGCGGCTGATCCTCTACCAAGGCCAGCTTACAAGGTGCCAGCAACTCGTGCAACTCAGCGATATATTCGCGATCTTTGCTGGGTTGGCCGGCAACTTTTTCAAGCCGCACTTGAATTGCTTTTACGTATCTCGGGTACTGGGCGATCACTTCGCTATTGGCTGCGGCCAGCGTATCCACAGAAAACAACCAATCGATTTGTTGGCGAATATCCTCTGCTGCGTAAATGGCCGGTAAGCCAAGAGTACGAAGCTGCTTTTGCGCGGCATGAAGCGGGGTCAACAGGGACTCTATGGCGAGGCCGTAGCCTTGAGCAAGGCTAACAACCTGACCAATACCCGACTCAAATGCCTGCTCGAATTGCTCTTTATCTCGGACAATTTTACCGTTTGGAAACAGCGCTTGTTGAAAACTGGCACGAATTAGCGCGTCGACAATACTCTGCCGCTCGCCTATTTTACTCGCCGTCAGCGCCAATTCCTTGCCGCGCAACAACTGCTTGCTGAGGTACTTAACTTGCTCACGACCTTTCAGCAGCATCAATCGAAGTTGCCCATCACGGCTCAAGCGCTCTGCTTGCAATGGATTGTCGATCACTTCAAGGGCGACAGACTCGCCGCAATCGCGCAGTGCTGGCCACGCCTTTATCGTCATCTTTCCGTGAGCTAGAGCGACTTCTTGGGGTAACTCGTTAAAATCCCACTCAGTGATGCCTTGCCGCGAGGCACTTTTATCGGCCGCTTTTTCCAGTCCGCGGCTAATCTGCTGTTTAAACTCAAGCTGTAGTTTTTCCAAGCTGCGCGCCTTGGCGACAACATTTCCCCGCTCATCTTCCAGAATAAAATTCATCTGGTACCAAGGATCGAGATTCGCGCTGTTCCAGTGCTCTGGCGCGATAGAAACGCCCGTCACTCGCTGCAGATGCTCGCCTAATCTTTCCGTCAGTGGGCGATCTTGGGCTTTCTCTTTGGCCAAGAAGCCATCAACATAGTCTGGAACAGGGACAAAGTTGCGTCGTGTCTGCTTGGGCAGACTTTTCACCAGCGCGATGCATTTGTCCCGCAGCATGCCTGGCACGAGCCATTCAAAGAAGTATTTTGGCAACTGGTGTAGCAGGGGCAGCGGCACAACGACGCTTACACCGTCATCGCTGTGACTGGGTTCGAAATGATACTGCAGGGGGTAATTCACGCCATCGCACTCAACAGACTCTGGGAATTGCGCCTGTTCATCTTGGGAAAGGCCGCGTAGCAACAAATACTCTTTTTCGAGAAACAGTAATTTAGGCTGCTCTGCCTCTGCCTGTTTGCGCCACTTTTCAAAGGCCACAAGGTTGTAGATATCCGCTGGCACGCGCTCATTGTAGAAGGCAAAAATTACCTGTTGCTCGGCGAGCAAGTCACGCCGACGGAAGCGATCTTCAAGGGCTTGCAGCTCTTCGACAAGCTGTTGATTGTGCTGATAAAAGTGGCCTTTGCCACGATAGCCCTCCTCCACCAGCGCTTGTTGGATAAAAATACTGCGCGCTTCGTCTGGAGCAACTTGGCCGTAGACACGATTTTTGTTTTCGACAATGGTTAAGCCAAACAGGGTCTGCCTCTCTTTGGCCATCACCTGACCAGACTTAACACTGTAGAAGGGTTCGCTGTAGGTTTTATTAACCAAATGGGCGGCCAATGGCTCGAGCCAATCTGAATCGATTTTTGCCACATCGAGGGCGAACTGCTTGGTCGTTTCCATTAAAGACCCGGCCATCAACCACTTTGGCGGTTTTTTACTCACACCGGAGCCTGGAAAGATAAAAAACTTGCGATTGCGCGTGCCGAGATACTCCCACTTTTCCTGAAGCATACCGATTTGACCCAGCAGGCCAGCCAGTAGCGAGCGATGAACCGCTTCCGGCTCACTGGGCTGGGTGTTGTCAGTCAGTTTTAAGTCGCGACAGGCGCTGTGTACTTGGTGGTGCAGGTCGCGCCACTCCCGCATGCGCAGGTAAGAGACATAATTGCTTTTGCAATAGCGGCTAAATTGGTTGCTGGAGAGGGTTTGTCGCTGCTCTTCAAAGTGCCGCCAGAGATTTAACAGTGAGATAAAATCAGACTCAGGGTCCTGCCATTGCTTGTGGCATTGATCAGCCGCCTGCTGTTTGTCCGCTGGCCGCTCGCGAGGATCTTGGATACTGAGACCGGTGGTGATGATGAGCACTTCGGCGAGGCAGCCATTTTTGGCTGACTCGAGCAGCATCCGCGAAAAGCGTGGGTCCAGTGGTATATTGACCATCCGTTTGCCAAGGGGACTCAATTGGCCATCAGCAGTAACTGCCTGCAATTCTTCAAGCAATTTAAAGCCATCGCTAATCATTCGACTGTCTGGTGCGTCGACAAAGGGGAAGTTGCGAATATCGCCAATCTTTAAATGCAACATCTGCAAAATAACAGCCGCTAAGTTGGTGCGCACAATTTCCGGATCAGTAAATTCCGCTCGCGCGTTGAAATCATCTTCCCCATACAACCGGTAGCACACGCCTTCGCTGACACGGCCACAGCGGCCCGCGCGCTGATTAGCACTCGCTTGCGAGATAGGCTCAATCGGCAAGCGCTGTACTTTAGTGCGGAAGCTGTAGCGTGAAATACGTGCACGGCCAGTGTCGACAACGTAGCGAATACCGGGCACTGTCAGGGATGTTTCAGCGACATTCGTACTCAGTACGATGCGGCAGCCACGGTGCGGCGAAAATATTTTACTCTGTTCAGCAAGGCTTAACCGCGCATACAGTGGAACCACTTCGGTGTGCGGTAACTGGGCGCGCTTAAGCGCAAGATTGACTTCGCGAATCTCCCGCTCACCGCTGAGAAAAATTAATATATCGCCGGGCTTTTCGTGTGCTTGAATATCTTGCACACAGTTCACAATGGTTTGATCGCGATCGCTGTCCACATCGTCGGGATCTTTATAGATAACTGTTACGGGGAAGCTTCGTCCCGTCACTTCAACAATTGGCGCACCGTCAAAATGATTGGAAAACTTTTCTACATCGATGGTCGCAGAGGTAATGATGATTTTTAAGTCAGGCCGCTGCGGCAGCAATTTTTTAAAGTAGCCCAGCAAAAAGTCAATATTCAGACTTCGCTCGTGCGCTTCATCAATAATTAAGGTGTCGTATTTGCTCAGAAAGCGATCGTGCTGAATTTCTGCGAGCAAAATACCGTCTGTCATCAACTTGATATAACTGTCGGGCGATGTCTGTTCAGAAAAGCGCACTTGATAGCCCACTGCACCGCCCACCTCCACCTGCAGCTCTTCGGCAATTCGGTTGGCTACAGTGCGCGCAGCGATTCTGCGAGGTTGTGTGTGGCCGATTAACCCTCTGACGCCGCGGCCCGCTTGCAGACAAATTTTCGGCAGCTGGGTGGTCTTGCCAGAACCGGTCTCGCCAGCCACAACAATGACTTGATGCTTTTGTATTAAGGCGGCAATTTCATCGGCACGGGCGCTGACGGGGAGGTCGGGAAAGCTGAATTTGGGCAGGTTCTCACTGCGCTGCTGCAGCTCGGCTTGATTACTGAGTAGCGCTGTGTGCCATTTTTCCCAATCGCGATCTATCACTTTGCCGCGCTGACTGGCCTGTTTTAGGGTAGCTAGCTGACGACTCATACGATGGCGGTTACGGGTGGTTGTCAACGTATCGACAAGCGATTGAAGTTGCTTAAAATCACTCGCCGTCTGCGGCAGACCTCTGTTTTCGGTGTTGGACATGGTCTGTGATCAATCGCTGTTGCGCAACCATACACAGGCCCCGCTCTTCTTGTCGATACCTTCAAGTCTCTGTTGATGCAGGGCAATCTCTGCGTCACTGGCGCGGACAACTGTCAAGGCCGGACGATCTGCGGCAAGGCGACGAATAGCGCTCTTGCCACTAACCTCCCCCGAGTCGGATGCCTGCTGGTCACTCATATTGAAATTGACTTGACCGCCAGTTATCAACAGATAAACGTCGGCGAGAATTTCCGCATCGAGGAGCGCGCCGTGCAAATCGCGCTGGGAGTTATCAACGCCATAGCGTTTACAAAGCGCATCGAGATTGTTTTTTTGCCCCGGATGTTTCTGACGAGCAAGGGCAAGGGTATCAATAATGCGACAGCCGCTTTCTATCTCGAGATATTTACCATTGAGTTTGGCAATTTCATGGTTGATAAAGCCGACGTCGAAGGGGGCATTGTGGATAATCAGATCGGCGCCATCCACAAAACTGAGAAACTCATGAACCACTTGACTAAAAACAGGTTTGTCGAGCAAGAACTCATCGGTGATTCCATGCACTTCCATGGCGCCTTCATCCACTTTTCGCTGCGGATTCACATACTGGTGATAGTGGCGGCCTGTGAGCTTGCGTCCGATAAGTTCAACGCAGCCAATTTCAATAATACGATGGTCCTGAGAGGTTTCTAAACCAGTCGTTTCTGTGTCAAGAACAATTTGTCTCATAATATCTGCTGCTTGGGGTCGTCTTTTATGGGTTAGAGTTCGTCAATGCCGCGATTGGCCAACTGATCCGCAATTTCGTTTTCGCGATGGCCGCTGTGTCCCTTAACCCAATGCCAATCAATGTCGTGGCCAAGAATGGCAGCATCGAGCTTCTGCCACAAATCCACGTTTTTCACCGGCTGCTTACTGGCGGTTTTCCAATTGCGCTTTTTCCACGCCGGCAGCCATTCTTGGATGCCTTTTAAAACATAGGTCGAGTCTGAGGTCACGGCTATTTTACAGGGTTCCGTCAGCGCAGCGATGCCCTCGATGACCGCAGTTAACTCCATACGATTGTTGGTGGTTTCACGCGCACCGCCAAACAACATTTTTTCTTTGTCGCCGTAGCGCATCAAGACGCCCCAACCGCCAGGGCCAGGATTGCCGCGACAGGCCCCATCGGTAAATAATTCAACTGATTTCATCTAGTTCTCGTTAGCTGTATGTCTTGTTAGCGAATGGCTGCTCTCTTTTCGCTCGGCGCTGTGCTTCAGCCCCTGCGTGACTCTGTAACCGGTCACTGCCGCTTGCCATGATTTTGCGGGGTTAATAATACCGCGTGGCACGCGTTTAATGGCGTGGATCATATAGAAATTCCCCATAGGCAGGCGAGCTTTTTGGCAGACCTTTTCCCAGCGGCTGTCGTGATCGATCCAATGAGGATAATTTAACGGCACATTATACGCCCCATGCTCCACCGCCATGACGTGAAAATTGAGTAGAGACAACCAGTCAATAACGCGTCCAAGGCGCAAATTATGGAAGGAATACTGCGCGTGACCAAAGCACAATTGCATTGAAAATTTTGCCATTCCCATGGGGCCATAGGGGTTGAATGCGCAGAGCAGAATATGGCCACCCGGCATAACGACTCGACTGGCTTCCGCCAAAACGGCTTTTGGCGACCGCGAAAACTCTAACGCATGCTGCAATAACAGCACGTCAATGGTCTCAGACATTAGCGGCAGCTCAACAAAGGTCGAGAGCGCTGAGTGAGCGCCCTCTAACTCATTGGGATGTATGCTAAATCGATGAATATGGTTGAAGCAATCGAGCGTTTCCGGATCTGACGTGAGCCCCAAGCGCATTAACCGATACCCCGGCAGCTGTGAAAAGTGCTCTTCGATCACTCTGCGCTCGCGCACCTGCAAATACCGACCAAAATCACTCTGCAACCAATGGCGCAGCGCTGGGGCTGTGTTCTCTAGGTCTTTCACCTGCAAGCGCTCACGGAGCGATTGAGCAGCATTTTTCAGAAGCGTAAAAGCCATAGTATCTAATTAACCGTGGGTGAAGACCTATTATGTTCGCTGCGCTAACCAAAGACCAGCGTGCGATTTCTGTACAGCTGCCACATTAGCGAAGTGTCGCAGATCTCATTAATCGCCCGCAAGCGGAACTCTTTCGTTGTTTCGACCGCGACTGATCGATACAATTCCAAGTCCTAAATGCGACAAGAGTGCCCAGTTTGCCGTCAATCGCTTTTCATATTCAAGCATTCGCCCTTGGCACAGCTCTTTTATTGGCGGGCTGCGCGCAGCTCTCTGATCAAACGACAACCGGAGTCGATAAGCAACCCGCTGTCCGACAGGTCGCAGAGGTCGCAAATCAACGGCCAACTATAACGTCAGACGGCAGTGGCAGTTCTGCGCAGAATGACGAGCCTAATCGAGCAATTCTCACCCCAACAGATATGGACCTTTGGCAGCGGCTGCGTGAGGGATTCGCAATAGCGCCCACGACACTCCACCCAAGCGTTGAAGCTCAGCGCGACTGGTACCTTGAAAACCCCAGTTACCTAGAGACGGTTTTTGCGCGAGCACAACCCTATATATTTTATGTCACCGCCGAACTCGACAAAGCCGGCCTGCCACTTGAGTTAGCACTGCTGCCGATTGTCGAGAGCACCTACGACCCGCTGGCATACTCACACAGCCACGCAGTGGGCCTGTGGCAGTTTATTCCCTCGACCGCCAAGTCTCTCGGTTTGCGCCGAGACCGCTGGTACGACGGCAGGCGTGACGTTATCTCATCGACGCAAGCGGCGATCACCTATTTAAGTAATCTCAATGGTATTTTTGACGATGACTGGCTTTTGGCATTGGCCGCTTATAATTCGGGACAAGGTTATGTCGGCCGGTCGATGGCGCGCAACCGAGCGTCGGGCAAGGAAACCGACTTTTGGTCAATCGATCTGCCGCGAGAAACACGCAACTACGTGCCGCAGTTACTTGCCTTAGCGGAGCTTATTGGCAATCCTGAAAAATATGAGCTGCAGCTGCCAGAGATGCCCAACCAGCCCTACTTCGAAGTCGTCGAAATTGATTCGCAAATTGATCTAGGTAGCGTGATCAAGCTAACTGACACTGATGTTGCTGAGTTCACTCGGCTAAATCCCGCCTATCGCCGCGCGTTAACGCCTCCAACAGGCTCTCACACGGTGCTTCTACCTATTGGCAATGCAGACCCATTACGCGAATTTTTAGCGTCCACAGACCCTAAAACGTGGATTCCTCACACGGAGTACACTGTTACAAAAGGTGACACGCTGTCTCAGATAGCCAGTCGCTTTAAAGTTCCCACGCAGTGGTTGCGCACACGCAATGATTTAACCTCAGATCAGCTGAAAATTGGACAGTTACTGCTAATCCCTCACGCCGGCGATGATAGCAGTTTTGCTTCGACCAGCCGCAGCAAGGTGCCCAACTACTATCATGTGCGCCAAGGGGATTCGCTCTGGAGCATCGCAAAGGCAAGTGAGACCAGCATTAAGAGGCTGCGAGAAATAAATAAACTCAGTAGCGATACACTGCAGGTTGGCGACCGGCTGCTGGTTGAAGGCAAACTCGACAAGGCCACCAACACTGCAGGCGACACAGAATCCGATAACCTGCGACGGCTCTCCTATCGCGTCAAACGTGGCGACTCGTTGTCGCGTATAGCGAGTAGATTTGATATTGCTATTCGCGACATCAGGCGCTGGAACAAATTAAGTCAAACTGCTCTCTTGCAACCTGGGCAGCGGCTAACGCTTTTTATTGATGGCCTGAAAATCTAGCAAAAGCTGTCCAGCACAAAAGCTGCCGAACATTTGTGCAGCGCCATAAGAAGCTAAAAAGAGAGAGAACCACAGAGAGCGACACAGAGAGGGAAACAGAGAGGGAAACAGAGAGGGAAACAGGGAGGGAAACACGGAGGGAAACACGGAGGGAAAGAATAGGCTGGCCCGCTCTGGACCAGCCCCAACTGCTTTAACGAACGATATCCGCATTGGCCTGCAATGACGATTGCAAGCCTTGTAGCTCACGGCTGGTGCTCGATGAAGCACCCAGATAGGCCAAGCTGGCTTGCTGCTCACTGTTTAACTTGGTCGCATTACCCAGCGTTACCTCGGTAAAGCGCACCGCAACAAAATCACCACTGCGAGT
>Ga0102862_1000383_pt1 | contig 9120 bp, 6 predicted proteins | sample Colrivmeta1449C3_FD_78496 | JGI IMG/M metagenome (GOLD analysis project Ga0102862, IMG submission 78496) | Estuarine microbial communities from the Columbia River estuary - metaG 1449C-3 | ecosystem: Environmental > Aquatic > Marine > Intertidal zone > Estuary | place: USA: Columbia River Estuary... | reverse complement strand
CTTGATTTAGACAAAACAGTTTCTTCGAAAGGATATAAATCCACAATGACTAAGTCAATTGCGTGAATATTGTGTTTTTGTATCGTATTAACATCCTCCTTTAGATCCCTCCGGTGAAGTATGCCGCCAAAAATACTTGGGTGTAATGTTTTTACTCTCCCTCCCAATATTTCTGGAAAACCCGTGATTTCTTCAACAGAAACAACAGGAACCCCTAAAGAAGAAATAAAATCTAATGTGCCTCCTGTAGAATAAATTCGAACCTTCTGCCGATTTAACTCTAGTACTAAATCAGATAACCCATCTTTATAGTAGACAGAGATTAACGCACTTTCAATTTTCTTATAGCCACTCATGTTAAAAATCGTTTAAGCGCCAAATTTACGTCATAAATACGGGTTGCAACAATAATTTTTATTGACTGATAGAAACAATTTAGCAACAAATAATTAATCTTTAGTTAATTTTAAAATATGAAAATCGTAAATTCATTTGCTAAACCAATCATCAACTTCTTTTTTCTTTGGTTTATATTATTCACAATTCATCGCCTGATTTTTTTCGTCTCGCACTACAATGAAATTCCACTATCGATTGGTTTTTTCTCCCGAGGGCTTGTTTTTATTTATTCAATTCGATTAGACCTTGCTACCATTGCCTTTCTTGCAGCGCCCTATATTATTTTAAAATCCATTTATAATAGTTGTGAAAAAAAATGGCTACAATGGACCTTAAAAATAATTGTTTATTTCGAAATAGTATTAGTCTCGGCTATCCATAGTGGTGAGGTTATGGCCTACTTCGAATGGGGGCACAAATTGACATCCCGGGTTTTTATGCACCTTTCTAGTCCGGATGAGGTGGCAAGAACCGCAGAGGTATCTACCATACTATTCTTTTTTCTTTTGTTAGCGATCGAATTACTGTCTGCTTTTTTTGTGCTGAAGAAACTCAATTTATTTACCAATTTGCCACAGGCACATATAAAAAACAGATTGATACTAACCCTAAGATCTTCTTCTGCTATAATTCTTAGCCTTTCAATATGTGTGTTGTTAGCACGTGGAGGCACCCAGCAAATACCAATCAACATAGATTCTGCTTATTTTTCTGAACATCAAATTATGAATGATATTTCAGTAAACTCGGCGTATTTTTTTGGCAATAGTTTTGTGTTGTATAATAAAAGTGACGTTGCAGATCACCTGCCAAAGATATCTGATAAAGACGCTAAAGCGACCATAAATCTCCTCTATTCTTATGAGAGAAATCACAGCAACAATTTTGTTGCCACGCCCAAACCAAATATCATTTTGATTGTACTTGAAGGTTGGTCGGCAAATGCCATGGGATGTTTCAATTCATCCGTTTCTGCCACTCCTAACTTTGATAATTTAACGAGAAGCGGTGTTTTATTCACGAATGTATATGCGACGAATACAACATCAGAAATAGGAAACACTTCTATCTTTGCTGGTTATCCAAGCCTGCCAGAGACCCCGATTTCTCTATACCCTGAAAAACACAGAAATTTACCAACGATAAATGAAAAGCTAAAAAAACAAGGGTATTCAACTAATTATCTCTTTAGTGGTGATCTTAAGTATGGCAATATTAAAGGGTTTTTAATGGAGCATGGATTCGATAAGTTAAAAGATGAGAACGATTTCCCAAATGGTTTAGCAAGAGGAAAGTTAAATTATTACGACAAGGATTTATATGCATTATTGCTTAACGATATTAATACTACAAAAGCTCCGTTTTTACATTGTGTATTCACAGGAAGCACGCATTCACCCTATGATTACCCCTTGGCTAAGACACGGGTTTTCAAAGGAGAGGAAAGCAAGTATTTAAACTCCATGGTATATGCTGATAACTGCTTAGCAGAGTTTATGCAGAACTGCAAGGGGCAGAAATGGTTTAAGAATACCATTTTTGTGATTGTTTCTGATCATGGCCACGCTAGCCCAGGAATTAATTCTCCATATGAAACAGCATTTTTCAAAATCCCATTTCTGATCGTTGGAGAACCTATCGCAAAAGAATACAGAGGAACAAAAATAGAAACCCTTGGCTCACAAGCAGATTTAGCGGCAACTTTATTACATCAATTGGGACTGCCAAACGAAGATTTCGTATTTAGTAAAGATCTTATGAGCCCGAATGTGAAAGACTTTGCTTTTTATTCTACTATCCGCGGATATGGATTTGTTACCCCAAAAGGAAGCCTAAGGTACAATTTCGACGCTAGGAAAATAGCCAAAAATAACATAAAAGTTAAGACGGATTTTACTGAGGCTAAAAACCAAAGCGAAGCCTGCTTTTATAGTTTTTTTAAGCACTTCCAAGAGTTAGATAACCACTAATAACTACCCAGAACACATTTCACAAGAGTCTGGATTTTCAATGGAACAAGCGATAGCGGCCTGTTCTTGCTCAAGACTTAAAGCTTCTCCGCTTGTTATTTCTGATGAAATAACTTGGTCAACTGTAAATTTAATAGCATCTGTTGCCGCTTTAGTTCTAAGGTAATACATGCCTGTTTTTAAACCTTTTTCCCAACCATAAAAATGCATAGAGGTTAATTTGCCAAAATTTGCATTTTCCATAAAAATATTAAGCGATTGGCTCTGGCAGATATACGCTCCGCGGTCAGCGGCTTGTTCGATAATTGCTTTTTGGGAAATTTCCCAAGCCGTTTTGTAAAGATCTTTAATATCTTGAGGAATTTCATTAATATTTTGAATTGAACCGTTAGCGCCCATTATTTTGAGTCGCATATCTCTGTTCCAAAGACCATTCTTAACGAGATCTTTCAATAAATGACGATTAACTATAATAAATTCACCAGATAACACCCTTCTTGTATAAAGATTAGATGTGTAGGGCTCAAAACATTCATTGTTTCCAAGTATTTGCGCCGTCGAAGCTGTAGGCATAGGAGCAAGAAGAAGCGAGTTGCGTACTCCATGCTTACTTACTTCCTCTTTGAGAAGTTTCCAATCCCACCTATCCGAAGGGGTAACACCCCACATATCATACTGAAATACGCCTTGTGAAACAGGCGATCCCGCATATGTTTCATAAGTTCCAAAGGCGATTGCTTGATCTTTTGACGCTGTCATGGCAGCAAAATACATGGTTTCAAAAATCTCTCGATTCAAACTGCGCGCTTCCAAAGATTCGAATGGAAAGCCCATGAGTATAAATGTATCTGCTAATCCTTGTACCCCCAATCCAATAGGTCGGTGCCTTAAATTTGATTTTTTAGCATCTTCAACCGGATAAAAATTTTCATCGATGATCCGATTTAAATTTACGGTCGCTTGGTATGTTACTTCAAATAATTTATCATGATCAAATGATTTATCTTCCTTAACATATTTGGGAAGTGCCAATGAAGCAAGATTGCAGACGGCAATTTCATCGGGTGCGGTGTATTCAATAATTTCAGTGCACAGATTGGAAGATTTAATAGTTCCAAGGTTCTGCTGATTGGATTTAGCATTTGCAGCATCCTTATATAGCATATACGGCGTGCCGGTTTCAATTTGCGACTCCAAAATTTTAAACCAGAGATCTTGTGCTTTTATGGTCTTTCTTCCCTTTCCTTCTTTTTCGTATTTTGTATATAGTTTTTCAAAAGTTTCACTGTGAACATCAGAAAGTCCTGGGCATTCATGCGGACACATTAGGGTCCACTCACCATTCTCTTTAACTCGTTTCATAAACAAGTCAGGAATCCAGAGTGCTAAAAATAAATCTCGTGTTCTATTTTCTTCTTTTCCATGATTTTTCTTTAAATCGAGGAAGTCAAAAACATCCGCATGCCAAGGCTCTATATATATAGCAAATGAACCCTTTCTTTTTCCACCGCCTTGATCCACGTATCTCGCTGTATCATTAAAGACCCGAAGCATAGGAACAATACCATTAGACGTACCATTGGTGCCCTTTATATAAGATCCAGTTGCACGGATATCGTGAATAGCTAAACCAATACCGCCAGCGGATTGTGAAATTTGCGCACAAGACTTAAGGGTATCATATATTCCACCAATACTGTCTTCTTTCATGGTTAATAAAAAGCAAGAGGACATTTGTGGCTTGGGCGTTCCAGCATTAAATAATGTGGGTGTGGCATGGGTAAACCAGCCTTCAGACATCAAGTGGTAAGTTGCAATTGCTTCTTTTATATCTCTTTTGTGAATGCCAATCGCTACACGCATTAGCATTTGTTGCGGCCGTTCGGCAATTTGACCATTTAGCTTCATTAGATATGACCTTGTTAAGGTTTTGAAGCCAAAATAGTCGTATCGAAAGTCTCTGTCGTAAATAATACTTGAATCAAGCACTTCTTTATTGTCCATTATGATTTGATATACATCATCTGCCAATAGAGATGCTGGCTGCTTGGTAATAGGGTCGATGTATGTATAAAGGTCCTGCATTACATCCGAGAACGTCTTTTTAGTTTCCTTATGAAGGTTGGATACAGCGATTCTTGATGCTAATAAAGCATAATCAGGATGGTCTATTGCTTTTCCAGCTGCAACCTCTGCAGCCAAATTATCAAGGTCTATCGTAGTAACCCCATCATAAATACCTTCAATGACCTTCATTGCAACAGCTTCGGGAGAAACCAACGGATCAAGTCCGTAACACATTTTAACAATGCGTGCGGTAATTTTATCAAATTTTACCGTCTCTTTTTTTGCGTCTCTTTTTATTACGTACATTTCTATAATTTTATTCTGTTTTTATTAAAATTCCTCATCTAACACAAAATTTTGTGCCCCGCTATTATTCAACACCCCTGCCTTTTGGTATTCTCCAACACGCTTCTCAAAGAAATTTGATTTGCCCTGTAGTGAAATCATCTCCATAAAATCAAAAGGATTGGCCGTGTTGTAAACACGATCATTTCCGAGCTCTACTAATAATCTATCAGCAACAAATTCGATGTATTGCCCCATCAGATCACTGTTCATGCCAATAAGTTTCACGGGTAAAGCGTCTGTAACAAACTCTTTTTCGATTGTAACAGCGTCCATAATAATTTCCGCCACTTTATCTTTGGGAAGTTTCGTTATAAGGTGCTTAGAATAGAGGAGGCAGGCAAAATCACAATGTAAACCTTCATCTCTTGAAATTAACTCATTAGAAAATGCCAATCCAGGCATTAAGCCACGTTTTTTTAACCAAAAAATAGAGCAAAACGAGCCTGAAAAGAAAATTCCTTCTACCGCTGCAAATGCAACCAGGCGCTCGGCAAATGAACCTCTATCTATCCACCTCAAGGCCCAATCTGCTTTTTTCTTTACACAATCTAATGTTTCAAAGGCATTGAATAGATGATTTTTTTCAGCGGTATTTTTAATGTATGTATCTATAAGTAATGAGTAGGTTTCCGAATGAATGTTTTCTGCTGCTAATTGAAAGCCGTAGAAAAATTTAGCTTCAGTATATTGCACTTCAGATAAAAAGTTTTGGGCAAGATTCTCATTAACAATCCCATCGGAAGCCGCAAAAAACGCCAAGACGTGCTTAATAAAATGACGCTCATCGTCATTTAACTTATTTTCCCAATCGATGAGGTCGGGCGATAAATCGATTTCTTCCGCTGTCCAAAAACTAGCCTCTGCTTTTTTATAAAATGCCCAAATATCATCGTGCTGGATAGGAAATAACACAAATCTGTTTGTGTTTTCTTGTAAAATCGGTTCTTTTTTCTCCATTATATTAAACTAAACATATTTAATGATTGCGAAAAAACTCGCAAAATTTCCAGTGTTACTTTTTCTTAAAAGGTTGTGTATCCTCATAATTTAGAAATCAGCTTCATGTTATACTAAGCGGAAACCAAATTAATTTCGAGGCTTACAAATTTTGATATAATTATTATTAAAACCAATTAAAGAAATGAACATTTTTAATACCTTATTAACAAACGCATGGCGTACCCCAAACACCACCTATCTTTTCTAATTTTTCAACACTTAAATTAAAGATATACACACTTTTTATTTTCACTTTTTAATAACTTTTAGTGATTAGTATTCAAATAATTCTTATGTAAAAGCATTAAGGTATAAAGGTATCTTAAATTTGATTTTTCTTCCGGGCTTGTTTCTTTCTGTTTTGAACACGCAAATGTTTGTAGCTCCTATAAACAAATGCCACAAAGCATTCCACTCAATATTAATTTATTATAATCCCATTTTTAATTTGGTTTTTCCGGCTACTTGTATTCATTGCCGGAGAGAATTATTATCCGAAGAACCCTACGTTTGTTGGTGCTGCGAAGCGGGGTTCAAGCATACAGGTTTCGAGAATCAAATAGTACCAACGCCATTAGATCAATTATTTTGGGGAAGGGTGCCCGTGTATCAAACATTTGCCTTATTATATTTTCAAAAAGGGAGCGCAACTCAGTCTATTTTACATGAATTAAAATATGGCCATAAACCACAATTAGGGATCATCATGGGCAGGAAAATGGCCGAGGCTTTTTTTCTAAATTCTCGAGGGCAAACGATAGACGTATTAATTCCAGTGCCAACACACCACAAGAAAAAATTTGTCCGCGGATATAATCAAAGCGAAAAAATTGCTCAAGGCATTTCAAAGCACACTAAAATCCCAATAGACAATGCATTTATTTTTAAAAGAAAGCAAACGGAAAGTCAAACTAAAAAAACGAAAGCCGAACGTTGGTCAAATGTTTCTGGCGGATTCCGGCAAGGGGGACAAAATGAAAAAAAGTATAAACATATTGCCATTGTAGATGATGTTATTACAACAGGAGCCACTCTTGAGGCTTTGATAAAGGAGATAAAGCAAGTGTATCCCATGATTGAAATAAGTATTTTTGCACTTGCTATGGCAAAATAATGAAGGATAATCAGCAAAAAAGCATATTAATTATTGGGGGCGGCTTAGCCGGAATTGCGCTCGCTCATCAATTGCTCAAGCGGAAACAACATGTTACCTTAATCGATGATGGAAAAAATGTGTCAACAAGAGTTGCTGCAGGACTGGTGAATCCACTTGTGTTTCGTCGCACCACGCTCTCTTGGAGAGCGACGGAATTTTTAATCGAAGGATGGGAATTTTACAAAGAATTGGAGAAGACGCTAAACACCCCGTTAGCTGAACCAATTAGGATAAAACGTGTTTTCCCATCTTCTCAGGAGAGAGACGAGTGGAAAAAGAAAGAAGACTTGGCTGAATTTAAATCCCACTTATTAAAAATAACAGCATCCTCTAACAGCCAGTCTTTCGGAATAGTAAAAAGTGGTTATGTTGTTCATTCCGAAAACTTTTACATTAAAAACCACCAGTATTTTGATGATTTAGGCATATTAAAAAGAGAAGCATTTGATTATTCATGTTATTCTCCCAGTGAATCCCGTTATCAAGGAATAGTTTATGACCATGTAGTTTTTTGCTGTGGGTATAGGGTTTTTGAAAACCCATTTTTTAAGGATTGTCAGGTAAAACCGACAAAGGGACAGATGTTAATTATTAATCACGAAGAACTTCCAGAAACGGAATCATTACATTTAAAATGTTTTGTTTTTCCTATGGGCAATAAAATGTTTCGTGTTGGCGCAACATATGAATGGGATAATGTTTCACTAAGTCCGACAAAAAAAGCCTTAGAAACCTTGTTATCTCATTTAACTCATTTAACGAAGGTGGTGCCAGTTGTTATTTCTCAACCCGTTGGAATTCGCCCAACAACGATGGATAGACGGCCAGTATTAGGCAGTCACCCGACCTTTAAAAACACACATATGTTTAATGGTTTAGGAGCAAAAGGCTACTTAATAGCTCCCACAATGGCTAAAGAAATGGCGCAATACCTGTTAGATAATAGGACAATTCCAAAGGAGTATTCCATTACTAGGCATCAGGCACTTTAACAAGAAGAAAATAGAGTAACTTTGTAAGATGAATTCGGATAAGTCAAAGCAATTAAGATATGATAGGGCATATTTGCGCTTAGCAAAAAGTTGGGGACAGCTTTCCTATTGTACCCGGAAAAAAGTAGGTGCAATCATTGTAAAAGATGGCGTTATAATTTCTGATGGCTTTAATGGCACACCAAAGGGCTTTGATAATTATTGTGAGGACACAAATGGCGATACGCATTGGTATGTGTTGCACGCTGAAGCGAACGCAATATTAAAGGTAGCAAAGTCAACTAATAATTGTCATCAATCAACATTATATTTAACACATTCACCTTGTAAAGAGTGTAGTAAAATAGTATTGCAGGCAGGAATAATTAGAGTTGTTTATATTGAAAAGTATAAAGACCCCGCGGGGCTCAATTTTTTAGAAAAAGCAGGGTTAGAAATAGTACAAATAGAAAATACAGATGAAATTTAGCCAAGAAAACCAACGTTTTGTTTTACCAATCTTATTATCAGTCACACTTATTTTAGGCCTAATTATCGGGAATAAATTAAGCACTAATAGAAACAATGGGTCAATAGACAGTGAACGCGTTCAGAAAATAACAGACATTCTCGACGTCTTAAATGAACGCTATGTTGATACAATCGACAAGGATAAAATTTTTGAGGAAATGCTTTCAGAAATGCTTCATAAGCTCGATCCGCATAGCAATTATATTCCAGCAAAAGAGATGCAGGCTGTAGCAGAGTCGATTGACGGAAAATTTGGTGGGGTGGGGATACGGTTTCAAATTATTAGGGATACGGTTTGTATTACAAACGTTATATCAGGCTCTCCATCAGAACGAATTGGAATAAAGGCGGGCGACAAAATCATTAAAATCAATAAACAGCCATTTATTGGAAGTAAGATCACCAACGAGAAAGTGCTAGGCAAATTAAAAGGGGAAGAAGGAACAAAAGTATCTGTAACAATTGTTAGAGCAAAAAAAGAGTTTTCTTTTTCTATAACGAGAGGAGAAATACCTATTAGAACTGTGACAAGTGCATTTATGTTAGACAACGAAACGGGATATATCTCGATTGATCAATTTTCTATACCAACGGCAGATGAATTTCATCAAGCGGCCATAAGGCTGAAGGCTTACGGAATGAAAAAACTCATTTTAGACTTGAGGAATAATGGGGGCGG
>Ga0102862_1000368_pt1 | contig 9319 bp, 4 predicted proteins | sample Colrivmeta1449C3_FD_78496 | JGI IMG/M metagenome (GOLD analysis project Ga0102862, IMG submission 78496) | Estuarine microbial communities from the Columbia River estuary - metaG 1449C-3 | ecosystem: Environmental > Aquatic > Marine > Intertidal zone > Estuary | place: USA: Columbia River Estuary... | reverse complement strand
TGTTAAAAAAACGCAAGAATCCGGAATGCCGGCCGTCGCCGTTACCGACCACGGAAATATGTTTGGCATGATGAAGCTTTTTGATGCCTGTGAAAAGACGGCTGACAAAGAAGGTAACTGGGCAGTTAAACCTATCTTGGGTAGTGAAGTCTACGTTGCACCTCGATCGCGATTCGATAAAAAATTAGATGCGAAGAATATCGGAACTGCCGAAGAAGGACTGGAGGACTGTGTTGATCCTAGTGGGAGCCGTGATGCAGGCTACCACCTCGTTTTGTTGGCCAAGAACGCTGTGGGGTTTGCCAATCTCTCCAAACTCGTCAGCCGGGGGTATACCGAAGGTTTTTATTACAAACCTCGCGTCGATAAAGAAATTCTGAAAGAGCACTCTGAGGGGCTCATTGCTATGTCGGCCTGCTTAGGGGGTGAGGTTCAGGCACGTATTCTTCAAAACCGACTGGAACAAGCTCAAAAAGTAGCCGACGAGTATCGAGGAATTTTTGGCGATGACTTTTATCTTGAAATCCAAAACCAAGGTCTTTCATTTCAGAAAGAACAAGAGTGTATTCCTTACCAAATTGAACTAGCAAAGAAGTTAGGGATCAAAATGGTGGCCACCAATGACTCGCATTATCTGAACCATGAAGATGCGGACCTCCATGACACCATTTTGTGTATCGGGACACGCGCCCTGAAAGCCCAAGAGCGTCGGATGCGCTTCATTAATGATCAGTTCTATGTCAAAACACCGGCCGAGATGGCGGCCATGTTTCCAGACCATCCTGAATTCTTAGAACAAACTCTAGAGATTGCTAACAAGATTGATTTATTCCCTATCAAGCGTAAGGCAGCCACTCCCACGTTCCCTGTGCCGGTTGGAATGACCCTTGAGAGCTACTTCGTAGCCGTAGTGAAGGAATGGTTTGAACGACGCGTGCAAGAATGTCGCCCACGATGGGAAAGCAAAAAATTAAAATACCCCGAGCCTGACTATCGAAAGCGCCTTCAACATGAAATTGATACCATTCTTAAGGTTGGATTCCCTGGTTATTTCCTTATGGTGTGGGACTTCATTTGTAAGGCGAGAGAGATGGGGGTTCCGGTGGGTCCCGGTCGTGGATCTGCGGCAGGAAGTATCGTGGCGTGGGCGCTTTGTATTACCGACATTGATCCCATGGAATACGATCTCCTCTTTGAGCGCTTTCTCAATGCCGAACGTGTCTCCATGCCTGATATGGATATTGACTTTTGCCGCGATGGTCGAAGCAAGGTCATCGACTACGTCACTGATAAATATGGAAAAGACCGCGTCTCTAATATCATCACGATCAATCAACTCAAAACCAAGGCCGTCATCAAAGATGTTTCGCGCGTGTACGATAAAGACTTTAATTGGGCCAACAATCTCACGAAATTAATCCCTCAAGAACCAGGCAAGCCCATTACGGTCGGGGAAGCTCTAGAACGCTCTGATAAGCTACGGGAGCTTTACAATCAAGATGCGGACGTTAAAAAGATTCTAGATATTTCTGCCAAACTGGAAGGACTCGCTCGGAATTCGGGGGTTCACGCTGCAGGGGTCATCATTGCTCCTGATGAACTTACTAAATTTGCTCCTTTGAGCGTGGATAAAGATAAAAAAGTCATGGTGCAATACACCAAAGACGAAGCCGAAATGGCAGGGCTTCTAAAAATGGACTTCTTGGGTCTTGAAACCCTCACTCAAATTACTAAAATTCAAAACTATATTGCCCGGCGTCACGGGCAACCCGTGAGCGAAGCGATCCTTCATGATTTTGAAGATGCGAAGACATTTAAATTATTCTCGGACGCGAATACGGACGGTATTTTTCAGTTCGAGTCCAGTGGTATGAAATCACTCTTGAGGCAACTTCAACCCACGCGCTTCGACGATCTGATTGCCTTGAATGCCCTTTTCCGACCTGGTCCCCTCGAAGGAGGCGTCGTGGATAGTTTCGTTAAACGTCGCCATGGGCAAGAACCGATTGAATATTTGATTCCTGAACTTGAAGGGATCTTGGGGAATACCTATGGGGTCATTGTGTATCAAGAGCAAGTGATGCAGATCGCGAACCTGATCGGTGGGTTTTCGATGGGTGAAGCCGATATGCTTCGCAAAGCCATGGGTAAGAAAGATAAATCTATAATGCGCAAACTTCGTCTCGATTTCCTCAAGCGCGCCGTCGAAAAAGGATTTCATCGAGACCGAATGGGTGAGTTGTTTGATTTAATGGAACATTTTGGCGCGTATGGTTTCAATAAAAGCCATTCAGCGGCCTATGCGATGCTGGCTTATCAAACGGCCTACCTTAAAGCCCATTATCCCACTGAATTTATGTCGGGCCTCCTCAGTACTAAAGCCGAGCGCACGGATGACATCGTTAAATATATTCAGGATTGCCGAAGTCGAGACATTGATATTTTAGGTCCGGATATTAATGACTCTGAAAAAGATTTCTCTATTACGGCTTCGGGTCAAATCCGTTTTGGACTCGCGGCCATCAAAGGACTCGGCGAAGCGGCCCTCAAAGCGATCTTAGAAGCTCGGCAACGCGAAAAAGGCTTCAAGGATTTTTCACATGCCATTCAATCCACAGACCTAGGCAAGGCCAATAAGAAAGTTTGGGAGTCCCTCATTAAAGCAGGTTGTTTCGAATCCCTAGAGCCTCATCGCGCCGCCCTCCTTTCGAGCCTTCCGGCGGTTTTAGATTCGGCCTCACGCGCCTCTAAAAGCCTCCAAGGAATGACGAGCCTCTTTGATGATGTGGAATTGGCCACCATGAGTGAGGGTTTCCGACTCCAGAACGACATTCCCATGTGGACACGCCGAGAACGACTCAAGTACGAACGTGAATCGTTAGGCCTCTATGTCTCAGGACACCCCTTAGAAGAATATCAAGACACCATCATGATTCATACCCAAGGGCCCATTACGCGACTGATGGAAAAAGCCACATCAGGAAGCCTGCGTGATCGAGATATTGTCTCCGTCGCAGGCATGATTAACCTTGTTCAAACGAAGACCAACAACAAACAAGAGCCTTGGGCCATTTTGACCCTCGAAGACCTCACAGGGAAAATGGAGATTCTACTCTTCCCGTCCTATTTTGATAGCCAAACCCGTAAACGCACTCGACCCTACGATATGTATCGCGATCTCGCCGTAGCTGACAATTTAGTGCGAATCACCGGTGAGATCAAAGTTGAAACTATTACGAATTTTTCTACTGGCGAAGAGGCAGAAGAAGATACGACGGTCGTCAAGATGAGCGCCATTCAAATTGAGCGCTTAGACGGCTTTCAAGGCAAAGGTTTGATCGGGGCAATCATTACCCTACCCCCCGGAGATCCGCTTCCAGAACTGATAGGCTTTCTTAAGAAACAGGAAGGTGTACTCCCTGTCTATTTGGAATACATCAGCAAAGAAGGCATAAAGACCCAAGTGAAAGCGGGGCCTGAGTTCCGACTCAAGTATGATCCTGAACTCGCCGAGCAATTATCCAAACAGTACGGGTGTAAATTAGCTTGGCGCTACTAGATGCTTAACCTATTTCTTCGTTTCGTCTTTTTAGCTCTGGGTCTTAAAGGGGCTGCCTATACGGTGCCTGGCATTCTGGCACCTGATTTTCTCGGACTCCTCCAAGTTGCTATGATTCTTTGGTTGGCGAATGAAACGTTGGGGCGCCTCATCAAATTCCTAGCTTTTATTCCTATCTTCTTGTCCCTCGGTTGCTTGACCTGGTTCATCAATGGGGCCGTCTTCCTATGGGTCGGACAGATGGCTAATCAGTGGGGGTTAGGTTTTCGAGTCGATGGATTTGGGTCGGCCTGCTTAGGGGCGCTCATAACGTCGATTATCTCTGGACTCCTCGGATGGATCTTTATTCGTCCCAAAAAACCCAAACGCCCTGATCAAGAAATTCTCCCTCCCGAATAAAACCAATGAACGCACCTTTGAAGCCACAGACCCGCTTTTTACTGGAGAACACAGGGGGCGTAGGTTATTTTTTTGATGCACCCTCGTCCTACTGGGAAGCGAGAAACGTAGATGAAGTTTCAGGGGCCCTTCGCCAGATCGAAGAAGCCTGTCGTCAAGGTCAACATGTCCTTGGACTTTTCCCCTACGAACTCGGATTAGCTCTCCAAGATCTACCTACCCGTCATCCTTCAGATGGAGTTCTCTTACGCGCTTGGGTCTTCCCCCGACTTCGGACGTGGAGTTCGAAGGATATTGAAACCTTTCTAACCGAAGCAACGTCAAGCGAACCTCCTTCGGGACTTGCGGGTCTCCAATCTCAAATCGACGTCATGACCTATGGCCAGGCCGTGAACCAAATTCACCGGGCGATTCAACAAGGCGAGACGTATCAATTAAATTTCACGTTCCCATGGAGAGGTTCTCTCTATGGATCACCTCTCTCGGTCTATCGAAGGTTGCGTGAGCGTCAACCAGGACCCTACAGCGCCTATCTTGAGTGGGAATCCGGATGGGTTTTGTCTCATTCCCCCGAATCCTTTATTGAACATCAAGCAGGCACTCTCACGTGCCGACCCATGAAAGGAACATCTGATCGGGAGGGCGGCTCAGAGTTATCCCAGGACCCCAAAAATCAATCTGAGAACGTCATGATCGTCGATTTAATTCGTAATGACCTGAGTCGTATTGCCCTCCCTGACTCCGTCGAAGTATCGGATCTCTTTGAGGTTCATACTTATGGAGATGTGACCCAAATGACTTCGACGATCACCGCTCGCCTGGATCCCGTGCAGTCTCTAGAATCCATCCTTCGGGCGATGTTTCCCTGCGGTTCAGTGACCGGTGCTCCAAAACGCCGAACCATGGAATGGATCGATCGCCTTGAAGATCATCCCCGAGGGCTTTATTGTGGATCTATCGGATGGTTTAAACCTTGTGAGCCGAACGTCCTGCCCGATTTTCATCTCAGCGTAGCTATTCGAACGCTCGAAGTTAATCCCGAACGCCAAGTCATCTTAGGGGTTGGCTCAGGGATTACGATTGAATCTCAAGCTGACCCGGAATGGGACGAATGCCAACTGAAAGCTTCCTTTGCGACACGCCTGCCTAGTTCAGTAGGCCTCATCGAGACGATGCGTTGTGAACTAGGTCAGATTAAACATCGAAGCGCCCATCTAAAGCGTCTCGAAGGATCGGCACAGGCTCTCGGTATTCTCTTTTGGTCATCCCAAATCGAAAAAGATCTTGAAGACCATCTCAAGACCCTAGATCCACTTCATCTGTTTCGTGTACGCCTCGAGCTTCACCCCAATGGAGAGCTCGAGATCCATTCAGAACCCTTAGCCCCCCTTGAGGGTCCCATCGACTTAATGTGGGCTTCGACGTTGGGATACCCCTGTATGTCCTCTCAGAATCTTTTGTTGGGTCATAAAACGACCGACCGCTTAATGTACGATCGAGCTTCTGAGCAGGCGCTACAACACGGAGCTTTTGACGCTCTCTTTGTCAACGAACACGGTTTCGTTACTGAAGGAGGTCGATCAAATCTATTTGTGCGCCTTGGACAGGAATGGAAAACACCACCGCTCACCGATGGTGTACTTCCCGGGATCCAACGTGAACTCTTAATAAAAGATTGCTCTTATGAAATCGAAGAAAGGTCTCTCACCATTCAGGACGTCCTTGGGGCAGATGAAATATGGATTACCAATTCACTGAGAGGCAAACTAGTCGTCAGGGGTTTTCGCTCTTAATAAAGTTTTCAAGCAGCGCAGATCCGTGCTCCGTCAAAATTGATTCAGGATGGAATTGGATACCTACAGAGGGATAGTTTCGATGGCGTAGAGCCATGATTTCACCCGAGTCTTGTGCGGTGGCAATAATCTTCAGGTCCTTAGGAAAAACATGAGGATCGACAGTTAGGGAATGATAGCGGCCCACTCGAAACGAGCCGGGGAGTCCTTGAAAGAGCGGATCGGGAACTGTGGTCACCATGGAAGTTTTTCCATGGTGAATCTTAGGCGATGAAATGATTGTTCCTCCAAATACCTGGGCGAGGCATTGATGTCCTAGACACACACCTAATATAGGCAATCGGGCATAAGCTAGTTTGATCATTCGAATCGAATGAGGTACCGAAGTGGGAGAGCCAGGGCCCGGTCCCACGCAGAGGTGGGTCCACGTTGGGGGGATTTCAAGGAGTGAATCCAAATCATCGCTTTGACGAAAATCTACAGTCACACCTAGCAATTTAAAGTAGCGTGCCAAGTTGTCACAAAAGGAGTCGTGATGATCAATCAAGCCGACAGTCTTCATGGCTTCAGTCTATTCAAGATGAACTCACCAAAGGAAATACAAAAGCGCCCCAAGGGGCGCTTTTGTAGAACAAAACTAAACCGACGTCTTACCGATTACCATACCAACGGAGACTATCACGCGTCATCCAAGGCATTTGTATGGGGCTAATCTGGATAGATGGCAGGGTGTAGGTGCCTAACTCTTGAAGGTCTGGCATCGATAAACGATGTTGCATCCCATCTCGAGAGGGGATGGGTATTGTTGTCCAACCCACAGGATCGATGGCCGCTCGGGAAGTACCTAAGCCATCAAGATCGTAACCCAAAAACCAAGCCGCTTGTCTTTGCACTAAAGCATTGGCGGGATCCGTGGGGCTCAAGAGAGCTCCATGGCCTGAACCAGTTTGATCGAATTGGAAATAACCCTCTAGATTGATATTGGTGCCTGATGAAAGATTGGTGCCCGTTGTAGCCACGGCAGTTTTAAGGGCCACATTGGTGTTAGCGGAGTTTCGCTGATAAATCACAGGCGATACAATGCGACTCCCCACACTGTAGGAGAGTTGCTTAAAACTAGGAGCGATTGCATCAAGAGCGCCTTGGGTCGCTGTGCTCTGACCCAAGCCTAAAATACTTCGGCCTCCTAAGGCATTCACTAAATAACGTGTCGCACTATTTGGAACTACCGTATCGTTCAGAACTTCTTGGATCAAGATTCTATTGCTGAGCCGCGAAGCTTGCCCGGCAGCAAGAGGTGAGGTCACGGTAGCTGGATCTACGGTATCAGCGACGGTTTGAGTGCCCCAATAGAATTGGTGCCACGTTAATGATCCCTTGGGAATACCCAGGGCGGCAAGTTGTGTATCGACAACGGGTCCAAAGGCCGCGCTATCTCGAATCAGATAACCTAAGCGTCCTCCGGGGACGGAAAGGGCAGCTTTCATGGTTCCTAGAGGTAGCCCTGGATAAGGCATGCCTGCCATGGTGTACATTCCCGTAATACCGCCAAGAGACATGCCAATATATCCGACATTAGTCGTATCAATCGGTGCGTCTTTATCGCCTGAGGTAATGGCCGTATTAATTGCGGAGAGAGAGGCGATTAAGCGATACGTATTTAGGGCTGAATTTTCAACACTGGTACGAGCCGCCAAAGGTGCGCCCACGGCGAGAAAATCACTGGACCACTGAGAAGAGGTTCTTCCGGGTGCAGCCAGGGCTCCATGAAGCGGTTGATCAATGGCAATTACCGCACGACCACTCCACATTAAAGCATTGGCTAGGGTAGCGACTTGTTCTTTCTGACCACCGATCCCATGCTGAAAAATAGCTAGGGGCCATGCAGAAGGAGTGCTCAACCCGGTCGTGGCTGGATCAGGTTCCATATAAATGAAAGGAACTGAATTAGGAATATGATAAAAACCAGCAAAGGTATTCGTTGATCTAAAGACTTGGCGAACCCCCGAAGCAGGACTCCATAAGGTTCCGGGAACGGCCCCTGTGGCTAAAATCAACGATGAATTTGCGGCTCGGAGCGCATCAAGAGAAGCGACATCTACATGAAGCAGTCCGCTATTGAAAGTACCCGTGATGATTCGTTTGATGTGCGTATTGGGGACACCGGTTAACCCAGCAGCAGTCCAATAAGCATTGACACTGGTCGTTGCGGATCCTTTGGTATAGACGGCAGTCACGGTAGCTGCGTTTGTGAAGGCAGCACCATTCGCCCATGCGCGGAGTAAAAACTCTACGGGCGCAACCGAGGCAGCTGAGGTTCGATCCGTACGGATATAGCCTGCCCCTGTGGTGATGAAACGTCCCATTAAAGCAATTTGCTGCCTTGATGTAATGCCCGTGGTGGTGCTTGCTGCGATTAAGTCGTTCATGACACTGGCATAACCACGAAGGGCGATTAGACCTGGTGCCGCTAATTGATCACCACGAACGGCCTCAAGCGAGTTTAGATGAGTTCCAGCCAAACTAGTCGTTGATTTGAGTTGACGGAAATAATAGGAGGAAGAAACCGGTAAGTTAGAAGCAGCGTCTTTGAGGCCATCCGTCAGAACGTAGAGATAGCGCGTAGCCGGTTGAAGGGGAAAATTGGGGAAAATAGACCCGATTTGATTGGTCGAATCCACCTCATACGTAAAGCCGGCCGAGATGTTTGCAAAGCCTAGGGGATTATTTTCAAGACCACTAGTATCTGGTGTCAGTTGAAAAACTTTGACTGTCGTTGCATTAAAAGTAGAAGGAACAATTGCTTTACCAAACGAAACTAAAATAGGGGCATTCAAACCTGACACGGCATGCGTGGAAGTAATTCCGGTATAACCCTGTTCCGTTCCACCCATTTCCCTTTGGGCAATAAAGTTTAGGGCTTTCGAAGGATCTAACGGGACCCCAGCGGTGACAGCAACAGCAGAAGTGGCCGACGCCGTAGCTAAAATATTCGGGAGGGGTATATTGCCGGTAGAAGGATCGAAGGCTGCAAAATTATCTGACTCAATGGGGGCAGGATCTGTGGAGATGGCTGATTTAGTAGAATTACCACCGACGCCAGAACCACAGGCAAGCAAAAAGCCAAGAGATAAAGTTAGAAGGGAGGAACGATAAAAATTACGCATTGATTACTCCTTACAAAGTGACGAATGGATTAAGTAAATGTGAAGCTTTTGTGACAAAACTATCAATTCTTACAACTATACGCCTTAATATCTTGTGTTCATAAGGATTTTCATGCTTTTTAGGGGATTAAATGATCTGATCTCATCATCCCCCCAAGATATAAGGGTTAAGGGGAAAAATGCACATTTTAAGAGGCATCTTTCAAATCTAAATTCTGGCCTCTGGGAGTAGACGATAAAATCAAAGATGTATGCGGATAGCCTCGCAAGTTAGGGGCTGCCAACCGAGCATGTGCCGCGGTGGCCGAACCTCATTGAGGTTCCATACGTTGGATCAACCAAAAAAAGGAGTCTTATGTCTAAAGATCGTTACTTATTTACTTCCGAGAGCGTGACGGAAG
>Ga0102862_1000349_pt1 | contig 9536 bp, 3 predicted proteins | sample Colrivmeta1449C3_FD_78496 | JGI IMG/M metagenome (GOLD analysis project Ga0102862, IMG submission 78496) | Estuarine microbial communities from the Columbia River estuary - metaG 1449C-3 | ecosystem: Environmental > Aquatic > Marine > Intertidal zone > Estuary | place: USA: Columbia River Estuary... | reverse complement strand
GGCATCTAGTTGAGTCACAGGAAGAGACTCTCTCAAATTCCTGACAAGGTTTTCATCAGGGGCCTGATCCACCAACTCCTCCTCCTCAAACCTCACGGCTTGAGAAGTAGACTTGGTCTGGACCATCATATCTGCCGTCTCAGACGTTTCCAATAGGGACATTGTGTTACGAACATTACGCATCACTTCCGCCATTTCATCGTCTGAGCTGCTATCTGAGTCAGCCCTCCTTAAGCTTTCCTCACGACCCTCTGCACTTTGCAAGCGCTGAGGAGTCGCAAGATCAGCCTGATCAGGTGCGAGAAAGGTTGAGGACCTAAGCCCTTCCCTAACTCCTGCGACCTTCACCTTGCCTTCTTTCGTTCTACGATCTGCCATCTCTTCTCTGTGTTGCCAAAGCAAATAGAACCAATGACTACCCTCAAGGGGTTGGTCACGGCACCACTGCAATGGATTGGCAAACCCTCGCTTCCCTGGCTAGGGACGCAGGCGCTCCGCCCAGGCTCACTCCCACCACGCCCTTGGTGTCGGCCTCACGCGCGGCAGCTGAGCAGGCGAGCACGGGTTCGTCTCTTCCACTCCCAGACTCTCCAACGGTTAACTGCCAGTTGGCTTAATTCAACCGACCTGAAGGACTGGTCACTGGTTCTTCAACACCATAGAATCAAGCTTGACAGGCTATGATTCTATTCTGCTAGGTCCCCACAGGGGTACAAAGACAGAGCAACGAGATCGTTGACTTTCAGGCTAGTTTAACAGAACACAAAGTTTCTGTCTTCTCTCTTCAACCTCCAAACCTGTTGTATTCTAAACAAAGGTTTGCTATGTGTATGTAGTATGTATTGTGAAGGTATTGTATTGTAGTGTGAACATGTCGAGACCTGCGTCTGTGGGACATGACACGGGATTATAGAGGATTAGGGGATTGGCCAGCAGTGCTGTATACACAGACGCTGCTGGCAAAGAATGAATTAACCCAATGATTATTACACTCCTCCATCAGGAATATTTCTATCCCTGACAAAGAAATATATCCTGATCATTGGGCTCACCTAAGTTTAATTCTGAAAGTCCAAAACACAAGTTATACAATTGCAAGAATGCTTCAACTTACAATACAGGTAGCTTTTTTTTTTAGACTCAGTACCACGTAAATCAACTCTAGTGCTCTTTTAAATAATAAATAGAGTGTATTTCCTTATAATACAAAATATAAAATATAAAATTGGTCGTCATGATGCAATGATCGTGCGTTTGTTTTTCTCTGAATTGGCTGAGGGTGGATCCACAGGGAGATCTGTGGCCTTACCATACAGATCCCTTCTTCGAGGTCACCACCCTTTAATTCTGATTCTCTTGGTAGAGATTTGGCGTTTTCCAGCCAACCAGAGAATGCTTAGATCACCATCATGACGCCTATCAACAGAAACGAGCCACAACGCCTGTTTCATATATAAACATTACTTTTAAGGCCCGTTTAGAGCCCCGGACGCATGTTTCAGCGCCCGGTCACACTTTAATATTAACTTCAGTACTTAAAGTACTCGTGACTCGCGCTGTTGATATAAAAAGTAAACATTGCCAGGGTACTTTTGTATTTTCCCCTGGCTACAAAATTAAGGATAATAACACTCTGCACTAATGGTACTGAATCCTACCTGTAAGTAATTATCAGCATACTCACCAGTGTATCCATTCTGTAGTGACTTCTGTAAAGTGGAAAACACAAATTTGGAAACTTCCCGTAATCCTTTCCCTTGCTATTATTACAATCTGACAAGATCGCCTTGATGCAAGAGGTCAATCATCAAGTAACTTATATTATCCCGCTACTTGACTTTTTAGATACTATTCCCACATACTACATTACCATACTCCTCCAACTCCTTGGCCAGGAACTGGGTCAAGTCCTGAAAAGGACTTATAGACTCAAAGGAGTTATTAATGTACTGAAAAGTACATATTACACTTTTGACTTTCAAAACCGAAATACAATTGTCAAAATGTTGTAACTTGCTACAAAGTAATATAATAGAGCCATATCACTTTTAGCTGACTCTGTCACTTTGAAGAGTAAGTGACAAAGTCGTGACTTAGTAACCAGAACCTCCCATTACTAATCACGCCATCCAACCAATACTTACATATCAATTTTCTTTTTTTTTAGGAGGTGGTTCTACTGTCGAACCACCCTCCCCCAGCTACCGACATGCTTTTACAAGGTAGCTCTATCACCTTGGAAGAGGGGGTTTAGCACATTTCTTGCGAAAGTCATCAACCTCCTCAACACATATCGACGCTAGTGGGCCCGAGGAAAGCATGTCCACCATCGCTGTGAGGTGGCCTAGCATCCCTCGGACCGTCAGTTGCACGTCTGCTGCGGCTGGGGCTCGAGCCAATGAGGGGGTGGTAGCGCTGCTGCTTGCAGCGTCTGCCACTTCCATGGCCTCGGTCCTGGTTGCAGCAGAAGCAGAAGGAGGGGGAGGACGAGCCTTGTTATGCCCTAGGGATACCATAGAACTCTTCCTCTCCTCCTTTCCGCCTCCAGAAGTTGATCCTGAGGCTGGAGCTGATTCGCTCACAACCCCAGAATACAACCTTGGGATCACATATTTTGGAAGGAACAATGAACTGGCTGCAGGCGTGGGAGCCTGTTGCACGCAGCCGATGAGGATAGGCTCACTAGGCTCTACCTCAATCACGTTCATTGTTCTCGGTGGCAGGTTTGTGGGCTGAGCTGGGGTGACATCAGCTGCTAGCTCCTTTACAGAGCCTGCAGCCTGGGCCACCACCTGTTTAGCTAGGGTTTCCACGTCCTCGAGGGACAGCGTCTCCCTAGCCACCACTGCAGCCAGTATGTCGTCTGCGTAATGAGCACCGAGGGTCATGCCTGGGGCATTCTCCTGGCGACATGTCTTCAGCAGATCGGCATACTGCACAGCAAACCTGTAGAGGAAAGCCCGGCTCTGGTCCACCATCTCCAGCAGCGCGTTCTCATAACGGCCTGCCTGGGACACACGTGGCACCGAAGCAGGAACTGATGGGAGATACCGCACGCGGTCCCCAAAGGCCTGGAATGGCCTCATCAATTCCTCCCTACGTCCCACAAACACTTTCTTCGCTCTATCTGAGTCCGATAATGCTTGTGAGCGCGCCTGATCAGCTCTCGTGGATGTACGAGTGGAGGCCACCTTCTTAGCAGGGACCCTCGAGGTCTTACTGCTAAGGGTGTTGCATTTCTGCACCTCGACACCGTGCTTCCTCGGGTTGATATCGGCTGGGGCTGGATTCCCACCTTTTCCTCGTTTGTGCGGTCCCCCACGGATGCGTTTAGACGTAACATCCTTGAATCCCACCTCCACTGCAGGAGGCTGGACTCTGGGTACGACGGGGAGCGGCTTCATACATTTCGGCTCATTCTCCCCTACGTGCGGACCCTTCTCCTGCTGCTGAGAGGTCGGGGCTGCCGTACCGGCTGCCTCCTCACCCAGGGAGTCCGTGTGCACTCGCTTGCGAGCAGCACGAGATCTCCTTGGTTTCCTCGTCTCCACCGTTGGTAGCAGTGCATTGGCTATCGCGCCTGTGCGTACTGCCAACCCTCGGGCGAAAGCAGCAGTCAATACCTGCTCCGAGAATGGCACAAATGGGGGCCTTTGTGGGGCCTCTTCCATCACCTTACGGCAACGATCTGCAAGCCCATACTGAACAACATCCACCACCTCGTGAACTGTTGTCAGATGCTTCTTGAGATCATGTACCTTGGGGTAGCACATCGTCGGGCATCCTAGGCCTCCCACCTCGAAATACGGGCATTGAGCCTTCAGTCGAGATGAGTAGCTGGCTGGGAAGTGACTCTGCTCCCAATGATCGAAAATCAGATCATCTCGATTCATCGGGATCACGGTCAAAGCTTCCAGCCGCTTGGCTTTGTCGCGTTCCTCACGTCCGACCTGTCTGCCTGACCTAGGGTGAACTGTGAAGTCGCAGCCCTTCAGTGGACACTTCCATCCACAAGCCACGAATCCCAGGATGAGATTTTGGTATTCCTCCGCACTCTGTCTACCCTGGGGCAGATCAGAGGCGAGAAATTCCACACTCTCATCTAACAGTTCCCGTCCGTGGCCCTCGATGAGTAGATAGTTATCCAGGAAGACCGGAGGTCTTCGACTGTGAGAACTCTTCTCATCACTGTCCACACGACGAGCCTTGGCACTCTCTGCACACGCCTCCAGTAATGTCCTCGAGACATCACCAAAGTCAATGTGCAGGCCATCCTCGTCCTCCTCCAGCTCGCTGTCTACCTGAAGAGGCTGGGTCACCGATCTATAGCTGTTCACAGCGTCCCTCACCAGCTTCATAGGCAGCACCTTCCTCGAAGCATCCGATGCCCCGCCCCCAGGGAGCGACGCATTAGCCATGCCTCGGCACTCTGTGTCAATAGAGTGACAAACTACAATACTGAAAATATTAACACAGTAATTATAGTTTGATTTTCAATCAGACTTACTTCTAGCTAGTCAAGTATCCAATCAGGACCTCTAAACTTTCGCCAAACAGAAATTCGCGTACAAAACACAAGTGAAACGTACGAGAATCCAAGAAGCAATGGTGATTTACTGCAAGTACAAATTGCACTTTCACAGCAATCTGCCAACTAGTGGTCACTAGTGTCTGATTATTCAACTTTTATAATCCATGCCAACACGTCCCTTTCATCAAGGTCCGAAAATAGCATGTATTACAGGACTACATGACTGTCCTTCATCCTCGTTGTGTACACGGTGCTGTCATATCAATGGATTAACAGCACGTGGAGACTGGTTGCTGGACATTCATGCCACAATGAATTAGGCAATATTTCCCACCACTGAACACCTGCATGGTGTTCTTGTTGGTGGAAAATAAAATTCTCAACGCTAGCTTCATACTAAATATACTCCAGCTGTTACCAGCTAAATATATATCAGCATTCTCTTGTTTTAGCGCTATCCCCATTCATTATGTCAAAAATGCATTTCTCAGGTACTATAAGCTCAGGCAGGTAGTCGATCCTATGGGCCAGCCACAGTCCTCGCCCACTGCCTCCAGCCTCACAGCCAGCACTGTCGTACCTGGCAGCTCCTTATGCAAACTTAAAACAACATTTCTGTCAGTTTTAATATTTGCCTGCTGCATTGCATAGACACTCCGTCAGCTTCTACTGAATTCTTTTCATTTTTAATGCACAATTTTCATATTGACCATCTGCACGATCAAATATTACTCTTTTGCTGGCAACAAAATCAATGAAAAGCTCTTTGTAACGACTTATTCTGATTTTGCTCGACATTTCTTGTCAAACGCTATCAGAGGTGTTCTTTCCCACCGCTAGGCGGCAGCCTCGTCATTTTGGCATGGAGAAGTGCTGCTGCCTCAAGGAGGCCGCGCACACCATCTCTGCTGGCCATCGTCCAACTTTCTCCCCTGCACAGCGTTGTTCTGAAAATAGCATTATTGATTTCATACAACAGAAAACGCTTTTCTAGCGCTCTCATGTCGTATTAGTCCTTTTCAACAGAGTTTTTTTTTTACATTTCTCTGGAAAAATGCCATTTTACAGCTGCTTTTTGGTACAGTATTTTGACATAGCAAATAAACTGACTTTATAAGCCGGTTTCAACTTTGAATGTCGTTAATATCACGGGCTGGATATTTAATCAACAGGCTCGTGCTATTAATACTGCCTGGTGCATGCGACATGCTCCGGTCCAGCGCGACAACAGACAAGCCGAGCCTGCCTGCTGCTGCTGCTGCCACTGCTGCTGCTGTTTAGCATCTAGGCGGAGGCTGGTCCAGCGCATACACTAGCTTCTCGAGCCTGTTCGTGCTGCTGGCTGCCTGCTGCCGTCGACTGCTACTGGGAGGCGGGTTGGTGCATGGCTTCAGGGGATGCTGCTAGCTGCTGGAGCTCGCTGGCATCTCCCTCCTTGGCCACGGGGCTTGTGCTCTGCTCTTTGCTTGCGTTACAAGCACAGTTTTTAAAGGAGCTGACCATCTGAGGTCTTCTGCACTAGTTTGAGTGATGACGCGTGGACCCAGGAATCTCTACTGAATCCTTTAATTCGAGCAGTATTCCTGTCCCCAGCCACGTCCGTGACTGTAAATGGTCCGGTCCACGGGTACTTGAGCTTTTGGTTAGCAGAGGGGGGGTAATACCACCACACTTCCTGCCCAACTTTAAACTCCGTCATCATCAATCCTCCTTGGATTTGACATCTCTGCTGCATTGCTGCACTTGCAAGGAGATTCTCCCTCACAAGTTCATGTATGGCAGTCATCCTCACTTTCTGTTCCACTACATACAGTGAACCACAGAGAGGAGGTCGCTTGATCAGGTCAGGCCGTCTACTTGTGTAGAGCACATCGATGGGCAGGTCGGGGTTCTCACAACGTGAATGCATCAGCATAAAGGGGGTAAAGCCGGTGGATACGTGTACAGTACTATTGTACGCCTGCATCAGACACCAGATATGTTCATCCCAGACGTTGAGCTGCTCATCGCAGTAGACTTTCAGCAATTGCTTAATAGTCTTGTTGGCCCTTTCCACCATCCCATCTGACCAAGGGGTGTACGGCGTGGTATACGTCTTATGCACTCCCCAGAGCTCGCACAAACTTTGAGTGACTTGTGCCTTAAACTCTTGACCAAGATCCGAATGTAGCTTCAGAATTCGTCCATATCTGCCCATAAAGGTTACCAGACACTTAGCTACGCTTTTGGCTGTCTTGTCTGGCATTGCAAAAACCTCAATCCATTTGGAGAAGTAATCTTGAATGACACACAAGTACAGATTCCCTGCTCGGGACAGAGGCCAGGGACCAGTCAGGTCGACCGCACAGCGCTCCATCGGGGATCCAGCAATTTCTTGCTTCAACGTGTACCGTCCCCTGCCTACTCCTGGTTTGATCCGTTGACAGAGAGCACAGCACTTGAGCCAGTCTCTCACGTCGGTGGACATTCCAACCCAGAAGAAGCGTTCCACCAGCAAGGGATATATTTTAGCATATCCAAAGTGGCCAGTATCATGCCCATGGACTCTCTTAAAGAGCTCAATGCGCATTTTTACTGGGACTAGACGAGAGTAGGTTTTTCTACCTGTCAAATCTGCTGTCACGCGTGTGACAACACCACGAACAATTTCCAACAGGTTCCAATGACCACAGAGATCTTTAACCCCTGCTATCTCGGACGTTAGCTGGTCCTTGTTTGGTGTTTCTTCTCCGAACTCCTCCATGAGCTCTCTCGTACGTTTAATGGCGGTATCGGCAGCCTGGGCCTTCTCCCAGTCAGTGCACGTCATGTGCTTCTGCCGGTCCGCCAATACGTCATCCAGGGTGGGTTCACTCAGCATTTCATCATCTGCTATGATCTCGTCTAATTGCTGAGCAACTGATCGAGCGTCGGGGCCTTCTTCGCCTGCCTTGACAGCAGGTTGTTTTATTGGAGGTCGACCCCTTCTCACTTGCTGGGCTGGTCTTTCCACGCTCTCTTCTGGATCTACTGCCGAGGCAGGATCAGGAGGACGTTGTGGAATGTCAAGTGCAGTCAGCCTTGTGGCTGTCTGCCTGACACCAGTTGTGTTAGCAAGTGGTCGCTGCTGATATGCCTTCTTACCACGAGCGAGGGGAACTGGAACCACCAGCGCCTCTCCGCCTCGGGGCAGGGCATCCTCCCCTGGGGGCTGCAATTCACGGCTGCTGCCTTTAGCCGCTGCTCGTGTATTGTGCCTCCGTGACGGGATGTTCTCGGCCTGGTCACTGCCTCCTGGAGATACTGAGAGCTGCTTTCGACTTGCGGCTCTGGTTAGTGCGAGTCCAATCGTCAGCTCCTCGTTATGTCGTGTTAGGACACCATCATCCTCCTCTGCAAAAGGCTCGAGTCCTTTGATACAGTCAGGGCATTCCTCCCAGCCGCACCTCGCCAAACGTGCCCTACTCAGAGAGTCTGCATTTTGATGCTTTGCTCCAGATCGGTGGTGGATCGTGAAACTATAGCTGTTTACTGCGTCACACCAGCGGAGCATAGCTTTATCCCTACATGCCATGGTTTTCAGCCACGTAAGGGCTGCATGATCAGTGCGTAGCATGAAGGGTTCAGACACGTAGCTCAAATACACATTCCAATGATCGAACGTGGCCACAATGGCCAACAGCTCTTTCTTGGTTGTGCAATAGTTTCTCTGAGCACTATTGAGTGACTTGCTATAGTAGCCAAGAACTCTTTCCGTTCCCTCTTGAATTTGGTGCAGGACAGACCCAATAGCGACATCACAGGCGTCGGTGTCAACCACCAACTGCCCATGGCGCCTGATGGTCCCCAAGCAGGGGTGGGCAGACAGCGCAGCACGTAGATTGTGAAATGCCTGTTTCTGCTCCGATCCCCAGACAAACGGAGTATTCTTCCGGGTGAGGAGATTCAAGGGGGCAGCATGCATCGAGTAACTCTCTATGAACTGCTTGTAGTAGCATGCCAGGCCCAAGAATGATCTCAACTCTTCGAGGTTTACAGGGGTCGCCCAGTGCGTTAGTGCAAACACTTTTTCAGTCAGGGGCTTTATCCCTTCCCTGCAGACCACATGTCCCAAGTACTCTACTTCCTTCCGGAACAGGAAGCACTTCTTTGCTTTTAGTTTCAAATTAGCTCGCCGCAGCCTTTTGAAAACCTGCTCCAACTTCTCAAGAGAACCTTTCCACGTCGTGTCATAGGCCACAATGTCATCTATGTACACGAGCACTCCATGCCACACGAGACCCCCTAGAACTTTCTCCATGAGTCTCTCAAATGTCGCAGGACTGTTACAGAGCCCAAATGGCATGACCAGCCACTCATACAATCCCATGTGGGTGCAGAAGGCGGTCTTCTCTCGATCATCTGGATTCATGGCGACCTGCCAGTACCCAGAGGCGAGATCCATGGTGTGGAACCATTTGGCTCCGGACAACATATCCAGCGCTTCATCAATCCTTGGCAGGGGGTATGCATCTTTCACCGTGGCTTCATTGAGCCTGCGATAATCAATGCAAAAACGCCAGCTGCCATCTTTTTTCTTGATGAGCAATACAGGAGAGGCCCATGGCGACTCGCTGCACTGGATCTTCCCCTCGAGGAGGAGATCAGAGAGTTGTTTCTCAATCTGGTCTTTCTCCTCGAAGCTAGTTCTTCTGGGTGGCTGTTTCACAGGCCTGGCGGTGCCAGTCTCGACAGAGTGGAACGCCTGGTCAGTCCAGCCTACTTTGCCACTAGCATCAACAAAGCAATCCAGGTACCTCAACAATAGTTCGACTGCTTCCTTCGTTTCCGAGAGGGACAAGCTCTCTTCACTCGAAGGCATCACACAACGCACATGCTCTGGCAGCAAGTTCAGGATTTCTCCCACACTTGCAAACTGGCTTACGTGGTCAACATCATGGTGGGAGTCTGGTATCAGTAACGCAATTAACTCCTCTACATGCGCTCCAGACCCTTCCGGGGCTCCTACACAGCTCCCACTTTCCGT
>Ga0102862_1000347_pt1 | contig 9555 bp, 10 predicted proteins | sample Colrivmeta1449C3_FD_78496 | JGI IMG/M metagenome (GOLD analysis project Ga0102862, IMG submission 78496) | Estuarine microbial communities from the Columbia River estuary - metaG 1449C-3 | ecosystem: Environmental > Aquatic > Marine > Intertidal zone > Estuary | place: USA: Columbia River Estuary... | reverse complement strand
CGCCGCCTCCACCAAAAAGTCGTAAACTGTTGAAATTATTACAGTTTATTGTGCAAATAGTCATTGTATTTCGCTGGTGAGATATATAGGTGAGATACAATGACTGTTTTTAACCCCTCATACCTTGTCCAATCACGCCATGGCATCTGGTATTTCCAGATGCAGGTTCCGCCAAATTTCTGCAAAAATAACTCCAGAACACTGATTAGGCGATCTTTGAGAACTCGTGACCGTAATGTTGCGCTGTCACGATCAAAGTTCTGGTATCTCAAAGTTGTTGAATTGGACTACGATCTCTCGAGTCTTAATTCCAATGAGACGAGTAAGGAAAGCGACAAAAAATCTTCACTAAGTCTTGGTGAATGCATAGAAACATTTATATCTGAGAAAAAGAGGGGGTGGAGAGATCCCCACTCTTACATCAATGAGCACAAGGACTATCGACCTAAACTTTCGCTACTTACTGAAATATTAGGTAATCCACCATCAAATGACATTACCAAAGCAGATATCGTCAAATATAAAAATATACTCTTTAAGATGCCATTGGCAAGCCCCTAGTTTCCTAGAGACTTGATAGCTTCTGATAGTACTGTTTTTCGAACTCTATCGGCGACACCCCATCATTATTGCCGTGTCGACGGCTTGGGTTGTAGAACAACTCAATGTAGTTGAATATCTCAGCCTTGGCCTCACTCCTTGTTTTGTAGATCTTGCGTTTAATGCGCTCCGTTTTCAGCAATGAAAAGAAGCTTTCAGCCACAGCGTTGTCATGGCAGTTACCTCGGCGACTCATACTCAGCTCAAGATTATTATCACTGACGAACTTACGCCAGTCGGCACAGGTATATTGCACTCCCTGATCTGAATGAATGAGCACTCTACCTTCTGGCTTTCGCCGCCACAGCGCCATCAGAAGTGCATCAATGACCAGATCTGCCCTGGGATTACTCTTCATGCTCCAGCCCACTACTTGCCGTGAGAATAGATCCAGCACGATTGTCAGGTACAACCAACCCTCGTGGGTTCGAACATAAGTAAAATCGGTGACCCACGATCGATTTGGCTCGACGGCTTCAAACTCACGATCCAAGATGTTGGGTGCAACATGGCTCAGACCCCCACCTTTGAAACCACGGTGTCGCTTATAGCCCCGCTGGGAACGGATGTCGGCTTCTCGCATAATGCGGTGCACGCGATTCTTACCGCAAGACTCCCCGTGGTCTTTCATATCCAACGTGATGTTTCGATAGCCATAAGAAAATCCGCTCTCTATCCAAAACTGTTTGATCTGCCCGAGCAGACGCTTATCCTCAAGGGCCCGCTTGCTCTCGGGTTGTTTGAGCCAGGCATAGAATCAGCTGGGATGAATTTCCAGCACTCGATACATGGCCGCCACTTGATATTGCTTGAGTCTTGCCTTTATGAACGTGTATTTTTCTTTGACTCGCTTGCGAAATACACTGCGGCTTCCTTTAATATATCCCGCTCCTCCGTGACTCGTCGAAGCTGAGCCTTGAGCTGTCGCAGCTCATCTTGTTGGCCGGTAATTGTTTGATGCTGGGAACCGGTATCACCGTATTTCTTGATCCAGTCATGCATGCTCTTGGGTGTCACCCCGAGTCGCTTGGCGACCTCGCCGATCTTGTAACCCCGGTCCGTAACCTGCTTTACTGCCTCGATCTTGAACTCTTCTGGATAGCGTATACCACTCATATTAAATACCTTCTGTTTGCGTGAATTGTAACGCTATCAGGTATCTACGATACTAGGGGCTTGCCAGAAAGCATCTTATCCTTGCGTTACGACTGGGGCATTAGCGACGGTAATTAGCTACGTAGGCGCTCACGAACAAGGTTTATATTCAGAGACTTTTGAGGATTATTATGAAAAGCATCGTTATAAGAACAATCGTTCTTGCAGTTGCACTTGTTCTTGCTGGGATCTATCTTAATATCAGCGTCCAGACAGCAATGAACACTCAATCTCTTTACCTCGTAACCGATAGTGAGTCTCACGAAACACTTCGAGTTGCGCTTCTTAGCGATCTCCACGTCAAAAACTCACCTGATGCTATCGCTGATCTAGCGGAGCTATGGTCAGAGGTGATTGAACAAACCCCCGAAATAATATTACTTGCCGGAGACTACATTAACGATGGAGCTTCGAACCAGGACATAGCATTAATTGGGCCAGCTATAGCAAATATCTTTCGAGAGTCGGGTGATATTCCCGTCGTGGCTGTTCTTGGGAATCATGATCACTGGTCTGGGGCTGAATCCTGGACGGAGTATCTATCTGAGGCTGGAGTGATGGTATTGGAGAATGAGACGCTTGTGCTAGATGCTATTGGTATCTGTATACGCGGATTTGGTGACGCCTTTACAGATCACTTTGAATATGTAGACTTTCCTAGTGCCTGCGCCGATCGTCTTCAGATCACTGTAACGCATGACCCCGCCGGAGCATTCAAACCTAAGGTAGAAGGGCTTGTATTAGCGGGCCATACCCACTGCGGTCAAATATCTATGCCTTTTCTCGGGCCTTTGTACGTGCCTACTCAGGCGCCAAAAGGAGCCCATTGCGGACTATACAAAGACGAACAACGACAGGTCTTTGTGAGTTCAGGCATTGGAACTAGCGTTATACCTCTGCGCTTCAATGCTAAAGCCTCTTGGGACCTCATTACGATTAATTATTAAGCGCATTTTCTGCAAACGAAAGTTATATTCAATGTAACAAAGGATGTAACAAGAGCGGATTTTTAAACGGATTAAACCTATATTAATCAGTAGCTTGCAGTATATGTGCAGTTCCCGCTGCCTCCACCAAAAAAAGATAGCCCCCTGTTATTCAGGGGGTTTTTCTTTGTCTAGCTTTAAATTGAATACACTTTGTCACACAGTGATACAGCTATTGGTTTTCTATTGGTCAAATTTTGGGAGTTTTGCGAACAAAGCGGCCGATACGACCATAAAGCCTGCCGCTGTGAACAAAGATGCGGTGTAAGTCCCCGTCGCGTCACGAATCGCACCGAGGATTACTGGACTAAGGCCCGTTGCGATTAAGAATGTTGAGTATTGTCTGCCATAAATCTGGCCATAGGCATGCATACCAAAGTATCTAGCGACGAGATAGCCAATGAGATCAACCTCGGCTCCCACGGAAAACCCTATAACAAATGCAGCCGGTACTGCGACCGCAGAACCAAATAGTGCCAAAGCCAATACACCTACTGCTGATCTTGTCACCTTGCTTGGGTTTATTATCGGCCTGACCATTATCGGCATCGGCTTAACCAAGGCCTTTGGGCTGGCGCAAGAAGATAACACCGCTATTGAAATGGAAGTGGTAGTGCGCAATATAAACCTTGGCTTTTTACTCAAGGCTTCGCTGTTCCCGCTGGTTGCCGGAGAGGTCAATGCTGTGGCCGACATGGTGCTGCTGTCGCTGCTGCTCTACGGCTCTTGGCAGTTGGTTATGGGGGTCGTGTTTATCGTTTGGCGGCGCAGCGGGTAAACAGCAGTCTTAGCTTATCGAAGCACTAAATAGCACCGACGTCCCACGGCATTTGAGTAGCACGCCGCTTTAGAGTCCAATTCCATAACCGAGGAGATTGGAAATGAATAAGTGTTTCACTGAAGAACAGATCATTGGTTTTCTGCGCTGTGAATTGACAGCCATGACTTACTCCATGTCCAGATGGCCTGTATGCAATCTAAAATACTAACCTCAGCGATACGAAGAATAGGATGCCACTTAACTCCCGTCTGAAATGGAGGCAAAAAAGAGTAGGCAAAAAAAATCCCGTCAGATTGAGATCCGACGGGATTTTTTTGCAGTGCGCAGCAGTTACTTTGGTAATTTTAGTTTCTTGGGTTTTGGTTTCGCCTTTTTCTTTGGTGTTTCTTTGGCGGCTTCTTCCGTTACTTCTTCCGCTACTTCATCAGCAGCTTCTGCTTGATTTCCCTTTGGATCTCCCTTTTGGGGCATCTGTGCCTTTAGAGATTGCACGCTTCCCGCATAAGTGTCCGGTGCTATAAACAGGTTTATTGAGCTAATCGCGACTACCATTACTATTAAAGCGGTCAATTTTTTCATTGTATCCCTCTAGATTTAGAGAACTTATGTTCACTAGTTTCTTGTATGTAAAGGATCTAAATACGATCCAAATATACTGCATAAGCACTATAGACTGCATAAGCACTATATAGATAGTCCAATAGTTTTGGAGGATCGCCCAAAAAAAGTTTGAATATCCCAAGGTAGCGTTCACAGCGCGACCTGGTGCGTCCTCATTTTAGCAATATAAGGGCGGTGCTATTCCATAGTTATATGTTGTCAAAGATAGTTGGGGTCGGAGTAAAAGGGTAGTGCGGAGGCGCCAACACCGATCCCTGCAGCACAAACCAACATTAATAACCAATGACGAGAAAACTCCCCACCGCTGTTTTCATCATTAATCGTCCGACTTTCTTGATTACTGATTTACATTACCGCCTCACAACTTTGTTTGACATAACACCTATTTTTTCGACTTCAAGCTCGACAATGTCGCCGTCACATAAAAAGCGTAGATGCTCGAGACCACAACCCAGGCCGACTGTACCTGAGCCAATTACCTCGCCGGGGTAGAGAGTTTCGCTCTTGCTGATATGCGCGATCATGTCTGAGAACTTCCAGTGAATTGTGTTGCTGTTACTATCGCACCAAGTCTCTCCATTGACGCGAGCCTGCATGCGTAAGTTGTAAGGATCATCCAACTCATCACTGGTGACGATAACTGGGCCCAGAACAATTGAGTCGTCAAAGTCTTTGCCTTTAGCCGGCCCCAACATTCCTGGAGACTCGAGCATTTGAGCGTCTCGTGCTGAGAAGTCGTTATAAATTGTGTACCCAAATATATGGTCTTCAGCGTTACCTTTGCTGATGTCTTTGCCTTTTTTACCGATAATGCAGGCCATTTCTAATTCAAAATCCATTACCTCGGAATACGCTGGCCACACAACGTCTTTGCCGCTTGGTGCGACAGAGAAACGGTTTGCTTTGTAATAGAGCGGCTGTTGATACCAGACTTCGGGGACGGTAAATCGACCACTAGCACGAAATTCTTGTTCAGCTTTCACAGGGTCGTCCGCAGCCATAGCACTCAGTTTAATGGCGCTTTCAAACGAATTTTTTAAATGCTCTTCAAAACCCAAACAATCACGTATTTGTGCTGGCAATGGGAGTGGCGCTAACCAGTCCACCTGGTCAGGTGGTGTGGAGGCTGGGCCAGAAGCTAGCAGGGCATAGGCGCGATCAAGGGCCGGCTGACCGGCCTCTATAAACTGATGCATCGAGGAAAAAGCAAGGTCCTCCGGCACAGCAGCACTAAGGTTTACGACGCCAGTATCAGTCAAAGCGCCCAGGTATTCTGCGCCTTGCTGTTTGAACGTGAGTAACTTCATTTATATCCCTCTCTATGCTTTGAGGCTGCGCCTGATGAGTCAGAGTTGCCTTGTATGGATTTTATTTTTAGGTAAGTGATCTTAAATGAACGGCGGTCAGTATATAAATGAACGGTGGTCATTGCAATATTGAATTAGTTAAAGCAGTAACAGCTTAGAAATTGGCCCCGTAAATATTGTTTGCTCGCAATCGGCACTCAAAACTACAACCAAATTAGGAGTTAAACAGAATGTCCGTTTATATAATTGCTAGATTCAAGATACATGATCGTGGTGAATACGATAAATACTCAGCTGGTTTCTCAGAGGTGTTTAAAAAGTTCGATGGCACGATGTTGAGTGTTGATGAAGATCCGACGGTATTGGCGGGAGACTGGGATGATACAAGATCGGTAATTATCAAGTTCCCATCGAAAGAATCTGCGTTGGCTTGGATGACATCTGATGACTACCAAGCCATAGCGAAACATCGTAATGCCGGAAGCACCGTAAACTCCATATTAGTGCAGGGCTTAGAATAATAGAAGGTCGAGACATCATGCTGTTCCCCGAATGCGTTGTGCGGACAAGACATTTATCCGGCATGGCCAAGGCTTCTATACCATCACAAGAAAGAGATTGAAATGACCTACGGTCAGTTATATAGTGCGTTAGAGATAAGCTAATGGCCGAAGGCTTTCAATCAATCCTGGCCAAGCGTCCAAACAAAAAACAGTATGGAGATACCCATGAGTTCAGTCGTTGCGATTAATCAGAGAGCGAGAAGCTTAGAGCAAAAGGCGCTACGCCGACACGCAGTGCTTCAGGTTGCCGAAACGTACCTCCTTGAGGCTGGGTATGAAGCATTCTCTATGTCTAAACTCGCCAAGAAAATTGGGCTAGCCAAGGGCACTCTGTACCTTTACTTCCAAACTAGGGAAGAGCTTTTTCTGACCCTCTATGATCAAAGCCTGATTCGGTGGAGTCAGACTTTCATCGATGAGTTATCTGATTCCATGACGAGTAAGGCGTATTCCCAGAAACTATTTAGCACTGCCTCGGCAGATGGCACCTTCTTGCCTTTACTGATCAGGCTTGAACATATGATCGAACACAATGTGGCCATCCCTCGGCTCATTAGTTCTAAGCAAGTGTTCATAAACCAGGTGGAGGTGCTTGCTGACGTCACGTCCAACTCACTCAGATTGAGTAAAGCGCAAGCCATAGAGGTAGTAAAAACAATGGGCGTCCTCCTGATTGGTGCAACCCAAGGGGACCAGGGTCCATCACTCGATCACGAAGAGTTACCTGAAGATGTTCAAAATCTTATCGTCAGTTTTTCGTCCGAGCCTCTCTTTGTTAAGAATGCTGTTCGCATCATAGAGGGCATTCGCGCGGAAGCTGGATCCGATATTTAAGCGCACCAAACCCCCTAGCCAATGGAAAAATAGAATAAATACAGACCAACCTGAGATACAAATTATGAGCACAGCTAAGCGGAAAAACGTTACCAAATTAGATACTCAGAACCTGGAAGCACTGGTGGAGCTACAGAGAAGCAAGTTCCGTGCTGAGGGAGAAGTCACCTATTCGACACGGATTGACCGTTTAAAGCGACTAAAGGCACTGATCGTTGAAAACAAAACAGAGTTTGCAGAAACGACCAAACGGGAATTTGGTGGTGCACGGTCCCTTGAGTTCAGTTTATTCTCAGAGTTCGCGTCAAAGGTCGAAGGCATCGACTATGCAATGAAACATTTGAAAGAGTGGATGAAGCCTGAAAAACGAAAAACTAACAAGCCGATGAATTTTTTGGGCGGAAAGAGTCAGGTTAGGCATTTCCCCAAGGGCGTTGTTGGCATCATTTCTCCTTGGAATCTTCCCTTTGGTTTGACTGTTGCGCCCCTGACAGGTGCGCTTGCTGCAGGTAACCGAGCGATACTAAAGCCTTCTGAGTTCGTTCCTGAAACAGCGGCACTTTTCGCCGAAATTATTCCCAAATATTTCTCAGAAGATGAAGTCGCAGTCGTAACCGGTGGTGCAGATATTAGTCAACGTTTTGCGGAGCTGCCTTTTGACCATCTTCTGTTTACCGGGTCTAGTAGTATCGGCGCAAAGGTAATGCAATCAGCCTCAAAAAATCTGGTTCCCGTCACGCTAGAACTTGGCGGCAAGTCACCTGTCATTATTGGCCGTAGTGCAAAGCTTGATCTGGCGGGAACACGCCTCACATTCGGTAAGCTATTAAATGGTGGTCAATTATGCCTGTCGCCAGACTACGTTGTCGTGCCGAATGAGCTGGAAGAGCAGCTTATAGCGCGGGTAGTTCATGAGGCACAGTCAATGTATCCGAACATCACCGAGAATGAGGATTACGCGGGTGTTATCAACGAAAGACACTGCGCCAGGTTACAGAACTACATTGATGACGCAGTTGCTAAGGGCGCTAAGCTCACGATTGTTGGTGCTAATAAAACGCGTGCGTCTAAAAATAATCGTCGTATGCCCTTACACATTTTACAAAACGTTACTGAAGATATGTTGGTTATGCACGAGGAAATATTTGGTCCTATTCTTCCCGTAATGACCTATTCCGATGTGGCTGAAGTGCCAGATATGATTGAACCCCGCCGAAATCCGCTTGCCATGTATTACTTCGGCAAAGATAAGCGCGAGCAGGAATACTTGCTAAGCCATGTGCAAAGTGGGGGTGTTTGTATCAATGATATAACGCTTCACTACGTACAAGAGGACCTGCCATTTGGTGGTGTTGGAGCTTCTGGTATGGGTGCTTATCACGGTCCGGAAGGGTTTAGAAGTCTGAGCCACGCCCGCGCGATTTACAGTCAAACGATGATCGATGTCTTGCCTATTATTGGCGCGCGTCCCCCCTTTGGCGAAAAGTTTCGCAAGAATATAAGCAAAATTCTTGGCCCAATCTAAATATAAGGCCAGAGTATTTTATACAGGCTAAACGGTTGAGCTTGAACTTCGAAGCCAGGAAATTGACTTGGTGTTACCCCACGATGGTAGGGAATAAGTTGCGTAGCTGCCGAATAAGCACAGATATTTCTAGACAGGAGAAGCAAAAATGAAAAGAGCACTAGGAGAGTTATCGTGACCATAAATCGACAATGGCTATTAGCCGAGCGACCTGATGGAATGGTTGGTCCGCATAATTTCAAGTACGCCGAAACGCCGATTCCTGAGCCGAAAAGTGGTGAGGTGCTGGTAAAGAATCTTTTCTTATCATTTGATCCGGCACAACGAAATTGGATGGTTGACCGCAAGGCTTACCTACCGCCAGTGGCCATCGGAGAGCCCATGCGGGCGGGTTCTGTTGGGGAAGTCATAGAGTCACATCATGAAGATTACCAAGTGGGCGATCTCGTGCAAACGACCGGCTGCTGGCAAGATTATGTGGTTGCAGCCCCCGGTAAAGGCCCCATGGGTTTGGTTAAATTGCCTGCAGGGGTATCGCCTGAAATGATGTTGTCTGTGCTCGGTATAACCGGGCTCACGGCGTATTTTGGCCTGCTGGAAATTGGTCAGCCTAAAGCCGGTGAAACGGTTCTTGTTTCTGGTGCTGCAGGTTCTACTGGCTCGTTTGTTGGTCAGATCGCAAAAATTAAGGGTTGCCGTGTGGTAGGTATTGCTGGCGGTCCAGATAAGTGTCGATGGTTAAAAGAGACTGCCGGCTTCGACGCCGTCATCGACTATAAGAATGAGGATGTTAATGCGCAAATTGCTCATCACTGCCCCGACAAGTGGGACGTATTCTTCGATAACGTAGGCGGCCCCATCCTCGAGGCAGCCCTAGATCACATTAATCTCCGTTCTCGGGTTGTTTTATGTGGGAGTATCTCTGGTTATAACGCGACTGGACCTATACCCGGACCCTCAAATTTGGCGAACCTGACCATTAACCGAGCGCGCATGGAAGGGTTCGTTATTTTGGATTACATGCCGCGAGCGATGGAAGCCATTCAAGAGTTAATGGCGTGGATTTCATCAGGCCAATTAATTTATCAGGTCGACTTGCAGGAAGGCTTTGAAAATATCCCAGCCACTTTGCAGCGGCTTTACGCAGGAAAAAATCTTGGCAAGCAGCTACTCAAAATAAGCT
>Ga0102862_1000340_pt1 | contig 9807 bp, 7 predicted proteins | sample Colrivmeta1449C3_FD_78496 | JGI IMG/M metagenome (GOLD analysis project Ga0102862, IMG submission 78496) | Estuarine microbial communities from the Columbia River estuary - metaG 1449C-3 | ecosystem: Environmental > Aquatic > Marine > Intertidal zone > Estuary | place: USA: Columbia River Estuary... | reverse complement strand
AAATAAAAACTTAACTGAAATATCTTAGTAAGTTTTAAATTAAATAACTAATAAAAGGGGAGTAAAGACGATTGAAACTCTTTAGAGTAATTTTATATTTTTGTCTAATTTAAAGCACATTGATTTTGTATATCAAACACATTCAGGTAGTGTAAATACCTTAAAAGTTTCTCGAGAAACTACACCAAACAGCCTTATTGCCAATGCAAGTACTTATGCAACACACTTAAAGCCTTATACAATGAGAAACCAAGCTGTTAATTTTCAAACTGAGATTTCAAAAGCTTGTTCAGACTGGGTTGTTTACTATTCTTCTGTTACTGAAGTTTGGGGGTTTTTTTTGTTTTTTTATTTTATCGCTCTCTTTTTTTTTTTTTATTTCATTGTCCCAAAATCAATACCACACTACCGTCTTAATACAAATTCTGCAACACCTGTTAGTTGAATATCTAGTTTTATTTCATGCGGAGTTCCTTTTTTTTTGATCTTTACCATTCTTTACGAGTCTATTTACCTCCTTTTTACCAATGAAAATTTCCCAGTTAAAATGCTACCCCTTTTTTTAATCGAAGGTCGCCAGTGAAAGTGGGATTACAGATTAAATTTTGCGGGTTTACTTGAGTATTCCAATTTACAAAAAGTTGTAGGTACTTCTACACACGTAAGATTGCCTTCTCTAGGAGCGCACGCAACAATGGACCTTTATCAAAAACTAAACAGCCTTTTTGGGTCAGAGCTATTAGATAATAGTTTACGTATACGTACAGAATTGCTTAAAGGCAGCCGTAGCAGTTTTTCCTTAAGGGACTACAACCTTGTAAATAGTCTAGCTTACCAAAAAAACAATAGCATTAACCGAACACCGCTAGCAAGCAACTTAAGTTCAACTTTTCTACTCTTTAAGATTGAAGAAACAACTAAAAGAATTATTACAGCAAGTAAAGGTGTTATAGTTCCAGATAGTCCACTCATAAAAGCGCACATTACAGGTTGTGATGTCATACATTCTTGAACAGTACCTTCTTTAGGGGTTCGTATTGACGCAGTACCTGGTAAAGTATACTCGGTAAAAATACCTTTTAAGCACTATGGTGTTTTTGTTGGGCAGTGCAGCGAGATTTGCGGATTACGTCATGCTTATATGCCAATATCTATTACTTTTTTACCCACTTATATTTTTTCAACGCAAGCGTATTTGCTAGTTTTTTCCAGTTTAGACTTTTATTTTTCTAGGTTCTCTAGAAAAACTACATACTAAATTTGTTTTATTTAAAAAATAACTTTTATCTTTTCAGGAAGTGTTTATATTATTATATAGGCTTGACTCTGGCCTTCTGTTAACGCGTAAAACCTGCATTATACATGCAAGCTAATTTTAATTTATTTTAAGATAGCCTATGGTGAGTAAAGTTAAAATAATATATTTGTTTTTTAAAATAGGAATCTAATTTATCCTATTAGATATATAGTGGTTCTGATCGGCCCCCCACCACACGAAATTTTAGTAAAATTCGTTCTGTTTAGATGCAGCAGTAAGGAATTTTTGGCAACAACTTTTTGTTGACCGAGCAGTTTTTTGAAAAAAAGCTTTTATTTAGTTTTTTTAAAATTAAAGTCTTATCTTTTATGGGCCGCGGATTTTTATCAACTGAGTTAGTTATTGCGAGTATTTTTTACTTTTAATAACTTTCTCTACAGGCTCTTTAAATCCCCTTACGAATTGATGTGCCAGCAGTAGCGGTAAAACATAAGGGGGTAGCGTTATAGGTATTCGTTAGGTGTAAAGTGCAGTTTGTTAATTAACCTATTAATAACTTATTATGTTTGGTATAAGGTTAATCGGTAATAGTTTAAAAATTAAGCTTATTCAAGTGTTTGTTATTAAATTAAATACTTGGGTTTTTCGTTTTGGAGATAGCTTTTTTTTTTATTTATTAAAAAAAAATCTGCTAAAGAATAGAATGTCACGCGGATTAGATACCCGCTTAGCCTATTCCTTAAATTATAGCTTTGTTTTTCTTTATTTCTAGTTTACGCATAAAAGTTCAACCCAGGGATAATCTTTGCAAAAAGTAAAGCTAAAGAGATTGGCGGGAACTTTCAGCAGCGGCGGAGCGTGTGACTTAATTAGATAATCCGCTCAAAAACTTACTGTTGCTATTCTAAAATAGTTTATTTTTCAATTAAATTTTTTAGAAAAGGTATTGCATGGTTGTCTTAAGGGCACCTTTTATAGGGGTTACCCGCAGTTTAATCTTTTTAAACCAAGTCAAATCAACATGGTCCTTATGCAGCAGGCTGTCCATGCGCTACAAAGTTATCTTCAAAAAAAAAACTTAAAAAACTTTTTTAGTTATTTAAAAGATAATTTTGACAAGTTAGTTTTTATTTTTTATTAAATAAAAAAAAACAGTAGTCGCTAGTAATTGCAAATCAAAACGTTGCAATGAATTTGTCTGTAGTTTTGTACACACTGCCCACCACACCCGTGAAAAGCGGCTGCATTAATTGAATTATTTAGCGCACGTTTCTTAACATGGGTTAAGGTGTAACAAGGTTATCCTAACGGAAGTTGGGGTAGGTTTATAAATTTTAATATTAAATAGTTAGTATAGCCAAGCGGTTAAGGCGGTTGACTGTAAATCAACTGGGAAACCTCGGTGGTTCGAATCCATCTGCTAACAATCAAGCCAATTTTATAAAATATTTTTATAATAAGTAAAATTATAAAAATTAATAAGTTATATTATTAACAACTCTTTTTAGCTTCAATAAGTTAGTTACTTTAACCAATAGCGAACAAGTACCGTGAGGGAACTTAACCAAAAATAAATTTTATTCTGAAATTTAAATACAAAAATCCAATGATATGCCTTTTGCATAATGTGCCAATGAGTTTATTTTTTCTGCAAGCGTGTTTAATGCATAAGCGAAGTTGTAAAAATAAAACCCGAAACTGGGCGACCTAATATAAACAAGGGTTTAGCCCAAAGTCGTTACTGTTGCAATAGTATGATAATAGTTTATATTAGCGGTGAAATTCCAATCAAGCTCAGAGATAGCTGGTTCCTTACGAAATATGTTTACGCATAGCTTTAGTTTATTATTTAGTTTTGTAAATTTTCTTTTTTTTTAAAAGGGCTATTAAATAAAATAAATTTTTAACTTAAAGTAAGAGCACTAGGCAACAAGGTCTTTGCTCAAAAGGGAAACAGCCCAGATTGGTGCTTAATGTTTTTAATTAAATTTATAAGGTTTATTTTTATTTTTATAATTGTCGGAACGGAAGCCGTCATCTAATTAAGTGCGTAACAGCTTATTATAAAAAAAATTAAACCGGTAATTTTGTTTTTTTTTAACAGAAAGCCCAAGTATAGTTAGTAAGGCGTGCAGTAATTTAAAGATTTTTTTTATTAATAAAAAAATAAAAATACTGTATTGAAAATATTGGCTTTAGTAGAATAATGTGTTGCGTTTTTTTTATGCTGATAAAAATTCCACAGAAAACACTTTAGAGTTCTTCTTTTTACGCTTATCGTATTGATTTGAATCGTTTCGAAATTTGATTTTTTTAAGTCTATTTTTGCCTCTTTTAGGAGGCCGAACGCAAACGTATTAATTCTGACTCAAGTAAGTTTTTTTTTTTTTTGAAGGTAAGCGTACTAAAGGAACTCGGCAAAAATAAATCTAGACAGGGGTCTATGCTTTGAATTAAGTATATAAGATTATTTGACGAGCTAAATACTTGTATCTAATCGACCCTGCTCTTAGTTTATATCTATAAGGGGCGACTGTTTAACAAAAACATAGGATTTTGGACTAGTAAAAAAATCCGGTGCCTGCTCAGTGAAGGTAGCTACTCAACGACTTGTGAAAGCGGATCGTTTAAAAGCACTTTAAAACAGCGGCTGTAACTCTGACGGTCCTAAGGTAGCGAAATTCCTTGTCGGGTAATTTCCGACCTGCATGAATGGCATTACGACTTCTTAACTGTCTCTAGTACGTGCTTCTCGAACTAACAATTAACGTGAAAATGCGTTTTTATCTGGTAAGACGGAAAGACCCCGTGCATCTTTATTTAAAAATTTTATTGTTGTTCTTTAAAACTGTACCGGAAACCTTTATGGTTTTATAAGACAACTTAATTGATTAAAATATTTAAAATTTTTTAAATTTTACTGGGGCGGTAGCTGTTCAAAAAATAACAACAGTAATTACTTTTTAATTTTAAATTTATCAATTTATAATTAAAATAAAAACTAAATTTATACTTTAGGTGTTTAGTCTACAAGATTTAGTGTCATGCTTTTGACACTAATTCTATATGTTGTAATAGCTCAGGGGCAGAGCACCAGGCTGAAAACCTGGGGGTCATTGGTTCAAATCCAATTTACAACAACCAATGTTAAGACTATGATGAAGTGACCCGATTTTTTTTAGATAAAAAAAAAATCGATTAATATATAAAAGATACGCCGGGGGTAACAGGCTAATGCTTGTTTCGAGTCCTTATCTAGACAAGCGTTTGGCACCTCGATGTCGGCTTATCGCAACCTGGTTGTGCACAGTGCAACCAAGGGTCTGGTTGTTCGCCAGTTAAGGCGGTACGTGAGCTGGGTTCAGAGCGTAGTGATACAGTTTGGTCCCTATCTACCAGTTTATTTTAAGTTGTGTATTTTTTTGTACGAGAGGAACGAAATATACAGGGCCAATGGTTATTCTATTTTAAAGCTACGCCCTTTTAGCTAATTTAAAAAAAAGAAGCTACCAACTTAAAAAAATTTATTTAGAAAAGAACATTCTAAACTTTTGTATGGAATAATAGGTTTAATAGCACATCTTTAGGCTTTAGGCATTTGCGAGAGCAACGCGAGGTACTACAACAAAAAATAAGCGCCTTATTTATTTTCTAAAGATTTTAAAATAAAAACTTAACTGAAATATCTTAGTAAGTTTTAAATTAAATAACTAATAAAAGGGGAGTAAAGACGATTGAAACTCTTTAGAGTAATTTTATATTTTTGGCACTTATTACCTCCGCAAAAGTAATTTCTTACGCCATATCTGTAGGAGCATTTGGTAGCTGCGCGATCGCAGTAAGTAATATTTTTGCAGCTTTCTTACAAGCAGCTGCACAATTTCCAGGACGTCAAGACGACCTTTGAACTTTTACATTAATTGGAGTAGCCTTAGTCGAAACTTTCTTTTTCGTTACTATTCTTATTATTGTATTAATTTTCACCGCTTAGTTTTAAGCTATTATGTATTATTTTTTCTTTATAGTTTTATTTATAGGTATGTTTATTTTTTAAAAACATTTTTTTTTTGTTTAATTTTATATTTTTATATTTTTTAATCGTTTTGGTTAAATTTAATTTAGTTTTTCACCTTTTTTCTCTATTCTTTACATTTATTTTGGCACAAGGTGAGCGTAAATTACTTGCCACTGTTACTAGACGCACGGGCCCTTCTGTAGCGTATGCCAACGGGGCTTTACAAGCACTGCCTGACCTTTTTAAGTTTTTAACAAAAACAATTAATTTGAGTTACCGTGTAAACAGATTATACTATAACTTAGCAGCCTGTTATTCACTTTTATCTGGTTACTTTTTATGATTCATATGAGCATTTGGTGCAGAGGGTAGTAATTTTTTAAACTTTGATTACAGTTTTTTTTTTTTTATGCTTGTAACAGTTATTAATATCTACGCAATTATACTTGGAGGCTTTGTAGCACTTTCTAAATATGGAGTACTTAGTTCAATACGCGTAATCGCTCAATTATTTTCTTTTGATATTGTTCAAAACCTATTAATGTGCCTAATCTTTATAGTTTTTGGAAGCTATTCTTTTGAAACATATGGTAGTGCGCACAACGATAGTAAAACAAATCTTATGTTTGAGTACATTTTTGTAGTACTCTTAGCCTTTTTAGCTATGCTAATGGAAAACTTTAGAGCACCCTTTGATTTAGCAGAAGCAGAGGCTGAGGTAATAACCGGCTACACTGTAGAATACTACGGTTTTCTATTTTTTGCTTTCTTATTTTCAGAGTTTTTAAGTTTATGAAACGGTATTTTATTTTTTAATCAAATTTTTCTATCAGGAGCTGCTCTTTTTTATTAATTTTCATTTTTCGACTACATATCTTAACACTACATATAATATTTTTGAACTTTCGCATATAATTTGGTATTTTACAGCGTACAACATAGCATCTAAATTCTTTTTGTTTTTATTTTTTGTTTCAAGTACCCTTTGATTTTTCTTTTCTTTTTTTTGAACACTACCTGTACAATTTACTTTAGCGTCACTAGCTTTTATTCACTTATACACCTTTTTAATGCACAAATCAGGGGGGTTTGCTTATATCATAAGCTTTTACACCTTACTTCCAAGAGGAACTCACAATTATAATTTAATAACTTTCGACACTGTATTTTTACCCCTATTTTTAGTTGTAACAATTACAACAACGTTGAAAACGTTAGGTTTAAGAGGTTATATCGGAACAATTTTAATTTTAACCATACGTACATGCCGCTTTTAAATGAGCCTAAACTAAAGCACTTATTGTTTAAACCCTTTGTTTGTTGAGTAATTTAAAAAAGATCGTAGTGTCAATTTTACTTTTTCATTTCATAATTCTTTTCGACTTTGACGAGTCGGTTATTATGGGATCTAGGGACTTTTCAGAGATATTAGCACATAACAAATACCTTTATTTTTTTATTACACTGTTTTTAGTACCGTGTTACACATATCTTTGTGGTTTCTACGGTACAAAATTTTTACAATTTCTATCTCGAAGGGTCTGTACATTTTTTATACTAAGTGCATATTTTTTTACAGGGGTTTTAGTCCTTTGTTTACACATTTTTTTCCCAGATATTGAAATTTTTATAATACTGATCTTAATTTACGAAAAGCTTCCTAACTTTTATGCGCTTGCGTCCTTTCTTTTATTTTGTTGGGATGGCAGAACCTTGATGCATAGAAAAGGTTTTTACTTCGAAAACTGAAAATTTTTTACTTTTATGCATTTGCAAATGTATTTATTTGGTTATTTACTTGGGTTTTGTATTTGGAATGCTTTTTTTACTCTTTTTTGAATTTTCCCCGAATTTTAAACTTTTAGTTTTGAATTTCAAACACTTTATTTAAAATATTTTATCATTTGTATAATTTTTCGTTATCCTTTTTAAACAGCCCCAGATCCTTCTTCTTTAATTTTTTAGAGAAGTGAGTTTTTACAACCAACCATAAACGGGTAGGTATTAATTACATGTGATACATTGTTATCGCAGGTGTAGTAACAACCGTTTTTGCAACGGCAATAAAGCTTGAGCTTGGTGAACCCGGTTCACTTTATTGTGGAGGTAATATGCGCCTTTATCTATCTTTAGTCACAGGCCATGCAGTTATTATGGTCTTTTTAGCATACGTACCCGTTTATTACGGCGTATTTACCAATTACTTAATACCAATTCAATTAGGTGCGCGCGACTTCGCTTACCCCCGATTAAATAACTTTTCTTTTTGGGTTTTTCCACCTTCTTTATTTTTTTTTTCAAACGCCCTTCTTAAATACCAGGGGCTTGTAACAGGCTGAACTTTTTACCCCCCACTCTCTTCCAAGAAATACTCTTCCAGCTTTAATATGGATATTACTATTTTATCAGTTCTTTCAATAGCAACAGCGTCGCTAATTAGTACCACTAATTTGATATCAACATATAGGTATATGCGGGGAGCTTCCATGAAAGCAGACTACAGGTTTATACCCCTTTCTGTTTACGGTACCCTTTTTGGGGCGCTTCTATTTACGTTTGCCGCACCTGTTTTAGGCATAGCTATGTTTATGCTCTATTTTGATAGACATGGTATTACAAATTTTTTTAATGTAGCCAAAGGGGGCGACGTAGTTCTATACCAACATCTTTTTTGATTTTTCGGTCACCCAGAGGTTTATGTTTTAATTTTACCAACTTTTGGTTATGTCAGTAACATTGTTGTATTTGCAACAAAACACAATCTTTTGGCCTATGATCACATGGTTATTAGTATGGGTGCTATTTGTTTATTAGGTTCTATTGTTTGAGGACACCATATGTATGTAGGAGGTTTAAACAGAGGGCTCAAAAATCTATTTTCAGCAACTAGTCTATTTGTTAGCATCCCCTCAACATTAAAGATACATTCTTGAATAGCAACTCTACAAACAGGTAATTTACATTTTTCCGTACAGCTTATTTGGATTTTTATTTTTTTAACAGGTATTCTTCTTGGGGGTATCACCGGTATGGTTCTTGGTATGGCAGGTTTTGACGTGTTATATCACGACACTTACTATGTTGTCGGCCACTTCCATTTAGTTTTATCTATGGGAGGTTTTGCTGTTATTTTTGCGGTTTTTTTTCATTATTGATTTTATTTTTTTCGGGTAGGCTATAATAAATTTTTAGCCGTTCTGCAAGCAGTTTTATTTTTTATTGGAGAGCTTACCACGTTTGTACCCACACTTTTCTTAGGTATGTCTGGCATGCCGCGAAGAATAAACGATTATCCAGTATACTTTTCCGGCTGACACAGTCTGTCTTCTTTAGGACACGGACTTGTTGTACTTAGTTTATTTGTTTTTTTAGTTCTTGTTCTTGAGTCTAAATACAGTAGTAGAAAGTTTTTATACGCAAATAAGTATTCCAAGGGAGTTCCTTTTTTTGCCAATAGACACTCTGCTTACATTATGCTTATAACACAACTACGTACTAAATTAAAAGTAAAAAAAACAACAGGTAAACCCGCACTAACATCGTTTTAAAACAATAAGTTTGCATTATTTTACTTTTTCACTTTTGCTTAAAAGTAAATCAACTTTTTTTATTATCGTAAAAAAAGGCTTAACCGAACTTTACCCACTTTTTATCACCTTTCTACTCTTTTTACAAAAGCTCGAGGGATATCCTAAGATAGTACTTAATGCGAACCCTAATTCCAACCTTTACGGGATATTGCAGTTTTGCTTTAATTACCCAAGCAGCTATTTAAGATTTTTTGCGCAACTTTTAAAAAAAGCTTTTAAGAATTGTTTTGAACTAACAAAAGCGTTTATTTATTTATAAATTTATGCCACTCATTGATTTGTTAAACTTTCTTATCTTATTAGTAGTTTCTAGTTTAATTTTTACTATTGTATTTGGAATGCCCACACACGTAGGAGAGTTTATTTACTACATGAGCCTGGGATATCATAAGCCATTTTTTTTCTTTCTTGTAATTACTACAGTAATAGTTTATCTTGAGGGTTGTACCCTTTATGCAACCAGGCTTGTTAATAAAATGGCTAGGGAATCCCTTTGTTTTTTTTTTTTAAATTCCTGTTTTTATGTAGCAGTACTGCCACGCATTTTATACATTATTCATCCCGAAGCCACAACCTTTTACATATATTGCATTCTTTTCGAAAATTTAGTTTACCACTTTATGCTTGTAAGTTTAATACAGATTAACCTGCATCTCGAACACCTTCTACTTTACATGGCAGAACCGGAAATACAAACCTACTCATTTAGTTACTTAATCGGTTTTATTATTTTTAACGCACTTTTTAGTTTTTGTTGGGTCTGACCTAACCACTTTTAAGTATTTTTTATCAATTACACTAATTTTAAGCTAAAAACTTAAATTAAAAAATTAGTTTTTAAAGGCTAGCTAAATACAAAATCCAAGTAGCCCATCCCCAAACCTCCCCACCCCCCACCCCCCCCCTTTCCTCCCACATCTTTTCTTTTTTCTCTATTTTTTTTT
>Ga0102862_1000291_pt1 | contig 10934 bp, 6 predicted proteins | sample Colrivmeta1449C3_FD_78496 | JGI IMG/M metagenome (GOLD analysis project Ga0102862, IMG submission 78496) | Estuarine microbial communities from the Columbia River estuary - metaG 1449C-3 | ecosystem: Environmental > Aquatic > Marine > Intertidal zone > Estuary | place: USA: Columbia River Estuary... | reverse complement strand
CCCTTGTTAGTTTGAATAAAATTGTGTATATTATAATAATAGAGAAAATATGAAACCATTAAACTTAGATAATTCTCCTTGTACTGCAATATCAAGTAATTGTGTTATATGGCAAGGTCCTAATCTTGATTGCATAAAGTTATGTACAGGAGATACATTATCTGATGTTGTAGCAAAATTAGCATCTGAGTTATGTTTAATAATGGATCAGTTAAAAGTTTCAAACTATGATCTTTCATGTTTTAATTTAGTAAACTGTAAACCAGATACATTTGAAGCATTGCTTCAGTTTTTAATTGAACAAATTTGTGCACTAAATAATATTCAAAATACACAATCAAGTGCACCTGATACTACTAAATCATCAACATTAGTTTCTGTAGCTCCTTGTTTTATTGTTAATGGGGTTACAGTAATGCCATTATCTGATTATGTAATTGCAATTGGTAATAAGATTTGTAGTTTAATTGATCAAATTAGTTTTATCAATACTCAAATTGATAATATTTTAATAAGAATTGAAGCATTAGAAAATGCACCAACTCCATCATTTACTATTCCTTCATTTACATTAAATTGTCAAATTGGATCAATAACTGGTAATCAATATATAAATATAATTTTACAACAATTTATAAATAATGTTTGGTGTGATTTTTATGCTATTACAGGTACAACATCTGAGTTAAGTACAGCTGTTCAATCAATTTGTATTGCAGATACAGATTTACAACTTACTACAGGAACTCCATTTTCAACTAATCCTAATTGGATTCAATCCACAAATTATGATACTGTTGCTGATGCAATTAATAATTTATGGATCGCATTATGTGATACATATAATTATTTAGATACTTATACTCCACCAACATCAGTTGTAACTGCAGGAACATGGACTAGTGTAACAACAAGTACAGTAGGTACAGTTACAACATATCAAGTATCTGAATCACCAAAACCAGGTCTTAGTGTTTATTTATCTCCTGCTGCTAATTTAAATAAAACAGCACCTGGATTAAATACAGGTAGGTTATGTGATGGTAGTATTCAAGTAATGACAAGTATTGAATATAATGATTTTGGATCAGCATATGATACTACAACAGGTATATTTACAATTCCTACAGATGGTGTTTATGATATAGGTTTTTTTGTAAGTTACAGTAGAGATTCAGGTACTGGTTGGTATGATGCAGGAACACCAGGAATGTTTATTGCTGGAATAACAAGTCCAACATCATGTAACTATTATTGTATAAATAATTTTTCACCTGTTGTTATTGAAAAACATGCATCTATAAATGGATCTTTTACTAGAAATTTTACAGCAGGAACTCAAATATGTTTAAAGGTAATTAATCTTACAAACTATAATTATACGTCAGAAAGCGGGGATGTAGTAAGATTTTCAGTACAAAGAGTAAAATAATAAAAAATGGCTTGTTCAAATACTAGTAATACATGTACAAATTGCAACTATAGTTGTAATACTTGTAATAATAAATGTCCTAAATGTGGGTGTAAAGATGCATTTCTTACAACTCCTCCACCATGTCCTACACCTGCGGGATGTCCAGATCCTCCTGCATGTTCAGAAGTATTAGATTCTAATTGTGTAATTTACACAGGACCCGGAATTGAATGTGGTGATGACACAGTAGTTTTTCCAGATACATCTGTTATGGATGCATTAGATGATATTGTGCAGTATTTTTGTCAGTTCAATCCAATTATTCCTGAAACACTTTGTGGAGAAAGTATTGTGATTGATGCTGACTCAACCATTGTAGAAGCTTTTCAACAAGTAGTAGATTATTTTTGTAATGCAATAACAACTGGTATTACTGCAAATAATGGACTTACAATGAGTACACCTACAAATGTACAATTGGGAGGAACACTAATACAAAACACTACAATAACACAAAGTACTAATACACTTTCATTTAATTCAGCACCTACTGTAAGTACTTCTGCATTTAATATTACAGCAAATACTGCAGCACTAAGTACAACAGCTTTAACAGTACAGCATAATGGGGTTGAAATTACTAGTACAGCAGCTTATATAAATGCCGCAAGAGGTACAGGATTACTTGTCTATACAGATGGTGGATCAGTAAATCCAGCACTTCATGCTATAGCAAATAATTTAGTATCAGGTGCTAGTATAGTAACTGTTGCTAAAGTATATGCTAGATCAGGACTTACAACAATTGCTGGCTTTGGTGCTGCCATAGATTTTGATTATCTAACAAGTGGATCATTAGTATTATCTGCTGGACAAATTGGTTATGAATCTACAACAATGACTGGACCTACTTTAGGTAATGCATCTAAATTCTTTTTAAAAACAAAGAATGCTGGTGTGGCTTCAGCTGATAATAAATTAGAAGTTTCAGGACCTGGACAATTACGATTAAATAAATATGGTATAGGTACATTTACTGGAACACCATCTTATAATTTATTAACTACGGCAACTGGACTTGTTATAGAGGAAACAGCTGGTTTATTTGGTACAGCATTTAGAGCAATTTCATCTCCTCCAGCAAATATAAATGCAGTAACTCAAAATTTAAATAATTCATTTATTACCGCAGGTGATACTATATTACCTACAGTTCAATATCAGTTAGTTAATGGTGTTACTACAACACAATATAATGCAGGAACTGGTGTATGGACTTGTCCACAAACAGGTAAATATGATATCAATTGTAATTTATTTTTAACAGCTCCATCTCTAAGTGCATTTGGTTGGGGTGATGGACTTAATGGATATTTTCAAATTGGTGTTACTAATAATGCAGGTAGTATTATTTATTGTGCAGATATGATTTTTATTCTAAGAAATTCATATGTAAAAACAGTTTATGGTACATCAATATTACAAGGAGTTAGTTTAACTGCAGGTGACCAATTAATTTTAAAAGTATTAAATTTTATAGGCATAAATTATGTTAGTAAAGCAGGTGATAATATAGATTGGTCTATTAGAAGAGTAGGCTAAAAAAATATGTTGCAGGTTTGTTGGTGTTTTCTGTAACAAACAAGGCAGAGCCCTCACACTTGTGAGGGTTTTGTTTTTATACTATATTTGTTAATCTAGTTAATTTTTAGTATATTATATATAGTATGGAAAATTTTAAAAAACCAAATTTAAATGCTCCTAGATTTAGACCAGAAGTAAGAAGCATTTTAGAAAAAAAATTCTTTGAAGAATTTAAAATAAAGCATTCACAGTATAAGAATATATCAGATGCAGAAATTAGAAAAATGATAAAAGAATTTAATAGATTTATTTATCAAAAAATTGTAAATTCAAGAGATGGTGTACAATTACCAGAATCAATTGGTTGGTTATTTATAGGCACTTGTCAAGAAAGTAAAAAGAAAAATATTGATTTTGCAAAGTCTAAAGAATACGGATTAAAAGTAACAAATAGAAATTGGGCAAGTGATGGTAAGTTAGCAAAAATATTTTTTACAAATAATGCTCCTAAACATAAAATGAAGAATAGAGAATTTTGGGGATTTGTTGCTTGTAGAGAATTTAAAAGGTGTGTTGCTAAAGTGTACCCTGAAAATTGGAATATGTATACTGTAGTAGAGCCTACTAAAAAATTAAAACAATTATATAATAAAGCAGTTTACAAAGAGATTAGTTTAAATAAAACTAAGAAAGATTTGCTAAACTATAATGAATTTGATATATGACAACAATAGGAGAAGCTATATCAAGAGTTAGAAATACTCTAAAAGCTGTAAAGGAAGATCCATTTCTTACGGATAGAAATATTTATTTTTTAATAACTAAATATGGAAAAACTCTTATAAAAAGAGAAGATAACCAATTTAGATTAATGAAGATTAGTTCTATATTTAAAGTTCTTCCTTACATAGAATTAATAAATGTAGATAAAGTAGAAGCTGGTTGTGTAGGTGTTTATTCAGGATGTTATTTTAAAAGATCTAAAGATAAAATGCCAAGTATACTTGATGGTATGTTTGGTCCTATTATACGCACTGTATCTTCTATAGATGGGTCTATTGAAATGTTTAGAACAGATCCTGGTACTTGGGTTTCTATGACTAAATCAACAACATTTAAATATAACAAAAGACCTTATTTCTGGTATCTTAATGGATACATCTATGTCCCTAATGTAGATTGGGATGCAATAAGAATGGAAGCTATATTTGAAAATGATGTACCAACATGTGATGATGATACATCTTGTGAGCCAATTCAAAATCAACCTTTAAATATTCCTGAATATCTTTATTCAGAAGTAGAACAATTTGTAATTAAAGAATTAACCATGTCTATACAAGTACCAGTTGATGGTTCTGATGATAGTCAAAATGTATTAAGATAATGAACTACAATTATACACTTAAATATAGAACCTTTGACCAATTGTTGGAAGATGTATCTGTTGACATGAATACATTTGCTTTAGAAAACATGATTGAACCTCAAACTTTAATCAAATTAGCAAGAAAGTTAAATTATGATTTAGGTTTAAGAATTAATCAAACTAAAGAAATTTTATTAGATGTATGTCATAATAAAGTAAAATTACCTGATAATTTTTATACATGGAATTATGGTTTTATTTGCGGAGATTATAAAGAATATGTAGGTTATGATGGTTATGCATCAGGTACAAATATTCAAGAAGTACCCTATACTGAAGTACCTTCTACAGTAAATCAATGTGCACCTCCTACAGTTAATTGTAGAACATGTAATTCTAATCCTTGTAATCATACAGCAGCATGTGACTCTAATCAGTCTATAACAGATGCTATACCTACAGAATATGATCCTAATAATCCATATGGTAATACATGCATACCTCCAAGAGTATTTGTAAATTGTAAAGGTGAAAAATATGAATTGGTTCAAGTAATTAATTCAGGTATTACAAGAGTATATAGATCACTTTATCCATTAAGGATGAAGTCATCTCAAAATATTGAATGTGATTGCCCTAATTTATATTATAATACAGCTAATGAAGGATGGATTGAAAATGGTTATTTATTTACAACATTTGAAACTGGAAAAGTATATATAAATTATCAAGGTACATTAGAAGATGAAAATGGAAACTTACTTGTTCCTGATCATGAACTTCTTAATGAATATTATGAATATGCATTAAAAGAAAGAATACTTGAAAATCTTTATATGAATGGTGAAGATGTTGCTCAAAGATTACAGTTAATTGCACCTAAACTTAGAGCTGCAAGAAATCAAGCACTTAGTCTTGTTAATACACCAAACTTTAAAGAGTTAGAAAAAATGTGGGCAGCCAATAGAAAAGCAATGTATGGTAAGTTTTATGATATGTTTAAATCTTATCCTCCTAATAGTTCTTTTTATGGGTATTCTAGGAACAACAGAGTTATATAATTATGGCAAAACAACAAGCATCAGCAAATAGTGAAGAAACTAAATCTTTTACTAAAGGTTTAAATAAAGATTATGATCCGTCATTTGTACAAGATGGTATGTGGACACATGCCCGAAATGCTGTTAATAATACAATAGAAGGTAATCTTGGAACTCTATCTAATGAAGAATCAAATGCTTTATGTGGTTCAGTAGGAAAAGATTTACCTAATCTAAAACCTTATATAATAGGTTGTATAAATTTATTTTCAGGAAAATGGATCATATATTCTGTTATGTACAATACATTAGATATTGCTGTAACATCTGAGATAGGTTTATTTGAAGAAGATGAATGCAGATATAGACCTATTGTTAGAGATGCTTGTTTAGGTTTTAGTAGATATAATCTTATATCAGGTGCTGCTAGAGAAAGAGATACATGTGAATGGCAAGTATATTGGGCTGATGGATTAAATCCAGATAGATACATGAATGTAGGAGATCCAAAAACTTGGCCAAATCCAAATGAATACACATGGAATGGTAATAATGAATATGTTGGTTTATTTAATACTTTACTTTGGCCAGGAGTTGCTTGGAATGAAGAATGTAATCCCCCCATACCAGGAGCTCCAAATCCAGATTGTAATATATGTGAACAAATAAATACATTAAATTGTGATGCAATAAGACTATCTTCATTAGTTAAAACACCATGTTTAGATATTAGAGTTGGAACACAAGAAGGTGTTATTGAAAATGGTTCTTATGCAGTAGCCATTGCATATGTAATCAATAGACAAAGAGTTACTGATTATTTTTCTTTAAGTTATGTTCAACCACTATTTAATAATATAAATGAAAGAGGTTCGTTAGAAATTTTAGTTGATGCTGATACAGAACATTTTGAAGAATTTGTACTTGTAATTGCAAGATTTAATAATCAAAATGGAAGTATAAAACAAATTGGATATTTTTCTACAAAACAAGAGTCAATAATTTTAGATCAAATATCTGAATCATTACCAACAGTTTCTGAGAATGAATTATTCTTACGAGTTCCTGTTTATGAAAAATCTGATCAATTAGTTGATGCGGGTAGATATTTATTAAAAATAGGACCTACATCAAAATTTGATTTTAATTATCAACCACTAGCAAATCTTATTAGATCTGAATGGGTTGCTGTTGAGTACTCTGAAAGATACTATAGAAATGGTGGAAAAAATGCTGGTTATTTAAGAGATGAAGTATATTCATTTTTTATTAGATGGGTTTATAATACAGGTGATAAATCGGCATCCTATCATATTCCAGGAAGACCTCCTATAGAATATTTTCCAGGAGTATATGAAAATCAACCGTATAATGATCCTTTAAATACATTACCAGGAGATAATTTATTATTTGAAACAATAAATACAGCTACAGGTATTTCAGTTTTACCTACAGATATAAATGATGGTTATGGTGGAAAGATTATAGCTAAAGGAGATATGGGTTATTGGGAGTCATCATTATTTTATCCTGATAATAAATATGAAGTTTGGAACTCAAGTGCTCATTGTTGGACAGGATCAGAAGGACAAGATTTTAATTCAGATTTAAACACGTATGTTAATGATTTATGTGGAAAACCTATTAGACATCATAGGTTTCCAGATAATGCTATAACACCTCATTTTAGAAAAAATTCAAATGGAGAATATACAATTAGACTTTTAGGTGTTAGATTTAAAAATATTATTTTTCCAAAAGACAATGATGGTAATGATATACCAGGTATTGTTGGATATGAAATATTAAGAGGATCTAGACATGGTAATAAAAGTATAGTTGCTAAAGGTATGGTAAATAACTTTAGAGATTATATTATTCAAGGAGAACCTGTATCATCAACAATTCAAGGAGTATATGCTAATTACCCATTTAATTGTATTGTACCACCTGAAAATCAATTTACTTTTGCTAATGGTCTATTAAGTTATAACTATGGGTTTAATGATCCGTATATATTAAATAAAAGACCTTTAGGACAATCAACACCAAATCCATTTGATATTGAAAAAGTTAATCAAAACTATATTCCAGATTTATTTAGTTTTCATTCACCTGATACATCTTTTAGAAATCCATACCTATCTACTACAGAAGTAAAAGTATATGGTCAATTAAGAGGTATAGCAACACAACAATTTATTGAACCATTAGGTCATCCAAGATTTAAATTATTATCTACGGATGTATTATATATTGCTTTATTAGGAGGTTTAATAAATGCTTTACTAAAACTTTTAGGAGAAGTAAAAATAAATTATCCTGGTGGTAGTTTAGTTGCTGGTCAAGACTATATTTCTTCCAATCCAGGACCATTTACTACTACATTTCCTGTACCAGGTACATATTCTTTTTTTCAAAATACAGTAGCTGCTTCAGCAGCATCAGGTTTAACTTCTGCTTTAACAACATATTTTAATACTTTAGGGCCCATTACTGATGCTTTTGTTACAGGTGGTAGTGTATTAACAAGTTATTTTAATACTGCTAGTGCTACATTAGAAGCTGGTGGAGTATATACTTTACAAACATATGAAAAAACATTTAGTGGTAGCCAACTTCTACCATCATTTCTTGCAGGAACTATGGCAGGAACAATAGGTGAAGCATTATTTTATTTTATTGAAGGTATGCAAGCTACAGCACAACTTGTTTATAATTTAATTCCTTTTAAACAATATGCTTTAGAACAAGTTGGTCATGGTGATTATTTTACATTTATAAATCCATTAATTGCAAGAACAAGATATGTAATGGCTGATGGTATTTATGTATATGATGAAGTTCAAGAATTTCCTGAATATATTAATTCAACATCGGCAAACTCTGTAAGATATAGAATTAATAATTCTAAAAGACCTAAGATGCCTGTATTAAGATTAGAATATAATACTGGTTTTAATGCAGGTCCAGGTTTTATTCCTGATCCGGGTAATCCTAATTATAGTTATGATAAAAGTTTACTTACCTTAAGTAATGCAATAAATCAAAATTTAAATTCTGGTTTAAGTTATACAAATACCGGAAAACTAAATCAATTTAAAAGTGATATTGCAAGTTATTATGTAGGTTTGAAATTTTCAATTAAAAATCAATATGGTCTATTAGCAAACATACAACAAATACCTTGTACACCATGTGAGCAAAAATTAGAAAATGCAAATACAGCAACAACTCAATATCCAGCTTGTGGAAATAATGAATTTATATTTAATAGTGTTTCATTAACAGATGTATTTTTTGGAGGTGATACTTATATAAATAGATTTACTGAAAAAAATATAATGCCGTTTTTCTATGATTGGTTATATGATAGACCAGACGGTTATGAGTATAATTATTTTTTAAGTCCTATGATACCTTACCCAAGATTTTGGGTAAATAGTGAACCATGGGATGTTACTGATTTTAATTTAAATAACATAATAGCTGAAATACAAGGTACTACTACAGGATCAGGATTACTACCAGATAGTTATTTTAAATTAGATAATACTAATTTTCAACCAACTTTAAATATTACTCCATCATATCCAGGTGTATTTTATCCAACTAATTCTTATTTCTATTTATCTGCAAATGGTATAAGAGATTTCTTTGTTGAATCTGAAGTACTTGTAGATTTTAGAGGAAGAGGAACTTTTCCTTGGGAACAATATTATGATAAATATAGATATACAGATTTAAATGATTTATTTAGTTCTGATCCTCAAATATTAACAAGAGGTAATTTTTATAACTATGACTATTCCTTAAGTGCATCTAGATTTATATATAATCAATATTATACTCAAGGTGTTTTGCAAAATGCAAATTATAATCCTGAAATCTCAGAGTTATGTTATGTATACTATCCAAATAGAATTCAGTATTCATTACCACAAACTATTGAAAATAGAGCAGATGGTTGGTTAACTTATCTACCTTTTAACAGAGTTACTTTTCAAAATAAAGTTAATGGTGTTACATCATTTGCTAAAACAGGTATACTAATTACATTTAAAGATGCTTCTCCATTATACTATCAAGGAGTAGATCAATTACAGTTGGGTTCAGGAACTTCTGTAACATTAGGTGATGGTGCATTATTTACTAGAGATCCTCAACAATCAAGTAATGCTCATAGAACATATGAGTATGGATCTTCTCAGAATAGATTATCAATGATATCAACTCCTGCAGGTATATATTTTATTTCACAAAATCAAGGTAAAATATTTGCTTATGGAGAGGGTCTTCAAGAGATATCTCAAGCATCAATGAAATGGTGGTTTGAAGAATTTTTACCTTATAAGTTAACTGAAGATTTTCCTGAATTTCCTTATATAGATAATCCTGTAGCAGGAATAGGTTGTTCAGCAAGTTATGATAATGATAGTTCAATATTATATTTTTCAAAAAGAGATTATAAACTTAAATCTGAATATATTGGTAAAATAACATATATTGAATTAGATTCATTTTCTTATGATGAGATAGAATTAACGTTTAAATTAGGGGATCCTAGATTTTTTGAAAATGCATCTTGGACAATTAGTTATGATCCAAAACAACAAATGTGGATTAGTTTTCATGATTGGCATCCTGAATTATATATGCCAGGACGAGGAAGTTTTCATACAACTAAAAATGGTTCAATTTGGAAACATAATGAAAACTGTAATGATTACTGTAATTTTTATGGTACACAATATCCTTTTGAAATAGAGTTACCTGTAACAACTGGACAAAATATAAATACTTTAAAAAGTATTCAGTATGTTTTAGAATGTTATAGAAGAGATCAGAAACAATGTTTTGATCAGTTTCATGTATTAGATTATAACTTTGATCAAGCTGTTGTATTTAATACAGAACAAGTTTCCGGATATTTAAATCTTAACTTATATCCTAAAAATGATGTAAATCTTAGTCTTCAATATCCAATAGTAAATCCAAATTCTATAGACATATTATTTTCTAAAGAAGAGAACAAATATAGATTTAATCAATTCTGGGATATAACTAAAGATAGAGGTGAATTTCCACAGGGATCAGACTATCCACCAACAGGACCTCTTATTCCAGGTACTACAACTTTATTAGGAAACTATTCACAAGAACCAATATGGATTACAGAATCAAACGGTTATATTAAAAATTTAAATAATAATAATCTGGATTATACTAAAGATGAATTGCAAAGAAAAAAATTCAGACATTATCTTAACTTTATATCTCTTGCTAAAAGTGATTCTAGAAATACAAATATGATTCTTAAAATATTAAATACTAAAAATCAATATTCTCCACGATAATGGGTTATAATAGTAAAATATTAGCAGATGCTATAAAGAAGTTAAATGAAAGAAAAGTTGCTTCTAAACCTAAAGATATTCCTTTAGATGTAAAGGGAAATGGTATGTTAGATCCTAGATTTGCAGGTAAACCTGTAAAACTTAATACAGATACTTTATACAATCCAACT
>Ga0102862_1000290_pt1 | contig 10962 bp, 9 predicted proteins | sample Colrivmeta1449C3_FD_78496 | JGI IMG/M metagenome (GOLD analysis project Ga0102862, IMG submission 78496) | Estuarine microbial communities from the Columbia River estuary - metaG 1449C-3 | ecosystem: Environmental > Aquatic > Marine > Intertidal zone > Estuary | place: USA: Columbia River Estuary... | reverse complement strand
TTCTTTAAAGACAACTGCTGCCAATTTTGCTCGATCTATCTGCCCTTCACTTAAAATTGAGTCGCCAAAAGCAGTAATAACTTCTTCATATCCTGGGCTTCCCCGTTCAATAACTTCACGGGCTAATTGATCAGAATCTATAACTAAGGCGCCTAGCTCTTCTAAAATCTCACCAACCAGGCTCTTGCCCGATCCGATGCCGCCAGTTAGCGCAACTCTTAACACTGCTTCAGCCTATCTAGAAAAATAAAACTGGGCCCTATGAAGTAGGGCCCAGTGATTTAAAGCGAGGCAGATTTACTCTGCTTCAGGGGTAGCAACTGAGGCAGCTGCAGCATCGGCTGCTTGAGCCTCTGCCTTCTGCTTCTTATGAGCTAAGAATCTAGTTTGAGCTTCAGCATATTGACGCTCCCACTCTTCGCGCTGTGTTTCATATCCTGGCTGCCACTCCTGCGTTGAAGCTTCAAAGCCTTCAGGATAAATAAAGTTTCCATTTTCATCATAGCGCGCTGGCATTCCATATTGAGTTGGATCAAAAGCTTCAACTGCAACATCTTGTCCTTCATTAGCTTGCTTAAGTGAAAGCGAGATGCGGCGACGCTCTAGATCGATATCAATGATCTTTACAAAGAGAGAATCTCCAACTTGAACTACCTGCTCTGGAATTTCAACATGGCGCTCTGCCAGCTCTGAGATGTGAACTAGGCCTTCAATTCCATCAAATACCTTTATAAAGGCGCCGAATGGAACTAGCTTAGTAACCTCACCTGGCACTACTTGATTAATAGTGTGGGTTCGAGCAAATGCCTGCCAAGGATCTTCCTGAGTTGCTTTGAGAGAAAGTGAAACTCTCTCACGCTCAAAATCAACTTCAAGTACTTCAACAGTAACCTCATCGCCAACGGCAACAACTTCACCTGGATGATCGATATGTTTCCATGAGAGCTCTGAGACGTGGACAAGGCCATCTACTCCGCCAAGGTCTACGAAAGCGCCGAAGTTAACTATTGATGAAACAACACCCTCACGCACTTGACCCTTAATTAACTGATTAAGGAATGTAGTACGGGATTCAGATTGGCTCTGTTCCAAAAATGCTCTACGTGAGAGAACTACGTTGTTACGGTTCTTATCAAGTTCAATAATGCGAGCTTCAATTTCTTTTCCGATATATGGCGAGAGATCTCTAACGCGGCGCATCTCAACTAGCGATGCTGGAAGGAATCCTCTAAGGCCAATATCAACAATTAATCCGCCCTTAACAACTTCAATTACCGTACCTGTAACAACTTCATCGCGCTCTTTCTTGCCTTCAATATCAGTCCAGGCTTTTTCATACTGTGCGCGCTTCTTAGAAAGTATTAAGCGACCTTCTTTATCTTCCTTCTGCAGAACTAGCGCTTCAACGCGATCTCCAACTTTGACCAATTCGCTTGGATCAAGGTCGTGGCGGATCGAGAGCTCTCTAGCTGGAATTACACCTTCGGTTTTATAACCAATATCAAGTAGGACTTCGTCGCGATCTACCTGGACAATGACGCCAGAGACTAGATCTCCATCATTAAAATTCTTTATTGTGCCTTCAATTGCGGCGAGAAAATCTTCTGCATTTCCAATATCGTTGAGCGTTATTTGAGTTGACAAGGTACTCCGTGGGGAATTTTTCTAGTAGGGCACGCGCAAAGTCCGACTCCATCTACTTGTAGATTTTCTACTAGCAAAGGGGCGCTTCCTACTACGTCCGAGGATGCACAGGAACCTTAAGCGAGGGGCGTAAATCTACTTTCTCATGCGCTTATCGGTCAATTTGAGGCTAATGGGCTGCTAAATCCCAACTCTTTCCAAAGCCAATATTGACATCAAGCGGCGCCTTTAGCTCAAAAGCGCTTCCCATCTGCTTTCTTACCAAAGCTTCCATGACCTCATGCTCGCCCTTGGCAATTTCAAAGATTAATTCATCATGGACTTGAAGTAATAGCCTTGAAGATAAATTCTCACTCCTCATAGCTCTTTCAACATTTAGCATCGCAACTTTAATTATGTCTGCAGCAGATCCTTGAATAGGCGCATTAAGGGCCATACGCTCAGCCATCTCTCGCCTACCACGATTCTCATGGTTTAGATCAGGTAGATAACGTCTTCTGCCAAGAATTGTTTCGGTATATCCTTTTTCTCGCGCAATCTTTACAACTTCTTTCAAATAATCTTGAATGCCACCAAATCTCTCAAAGTACTTACTCATCAAAATGCTGGCATCAGTTGGTGAGATATCTAATTGATTTGCAAGGCCATATGAAGATAGGCCATAGGCCAGGCCATAAGACATAGCTTTGATCTGCCTTCTCATATCTGCATCAACTTTTGATACCGGTACATCAAATACTTGTGCGCCAACAGTTGAATGCAAGTCCTCCCCTGTTCTAAAGGCCTCAAGTAGTCCCTTGTCATCTGATAAATGAGCCATGATTCTCATTTCAATCTGGCTGTAATCAGCAGTTAAGAGATCGACAAAAGGATCTTGGGCGACAAAACAGTTTCTAATTCTTCGCCCCTCATCACTTCTAATCGGGATATTTTGCAAATTTGGATCTGTTGATGAAAGCCGGCCTGTTGCAGTTGTGGTCTGCTGGAAAGTGGTGTGGATTCTGCTATCAGCTTTAGTTGAGTTAAGTAGCCCCTCGACTGTAGTTTTTAGCTTTCCAACTTCGCGAATTCGAAGAAGTGATGCTAGAACTGGATGCTTTGTTGTTGAAAAGAGCCACTCTAAAGATTCGGCATCGGTGCTAAAGCCAGTTTTGATCTTCTTCGTTTTAGGAAGCTTTAACTCTTCGAATAGAACTACCTGAAGTTGCTTAGGAGAGGCTGCATTGAATTCATGGCCCACTTCTTTATAAGCAAGCGAGGTTGCCTCTGCCTCTTCTTTTCCAAAGAAGTCCAGAAGTGATTTCATCTCTTTGCTATCTATAGCAATTCCAGTTGCCTCCATTGCAGCCAAAACATGCATTGTTGGCATCTCTATTTGGTTATATAGATCTAGGCAGCTCATAGCTTCAAGTTCTTTTGAAAGCGCTCTCCAGAGCTCTTGAAGATAGCAGGTGATACTTGGATCCCAATCTGAAGTGAATAGGTCGCCAGGTGAGTTATCAAGCTCAATACCAAGATACTTTTGCAAAAGATCACTAAGTGCAATCTCTCTTGAACCAGCATTGATTAAATAAGCCGCAACTTCAGTATCAACAGCTACCGCGCCTAAGACCTTGGAAGAGATCGCTTGCTTTGCCCCATGAAAGATAAATCCTTTGAAGCTAGAAATCGCATCTGCTACCTGGCCAATCTCAGCAACTAATACCGCCTCTGGCTCTACCGAAATTGCTGCCTGACTCTCCGAAAGAAGTAAACCCACAAGGCCTGTGCTAGAAGTGAGCGCTTTTTCAAATTCAACTCTATTTACCTCTCGAACGTTCACCTTTTTCGCAGCAATTTCTTTTACTTGCCCATCTTTAGCAAAAGGAGCAACCCTTGCTTTAAGAGCTTTAATCTCTAATTTTTCAAAGAATTGATTCACCTTTGAAATCTCAACACCGCTCCATGAAAGATCTGCTAAATCAGGCGATAGCGGCAAATCACTTCTTAGCTGAGTCAACTCTCGATTGGTAATTACTGAAGGAAGAGCTGTCCGTAGCGCCTCGCCTGCTTTACCTGGAACGGTATCTACCTTGGCAATTAACTCTGAAAGAGAGCCAAACTCCTGAATCCACTTAGTTGCTGTCTTCTCACCGACCCCGGGAATCGAAGGCAAGTTATCACTTGGATCACCTCGAAGGGCGGCAAAGTCAGGATATTGTTTTGGTGTTAGCCCATACTTTTCTAAAACTGCACTTGGTGTCATTCTTGCTAGCTCGGTAACGCCTTTTTTAGGATAGAGAACAGTTACTTGATCACCAACTAATTGAAATGAATCACGATCTCCAGAGCAGATATATATCTCTGCCTCATCGCTAAAGTGCTTCACGAAAGTTGCGATTACATCATCAGCCTCAAAACCCTCAAGTTCAAAGTGTGGAATCGCAAAGGCATCTAGGAGCTCATTGATATAGGAAACCTGAGAGCGAAACTCCTCAGGAGTTGCTGCTCTATTTGCTTTATATTCTGGAAACTTCTCTGATCTAAAGGTCTTGCGTGATACATCAAATGCAGTTGCAATGTGAGTCGGCTTCTCATCTCTGATTAGATTTATCAGCATCGAGGCAAAACCATAGATTGCATTTGTGGGTTGACCGGCAGAGGTTGCGAAGTTCTCAACTGGCAGGGCATAGAAAGCTCTAAAGGCCATTGAATGGCCATCGAGTATGAGCAACTTCTTCTTCATCGCACTTAATCTTAGGCATTGCCACATACAATTGCCCACATGACAGACTTCAATGAGATATTAAATGATCGTGGCCGCGGGGCCCTAGATAAGAAGATGGGAATTGAAATCACTGAAGCTAGCCCGCAGCGCCTAGTTGGCAGAATGCCGGTTGAGGGAAATACACAACCATTTGGCCTGCTTCATGGCGGAGCAAATGTTGTTCTAGCTGAAAGTTTAGGCTCGGTTGGAACCCATCTACATGCAGGGCCTTCCAGAAAAATTGTTGGTATTGAGATCAGTGCTAGCCATCATAAGAGCGCAACAGAGGGATATGTAACTGCAGTTGCAACAGCGGTAACCCTTGGAAAAACTCTCTGCACCTATAACGTAGAGATTACAAACGATAAGGGTGAGAAGACCTGCACTGCAAGAATTACCTGCCTTATTCTTGCTAAGCGCTAGTTAATCTAGTTCGCCCGCTCCAGTTCCAAGATAAGCAGATTTAACATGAGGATCGTTTAATAGATCCTTACCCTTGGCTTCCTTGGTTATATTTCCAACTTCTAATACATAGGCCCGATCAGAGCGCTGAAGCGCTTGCTGTGCGTTTTGCTCAACTAGAAGAATTGTTACTCCGATTTTATTAATCTGCGTAATGATGCGGAAAATATTGGCAATCATCTGTGGGGCAAGTCCCATTGATGGCTCATCAAGGAGCAATATTTTTGGTTTGGACATTAGCGCTCGTCCAATAGAAAGCATCTGCTGCTCACCACCTGAGAGAGTTCCTCCGGCCTGAGTTGATCTCTCTTTGAGGCGAGGAAATAGTTCATAAACCGTTGCTAAATCCTCTGCAATCTCAGACTTCTTCATCTTAAGGTGGTATTTACCAAGTTCAAGGTTTTCAAGAACACTCATCCCAGGAAAAATTCCACGACCTTCTGGTGCTTGAGATATTCCAAGTGAAACCCTCTGATGCGCCTTATATTTCAAAATATCTTCACCATCGTAGGTGATAGTCCCTGAGGTTGGATTTAATAGCCCTGAAATAGTTTTAAGAAGCGTAGTTTTTCCAGCGCCATTGGCTCCAATGAGAGAGACAATTTCGCCCTGATTTACTACAAGTGAAATACCTTTTACTGCCTCAATTTTTCCATAGGCAACGCGAAGGTCATTAATTTCAAGACGCATCTTCAGGTACTCCTAAATAGGCTTCAATGACTCTTGGATCATCTTGAACCTTGCGTGGTGAATCATCAGCAATTTTTTGTCCAAAATCTAGAACTACAACTCGATCTGACACCTTCATAACTAGAGACATATCATGCTCAATGAGAAGAACTGTGTATCCAGCATCACGAATCTTTCTAATTGTTGCCGCTAACTCAAGCTTCTCTGCAGGGTTAAAACCTGCCGCTGGCTCATCAAGGAGAAGCAATTTTGGCTCTGCTCCCATTGCTCTTGCAATCTCAAGTCTTCTCTGCACGCCATAAGGCAAGTTTTTTGCAAGGCGATCTGCGTATTCTCCAATTCCTATGAAATCTAAAAGTTCTTGCGCTCTAGCTTTATCGCGCTTTTCTTCGCGCCGTGAAATTGGTAGACCAAATAACCCTGAAACTAGACCAGACTTTTTATGAGTATCAGTTGCTGTCATGACATTTTCCAGGGCAGTCATATCGCCCCAGAGACGAATGTTCTGGAAAGTTCTAGCTACTCCCCTTTTTGTAATCTTATAGCGCTTAACGCCAGATAAAGAGTTTCCATCAAAAATAATTTCACCTGAAGTTATCTGATATACGCCAGTAATTACATTGAATACAGTTGTCTTGCCAGCACCATTTGGCCCAATCAGCCCAAGAATCTCTTGATTCTTTACATCAAATGTCACATCACTAAGGGCAGTTACCCCACCAAATTTCATGGTGACATTTTTTAGTTGTATCAAGGATGTACTCACGATGCATCCTTCTTAACTATCGCCTTTTCACGTTTCTTGCGTGGCAGCAAGCCATCTGGACGAAGATTCATCATTATCACCAAAACAAGACCAAAAACTAGAAGTCTTGCATCAGATATAAAGCGAATGCGATCTGGCAGGTAGCCAAGAATTACGGCTCCTAGAATTACGCCCCAGATATTTCCCATTCCACCAAATACCACACAAGCAAGAATCAAAATAGAGATCTGAAGCGTGAAGTTATCTGGAGCGATGAATAGCGTCTTCGAAGCATAGAAAACGCCAGCTGCTCCACCAACAGAGGCACCTAAAACAAAGGCCCAAACTTTGTACTTAAATGTTGGAACACCTAGTAATTCTGCTGCATCCTCATCTTGTCGAATAGATTCCCATGCTCGTCCAGCTCGGCGCACTGAAAGGCGGCGCACCATCCAGATTGCAAACATGATTAAAACCAAGAGGGTCCAGTAATAAATTCGATGGCTATCAAATCTATATTCAACTCCAAAAATAGCAGGAGGCGTTGGGATGTTGATAATTCCTTCAGAGCGTCCAAGTGCACCAAGGTTTAGTGCAACAATTCTTACAATCTCGCCAAATCCAAGAGTAATAATTGCAAGATAATCGCCACGAAGCTTAAGGGCGGGAACTCCTAAAATAATTCCAGAAAACATCGCCATGGCGATTCCAATTGGCAAAATTTCCCAGGTGTTTAAATCTGTCTTGGTTCCAAGTAAGCCCATGGTGTAGGCGCCGATGGCAAAAAAAGCGACATAACCAAGATCTAGTAGTCCGCTCTTTCCAATAACTATGTTTAGACCGATTGCCATGAGCACATACATTGCAATTGGATAAACCAGCACTGATTCATAATCAGCAATTGGAGTATTTAGAATTGTTCCCCCCATAAATGGAAGAGCAGCGGCAATTGCAACTCCACCTAGGGCAATTCCAATACGACCAAGGCGGCCCTGGCGCTCCCAGATCGCTGCTCCCTTATCGCGAAGATTTATCATCATGCCCTCGTCTGGGTTAGCGCTTCACCGAATAACCCATTCGGTCTGGTGTAGAGAATAAGCACGAGCACAACAAAGACAGTAACAGCCTTCCATTGAGTTCCAAGGAAGAATGAGGCATAGGTTTCAAGGAGGCCTAGCGCAAGGCCGCCATAGAAAGCTCCCTTAATATTTCCAATTCCACCCAAGATAGCAGCGGTAAATGCTGCAATTCCTAATTCAAATCCAATATTCGAGGCTGTATTTTCATACTTTAAAACATAGAAGAACCCGGCAGCTCCAGTCATCAAGCCACCCACTAAGAATGTGGCTGAAACTACTCCATCAATATTAATTCCCATCAAACGAGCTGCATTAGGGTTCATAGAAACTGCGCGAATTGCCTTACCCATCCGAGTTTTGTTCACAAAGGTAATAAGTACCGCAAAGAGTATCAATGCAGATATGACAATAATTGTGTTATCAATTCGAACACCAGCGTCAAAGAACTGTCCAATAAACTTCTTTTCCATCGCGCGCGGACTTGCAACTGGGCGTGAATCGGTAAGAATTCGAACACTTTCTGCAAGAACCATGGAAACGCCTATTGCTGAAATCAAAGGAGCAAGAACCCCAGAGTTCATTCTTCGCAATCTTCTATAGGCAAAAATTTCAACTAGCATTGAGAGAACACCAGATACCAACATAGAAAATATCAAGGCTGTTGCAAGAATTAGCCAGAGACGAGGGCCAGTTGCTGGCTCTGAGGCTTGAGTAAATTTGAATAGATCTCGAATAACAATAACTGTGGCAAAAGTGCCAACCATAAAGATTTCTGAATTTGCAAAGTTAATCATGCGTAGGACGCCGTAGACCATTGTGTAGCCAAGAGCTATGAGAATATAAATGAAGCCAAGGCTTAGCCCACCAAAAGTTAGCGACCAAAACTGATCTAGAAAATTACCTATCAAGGCGACCTAATTCCTATCTAAAACTTTGAGTTAAAGTCTCGGCAGGCCCTCTATAAGAGAGCCTGCCGAGAGCTATTTTCTTACTCTTTTACTTTACTGGTCCTGTGAACTTGATAACGCCACCCTTGACTTCGAAGCCATTCATGACGCCACCAGCGACATCACCATAAGCATCAAACTTAATGGTGGAACCGGTAAGTGACTTGCCGCTATATGCCTTAACGCACTTAAGCATTGCTTCGCGAGTTGAAACACCCTTAGCGACGCAGCTTAGGAATACGTTTGTAGCATCGATGGACTCAGCAGCGTAAACGCCTGAGGCCTTACCCATCTTCTTTGCGAAATCTGCTTCTAGCTTTGCGCTGATTTCGGCAAGTGGGACTGTTCCTGCAGTTAGACGAACTCCCTCAAGCACTGAAGCTGGAGCAAGAGTTACGAAGCTAGGGCTAAGTACGCCATCGCCACCTGCAAGGATTCCCTTGTAACCGCTATCACGTAGCTGCTTGAAGAATGGTGCAGCCTGTGGGAAGTAACCGGTGTAGATAACAACGTTTGCGGCTGCAGTCTTGATCTTAGCGATCGTTGCAGACCAGTCAGTTGTCTTATCAGAAACGCTATCAAAACCAACTGATTGACCAGCAGGAATTGCAGGCTTCATGTAATCAACTAGACCAACTCCGTAAGCTGATTGGTCATCGACTATGAATACCTTAGGACCTGAAACACCACTTGTAGCCAACTTAAATAGTGATGGACCCTGAACCTTGTCGGTTGGTGGTACACGGTGGAATACAGGAACGCCCATTGCGCCACCTTCAGCGGCTGGGTTTGTAATTGACACACGTGTTGCTGATGGAGAAATCATCGGCAATAGAGTCTGCTTGTAATAAGGAAGTGCAGCAATTGTTGCACCTGAGTAAGCAGCTCCGACAAGACCAATAATCTTCTTGTTTGATGCGATTCCTGGAGCAACCTTTGCAGATTGTGCTGGATCGCCCTGGTCATCTGCCTGAACAACCTTAACTACATACTTACCTTTATTCTTTGCGTTAAAGAGTTTGATGGCATAAAGCATGCCAGCCAATTCATCCTGACCAACTGATGCTTCTTCACCAGTTAGAGGACCTTGAAACGCAAGAGTGATTGTCTTAGCTGCTGCATTTGACGCTGGTGCAACTGCAACCAGTGACGCAGCTGCCAGTGCGGCCGCTGCAGCAACCGAAATTAATCCACGCTTATTCATTTAGTACCTTTCATTCATGATCATGCCCCCTGGGACAGGGAGGGGTGAAGGTTAGCCTTAGGTTCAAGGGCAGGGCAACCGGGTTTATCGCTTAGGGAATTACATTCCTGTTACTTTTTGATGAAAACCGCCGCATACCTACTTATTAGGTGCAGAGGCGGGGTCAATTACCGCCCTAGCCACCTCTTTCATGGAAATTCGCCGATCCATCGCTGCCCGCTGAATCCATGAGAATGCTTCCGGCTCAGAGAGGTTTAGCGCCTTCATCAAAATTCCTTTAGCTCGATCAATCAATTTTCTACTCTCAAGTCTTTCATGAAGATCACTCACCTCAAGTGCCAAAGATTTCATCTGCCTATGTCGGCTAATTGAGATTTCAATTGCTGGAATTAAATCATTAATTGTAAATGGCTTCACGACATATGCCATCGCTCCAGCATCACTTGCGCGCTCTACCAAATCTCTCTGACTAAAAGCGGTGAGCATTAGAACTGGAGAGATTTCAATTATCTGGCTAGCAGCAGAGATTCCATCAAGGATTGGCATCTTTACATCAAGGATTGCTAAATCAGGTTTTAACTCTTTAGTAAGATCTATTGCCTCTTGGCCATTGCTTGCCTGGCCAACTACTTCATATCCAGATTCACTTAGCATCTCGACTAAATCCATACGTATTAGAGTTTCATCCTCAGCAATTAGGATGCGATGGGCTCCAGATTTAATGTTAGTACTCACGTGCCTCGAGTCGGATTTGAACCGACACTATGCGGTGTTTGAGACCGCCCTCTCTACCGTTGGAGTACCGAGGCTAGATTGAATTAAAGATTATTCTAGCGATAGGCAGGAGCCACGCCACTAACAGCATCTCCCACCTTATGAACGCGCATCGCGTTGGTCGAGCCAGGAATTCCTGGCGGAGAACCAGCAACGATCATAATCAACTCACCAATAGCTACTCTCTTACTCTCAATCAAAATCGTATCTACCTGCTTAACCATCTCATCAGTGGTGGTAACTAAAGGGGTCAAAAGTGGTTCAACCCCCCAAGAAAGTGCCATCTGGTTATAGGTGGCGGTATCTGGAGTTAGAGCCAATATTGGAATCGGTGATCTAAGTCTTGACATTCTTCTCGCTGAATCTCCGCTCTTAGTAAATGCCGACAAAACCTGGGCGCCAATTGTTAGACCAACCTCTGTTGCTGCCTTTGTTATTGCCCCGCCTTTAGTTTTGGGGTTGTGTTGAAGAGCCGGAATTAAGTGAAGCGCCTCTTGCTCAGTTTTTTCAATAATTCGAGCCATTGTTGCAACAGCTTCAATAGCAAATGCTCCAACGCTAGTCTCCCCTGAGAGCATCAAGGCATCAGCTCCATCAAGAACTGCATTTGCGCAATCTGTTGCTTCAGCCCTTGTCGGCCTGGAACTATTAATCATTGAATCAAGCATCTG
>Ga0102862_1000289_pt1 | contig 10976 bp, 20 predicted proteins | sample Colrivmeta1449C3_FD_78496 | JGI IMG/M metagenome (GOLD analysis project Ga0102862, IMG submission 78496) | Estuarine microbial communities from the Columbia River estuary - metaG 1449C-3 | ecosystem: Environmental > Aquatic > Marine > Intertidal zone > Estuary | place: USA: Columbia River... | reverse complement strand
TTCTTGATCGGGTAAAGGTCGGTCCATCCTGAGAGCGTAGATTGATCCAAAACTGCTGCCGGGTCATTTCCCTGCTGCGCCAAATCTTCCAGCTTCTTGATAGCCATCTGCATGGCTCTATCGGTTGGAGGCTTCTTCAGCTTCTTGCGCATGGCAAGCCAACCCTCCCAAGCATCAATGGGCAACCAATCAGGCATCCCTATTATACCTTTGGTGGTTAACTGATGTGTATATAATGTATTGGGTGCATTTCCTGCGCCTCTGGGGCGTTTCTCCTGCGCCTCTGGGGCGCTGCTGCTGCACGGGTGCATTTCCTGCGCCCCTAGCGTAATCCAATATTTACAGCTTCTGCCTGTAGACTTTTCTTGCACCAAAAGACCCATCTCAGAGAGGTCTCTTATCGCCACCTGAACTGTCCTGCGCGTCAAGCTAGACTTGACACAAACTCGTTCAATCGAAGGCCAGCATAAGCCCTCATCATTAGCCCAGTCAGCAAAGGCCAAGAGAACCAACTTCTGCGTTGGTGTGATGTCCTGCCGTTCCCAGACGGCGCTCATTATACGAACGCTCATAGGACTATGCCTTGCAACGGACACAATACGAATGTAAAAATCGTCATAGAACGATGCCTCCTTGATAGGCGTTGTTGGGGTGGGATCAGGTTGGGCTTGATCTCACCCCCCATTCATATCTCAGCGATATTGATCTCGCAAGTCGGAATAAGCTACCTTCGAGTGCTTCCTCATTCCAAGATGATGCAACACGCTTGTGCGGTCCAGTTTCATGATTTGAGATATATCTTCCGGTGTATAGCGATACTTGAAGTGCATAATCGCAATAAACTCGCGCCTTGCATCTACGACTCCGCGTGACCGTGACCCGCTCAGAACGTGATACGGAAGCACATCGTGACGCTTGCAGACAGCTTTCATTATTTTGCCCAGATTTTCCGGCAGGATGATCTCATTTAGTTTGATAAGCGGTGCTTGTAGGAACTCATCAAGGCTCTCAAACTTTATCTTGAACTTCGACTTGTACCTATCGTTATACTTGATGCTGTACATATTCCCTCCATTGTCGTGTTGTGTTAATCATCCTTCGCGCTCGAACTCCCGCGAATCCCTTCCGCGTTAGCTAGGGCGCGGTGGGTCGGTCACCCCCTTCGACCGGCCCACCTTACTTCACAATCTTGGTAACTTCGCGCAACTCTATGTGGGGAAACAAAGCCTTGAAGACCGCCTTTCGCAAAGGCCAGTCAGAGGTGATAAATCCCTTGCAGTCTTCGACCACATTCTTGTCGCCACAAAAGTATTGGAAGTCAGCCTTGTAACCTACGCGACGGCCATTTTCATGCTTCAGTGGTGTCCCATTGATCTGAAAATAGAATTGCGGATGCACGGTCAGATGAGTGATGTCGCCCATTCGCTGCATTAGGTGCAACTGGTCGCAACGAGCCGCTTCGAGCTTGCTGTCATGTGTATGCAATTGCTCACATACTGTCTTCTTTGCACCGTATTTCACGCAGCTTTCCTATCGATCAATCGGTTGAGGGCTTCTTTCGCAACTTCAAACGTCTCTGCGTATGCAATCTTCTTTCCAATACGCCAGTTGCTAATTGTCCCTGCGCGGACGTTCGCTTCCTTCGCAATCTGATATTGTTTGATATTGTGGTACGCAGCACGGGCGAAAAACTCCCTGATTTCCTCAATTGAAGCTAATTCTTTTTTTGCCATACAACCTCCTTGACATACTCTGATATAGCGTCATATTATGACCCTGCAACTGATAAACAGCAGATGTGTCGAAAGGGAAAGCATGAAAGAATTATTCACAGCGATGGCGGAGGTGTTCCCCAAGATTGAGGGAGCGTTAAAGGATAGCATCAACCCGCATCTTAAAAACAAGTACTCCAGCCTCAGTTCTGTTACGATGGCAATCAAGCCAGCACTTGCAGAGCATGGCCTGTCGTATATCCAGAAGAGTCATCGGGCTGACGGTGGCACTTGCTGCGAAACCATCATCCTGCATTCGTCTGGTCAGAGCATTTCGTGTGGTGAGTATTTCTCGCCAGCCGCAAAGAACGATGCGCAGGGGTATGGCTCATCATTCACCTATGCACGGCGCTACAGCTTATCGGCAGCATTTGGTGTTTGCCCAGAGGATGATGACGGCAATGCTGCATCACAGCCTCCGCAGCGCAATCAGAAGTCAAACGAGAAGATTAGCGCAGAGCAGGTCAAAGAGCTTTTGGATCTGATTAAGAAGAACGAGCGCGATCTGGTCAACCTGTGCGTTTACCTGAAGATCAACAGCCTTCACGAAATGCCAGCGCATGAATTTGACCGCATCAAAGCAATCGTATCGAAGAGGGCCAACTAATGTTTCTCTATATCGACGTAGAGCAAGGCTCACCGGAATGGCATCAGGCCCGCTGTGGCTCTCTGGGGGCTTCACAGGTCCACGAGGTGCTTGCCAAGACCAAGAGCGGGTATTCGACTGCTAGGGGTAACACCATAGCTAGAATCGCTTCTGAGAGGCTCACAGGGGCTACTCAGGAGTCGTTTAAGAGTGCTGCTATGCAATGGGGCAATGATACTGAGCCACAGGCCCGGTCAGCCTACAGTTTCTTCACCGGCAATCAGGTGGCCGTCGTTGGTTTGTTTAAGCATCCGACAATGGCTGGCACACACGCATCGCCTGACGGTCTGGTGAACCATGATGGGTTGATTGAGATCAAGTGTTTCAACACCCTCACCCACATCGAAACGCTCGACAGCGACAAGATCGATCCGAAATACATAACGCAGATGCAGTGGCAAATGTTCCTGACGGGTCGTGAGTGGTGCGATTTTGTTAGCTTCGATCCGCGTCTACCGGATGACCTACAGTTGTTCATCAAACGTGTGGATCGTGACCCGGTGCGGATCAAGGAACTCTGCGAAGAGGTCGAGAAGTTCTTAGGTGAGGTCGATCAGATGATGGACCGCATTGAGAAAATCAGGGCCAAACGGGCATGAACACCATCTGGCTAAGAGGCGTTGAAAGTCGTCGCAAGGCTCATGAGATGATTGCTGATTCGCCTAATGGGTGGTGGGTCATGTTTGGCCCGCCGTCCCGGTCAAACTCGCAGAACAAGAAGATGCGAGGAATGCTTCGGGACATAATGAACTCAAAGCCGCAAGGCCGTGAGATGTCGGAGGACGATTGGAAAGCGGTCTTTATGGACGCGATTGGTCTGAAGCCACGTTACACGACCAACCTTGATGGTGATGGGATTGTTCATTTGGGATGGCGCTCGTCCCTTATGAGCAAAGAGCAAATGAGCGAAATGATAGAGCTAATGTATGCGTTCGGAGCGCAGCATGGCGTTCAATGGCAAGATAGGAACTAATTATGCAACTTGTGATTATTGATGGGAATGTTGGCCGTGACGCTGAAGTCCGCGAGATGAAAGATGGCACACCATGTGTCTCGTTTACCGTAGCTGTGCGTGATCCACGCAATCGTGAGCAGACCAACTGGTATCGCTGCGACTACTTTGGCAAGCGCGGCATGGCTGTTCAGCCTTACATCAAGAAGGGTACTTATGCTTATCTGACCGGATCATATTCGATTGGTGAGTATGAAGGTAAGACAACGCACAATGTGACGGTCAACGAATTGTCATTCGTCAACAAGGATCGTGACGCAGCGCCGCAGCAGCCGGTAGCACCTGCCCGCAAACCAACCGCACACGATACAGCCAAGCAGAACGGCTACCAGCCGCAAGAGCTTGAGGACGATCTCCCATTTTAGGTCTAAATAGAAGGGAAACTAACATGAGCAATCTGTACCGTTCTTACGAAGATTATATTCGGCCAAAGTATCCGAATAAGATTGTCATTCATCGCACCGATAAAAAGCCGGGTGATTTTGTTGTGACGACCAGCAGCAAGCCAGCAGAAAGGGTGAGAGATGCCGGTCAATCTTAATAAGGTAGTCCGTAAGGAGGTGTCCGAAGGGGAGGCCATCAGCCCGAAAAACCGGCGCGATTTCAATGCTGAATTGCACTTAGAGGAGGCATCGTGGAACTATTACGTTGCCATCCTCAAGAGCCGGAGACTCTTTGGTAAACCTACCGGAAAATTGCTTGAAGAGATTGTTGCTGATTCTAAACAATTAGGATTGATACGATGAAGCGGTTTTCAATGGGATTTGTGATGGGGCTGCTGCTTGGAGCAGTGGCCCCGGTCACGGCTGCAACTCTTGTCGGTGGCACTGGGTATCTGTCCGGCTGGACGGTCACCAAAGACGGTGATGAGATTTGCTATATGCCATATGTATGGACCAATATTCGGGAGATCGAATGTGACTAACGAAATGGTCGAAGCAATCCGTCAGCAAGCTGCTGAAGAGGAGAGGGCCAAGGTGGTGGCTCGATTACGTTACGGCGTAAAAGAGTTTACCAGCATGGCTAAGGATGATCCCAAGTGGGAGTTAGTGGCCGAAATCTTAAAGGAGGAGGCCGACGTTATAGAGGAAGGAGACTATTGGAATGGTTGAGATAATTATCGGGCTTGCCATAGTTGCTGGCTCTCTGCTGATTGGTTTCACGGTTGGTTATAAGGCCCGTGACCGTGACTATCAGCATCTACTCGAAAACTATCAAACGCTCATTGACCGTGATCCAAAGACTGGTCGATTCGTCAAATCAATGAGAACGCTAAAGAACGACTAATGCGTCCACTATACGAAACACAACAAGACCTAGACCGGGAACGGGAAGCCATCATTAGCCTATGCGCTAAAACAAGCTCCCGCCCGGTCAAATTGCCTATCTCTGCCCATGCTGACTACATGATGGTAAGGGACAATGAGGCCAAGGCTATTGTTGAGGTTAAATGCCGTAAAAACAATCGGTTAGCCTACGACACATATATGATCTCTAAGCATAAATATGAAGGGCTTTTATCGTGGACCAACTATGGTCTGATGCCGATCCTGCTTGTCAGTTGGGCGGATTCTATCGGCTATATACGGCTTCCCTGCCAGCACGAAATCGCAAAAGGCGGACGCACTGACAGGGGAGACGCTCAAGATATTGAGCCAGTGGTCCACATTAAGACCACCGACTTCATACTTATTTAGAGGAAGTACTCGACAGCCGCGAGAAGCAAGCCAGCGATACCGCCGCCTACAAATAGCTTCTTGCCTATGCCGCTCTTCTCAACAACGGGATCAATGATCTTTTGGACAGGAACATCGTCCAGCTTGTCCTTGATCTTCTTCAGCGCGGCCTTCTTGGCAACGCCTGTCAGTTTGTTTTCAATACCCATAACGTCCTCCTTAGAGCCAAGAAGCGTACTTCTTGGTCTTCATTTTACGGTCATCCAGTCCATGCGTACCGCCATTGATACGCTTCGTGAGAGCAAGGATAGCCGCATCCGTTATACCTTGGTCACAGATCGACCAGAGCTTGTTGCGGTCAAAGAACCACAGCGCGGATTCAAAGCAGAGTTCCCCAGCCACAAGGTCCGGGTTCGTCATCACATCAGGTCGTCCGATATAATCAGCAAATGCCTGATAGTTTGACTTGCCAGTAAGCTGAAGGGCGCCGCGACCACGATACTTCCAGCCATCACCAGAAGCCTCATCGCCGTTGCCCATGCGATTGGCATAAACACGGTTAGCAATGCGTTCTGGCTGACGTTCGTAGTTCTTAGCCATGCCTTCAGTGGGGAAATACTTGCGGAAGATGCCAAGCAGCCCCTTCGCGCCGTAGTTCAGGTTCTCGCTGAATGCCTTAAAGTTGCCACTTTCGTGAGCCGTCTGAGCAAAGAAATGCGCAGCACGGGCCTTGTTCAACTTATAGTAGGCAGCAGCAGATGCGAGTGTGCCGGGGCCAAACGCACCATCAGCCGTAATGCCGATCTTAGCTTGTAGGTTCTTCAGGCTCATTTTCCTGCACTCCGCCAATCTGGGAAATCATTCTCATCAATTACGCCATCACCATTAAGGTCATAACGCATATCCTTAGCGTGAATTTCCCACGGCTCTAAAACACCATCTCCGTCGAGATCGACAGGTTCATCTAGCTCCAGTTCTTCCTGCACAGGCTCTTCAACAGGTGCAGCCATAGGAGCAGGTGGGGGGGTAGGAGCAGCCGGTTCAGGTGCTGGTGCAGGTTCTGGTTCTGGATCATCCCGATCTTCAGGCGGAGGTGGAACCAGTTCGCCCTTCATGCCCATCAAGGTAGCATAAGAGCCAGCCACAGCGCCGACCACAGAGGTCATGACGTAGCTGAGAAGGCCGAATACGTCCTTATTGTCGATAATCTCGTTTGACACGAATAGGCCAACAATCATGGCGCAGGTGATAGCGACAATGACAAAAGCCATCGTCTTTGCAGCCATCAAAAGCGCCTTAATTCGCGCCTCTAATAGTTTGTCTTCCATATTTACTCCCTTCCGGCGAGTGGATTCGCCAGCGTCTTAGTGATGCGGTCATCAACTTGCTTCTCAAGCTCTTTGATCCGCCTCTGTTGCTCCACATCCTGTGCGCGGAGTTCCTGAATAATAGCACGTTGGGATTGCATTGTCTCCCTTTCGGAAACTTGCGTCCTTGCAGACACCGCGTCAACCGTTTGACGGGTACTCATAACACTACTGCCAACGCTGCTAGAAAGGGCTGACAGATTATCCGATAAATACTTGGTCGTTTCCAAGTTCATGCGGATCATGCGCTCGTTGCTGTCCTGCCGCTCTTTCATCTTATTAAACTCATCGCCCATAGACGCATAGGTGGAGGTAACCTCCTGCATGGTCAGGAACTGCTGGTAGACTTGGAACCCGGCCCAGAGTGAACCGACGACAGTCGAGATCGCCGCAAAGATGATAGCAATCTTGCCGCTGCTTAATCCGCCAATGTTGAAGCTAAATCCGCTTTCATCAAACGCGACCTTCGATTCTTCTTTTTCGTCACTCATATTGGTCCTCCACCATGTCATCCCATGCCTGATCCTGTCCCCTCATCATTCGATATAATGCCAAATTTGCATCCGGTATGCGACGACCCTTGTAGATGTCCTTGGGCTGGTAAAACGGCATATCCGGTATCCGAGCTTGCGTGTACGCCCCATACCCCTCTGGGACCGCTGCAAGTTGCGTCATGACCGCGTTATCTTCTGAGTTCATGTCACCGACATCAGCAGGTGTGCCAGCCGACATCTCATTCTGCATTCCCATGTTGAGCAGTTCCATCTGTTGCGCTTGCCCTACAGGTGTAGTCATATCACCCATGCCGGTGACAGGTGCTGCTGCAAACGTCGGGCCTTCAGTGGGCTGAATAGAATAAGTCTCGCCATTTGTTTCAGTCGTTTTCTGCTGCCCAAATTGCTCGACATATTGAGCATCGGCTTGCGCTAAAAATGCGACGTTTTGCAGACTTGCCTGTAGCACCGTCTCACGGGAAAATGTGTCGGCATCTTCGATTGCCTCACGCTGAAAGAAGTCCACGTTTTTATCACTGCGAGAATCAGAGCCATTTAAAGCGATTACAGAGCCTCCAGAGGCATTTGGTCCCTGTCCAGCCTGACGCGCCTCATCTGCGCTCTGAGCGGCCTCAGAGACAGCCTCAGTGGCATTTGTGATCTCAGATGCGCTTGGCCCGCCAGAATCGTCTGACAAACCACTAGATTCAGCGGCAAGTGCAGCTACTTCATCAGGGCTAAGACGCTCTTCGTCTGTCACATCTGTTGTATCTTCATCTTCAGTCACCACCGCCTCTTCAACGACAGCGATTTCTTCTGTCACAGTTTGAACATCTTCTGCAATTTCAACGACTTCTTCAGATGCTTCTTCAGGCTCATCAATTACCACATTTGTGGTAACCTCCTCCTCAACCGTGTCCTGCACGGTCTCTACTGCCTCAATAGGGCTATCGATGATCTCAGGTGCGCCAGTAGGTGCAATTTGCATTGGCGGTTCTGGCTCTGGTTGAACCGCAGGTGCGCCAGAGATGTATGAGGTGTTGTCTAGTACATTAATGTTCTGACCGTAAAAAAGGCTAATGCTGTCAGCCATCGTCGGGCCAGTTAGGCCAGCAGACACGATGTGATACTGATTATTCATGTCGCCATAATTCCACTGAATCTTACCGTCAGGGAACAAAGCAATCTCAAATGTGTTTCTTAGGTTTGTGCCGTATTCGTATGTATTATACCAACCAAATACGGCTGCATCTGAACTGCTACGATAATAAGGATTTCCGCCACTAATCAGGTCAGACCATGATGCGTAAATCGCATTGCGCGGAGCTTGCTCTATAGGCATTCCATTGCAGCAAAGATGGTTGTTGCTTTGGAATGAGATAAACCCGTTGGTCGATACCCATGCAGAGGTAAATGTCTGGCCGAAATACTCAAACGGGAAAGCAAACTGCACAACGCTTGTGCTGTCATCGCCACCATTGATCGGTGTCATTGTCTGGGGTGAACCAATGAATTGAGGCGGAATCAAGACCGGATTGTAGTCTTGCGCCGCAACAGGCCAGCAGATCAGCGCCGCGAGGATGACTTGGGCTTGTTTTCTTCCCATGCCGCTGCCGCCTCTTTGCCAATCTTGCCTTCATACGGGCAAGGTGTGCCAGCCATTTTCATGGCATCAAATACGCGCTCATCCTGACAGAGCAGTGACACGGCAGCCACCCGCATACCCATGTCGTATAGCGTCTTAGATAGCTTCAGGGCTTCGCAGTTCTTGTCGCGCACCGTCTTACCAGCAGAGAAGCCAAGAATCTGTGTCTGCACAGCCCCAGAGACCCCAGAGGTGCAGAGGTCTTGGCTGTAGCTCATTATGGATGGCGCAATGGCTGAAGGAGGTGGAGACTTGACGTTTTGATCGATTACCTGCCGATTTACGCTTTCGCTATAACTCTTGCTGTCATTTACGTTAACGTTCTGGTTCTTGTTGTCAGAAGTGCTGACAGACGTATTCTGATTGACGTTGGTGCTAACGGAGCGGCTATCAGATACGTTGGTATTGACGTTCGTGTTCACGTTCTCAGATGTGCTGGTCGAGATGTTTGTGTTCAGGTTCGTGTTGGTTGACGAACTTGTTGCACTGCTCTCGTTGAAATTGCGGTTCGTGTTCAAGTTTGTCGATGTTGACGAACTTTCATTCACGTTGCGATTTGTGTTGAGGTTGGTGCTGTTAACCGTGCTGTTGTTCGTGCTGTTGACCGTCTGATTAACCGTGCTGGTCGAAACATCCGTATTCTGGTTGATATTCGTTGCCGTGCTGGTGGACGTATTCTGATTGATGTTGGTCAGCGTCCCAGACTGGATATTGTTATTCGTGTTGACGTTCGTCGATGTCGCCGTGCTGGTAGATGTCGAGACATTGTTATTGTTGTTCGTGTTCGTGCTGGTAGCCGTCGATGTAGACGTATTCACGTTCGTATTAGCATTTGTCGCTGTCGAAGTTGTCGTCGTGTCGTAGACGTAGTTGGTGGTCTGGGCGACCACCATGCTAGACCAGCCGACTGCAATGAGAACGAGAAAGCGTTTATTTACCACGATCCGCCACCTGCTGTAATCGATCTTCGATTCGCAAGAGGTGCGTCATCATCGTATCAAACCGACGATCAATAGAGTCGAATTTCTCGTCCCCAAATTGAAGACGCGCTTCCAGTTTCGTCAGACGGGTGTTCAGATTGGTCCACACGCCAATCAGACCCCCTACAAAACTTAAAACCGTCACTATCGTATTGATGTCGATTTCCACGAATAAGCTCCAGATTCGACTTTAGACGCTCGTTATCTGGTTCGTGTGATACAGCATTTTGAGCTTCAATGACAGCATCTTCTTGCAAGCCAAGATGGTAGGCAGAGATAGCCGCCATATCATGTAGTTTGGCTCCCCAGACTGACGGATCACAGGTATAGACCAGCGCCTTATACGTAATCTTTAGCCCTGATTTGGCGGCATGGTGGCAGGTGTCCCAGTCATTGAGCCGATAGGCTTGCATGGCTAGATCAGCCCAAGGCTCACGGGTATTGGGTGCTTCAGCAGTCGCCCGACGCAGCCACTTCATTGCTTCCCATGTCTCGCCACGCTCCGCATAGCTCTGGCCCAGCAGCCGCATCGCATAGCACCGCTCATTAGGCCAATCAGCACCCGGCATATCCAAGTAGCTGTGCAATGCCCCTATAGCCTCCTCCCAGAGCCTGTAGAACGTCAATTCACGGGCAAAGTAGAACGCATTACGCGGACAGGCCGGGTCTTCCTTCACAGCCAGCCGTAGCAGGTCTAGATATTGCCCACGGCTCTTGGTTGGATCAGGCAGGTGACGCACTATCAGCTTGTCGGTGTGAGCGTAGACCTCAGTGATCCGGCCATCAGGCACAGGATACTCATGAACAGGATGATGGAAGCGATAGCCGTTCTTCGCGAATATCTTCTCATAGTAGAACGTGATGTCGCATCCCCAATCAAAGAGATACCGAAGCCGTGTTGTCTCAGGTGTCCAAACACGCTCGATCTCCTCACGCCAACCCGGCTCAAGCACTTCGTCTAAGTCTAGGCTAATGATAACGTCCACATCAGCCGGTATAAGCGCCAGTGCGGCATTGCGGGCCACATCAAAGCGCCAAGGCTTTACACTGATGTCATAAACTGTAGCGCCGCATTTATGGGCAAGTTCGGCAGTGCCATCATCGCTACCAGTATCTGCGATGACGACATAATCAGCATCCGCGCACGATGCCATGAACCTCTCAACGAACGCAACTTCGTTTTTTGAGATTGCGCTAACAGCTATTTTCATAAGCCCCTTCCTCTTATGATTTAACTAGCCCATTCTTCCGTCGGAGCTTCAGGCCACACAGGAGCCAGAAGGTCAGCGTCACGCAGGGCTTGGCGGTAATCAGCAAAAGCCGTCTTGCAATCAGCCGTCAGGTTAACGTCTGCAAGCTGCGTCCAATCGCACAGAGCCAGCTT
>Ga0102862_1000271_pt1 | contig 11516 bp, 6 predicted proteins | sample Colrivmeta1449C3_FD_78496 | JGI IMG/M metagenome (GOLD analysis project Ga0102862, IMG submission 78496) | Estuarine microbial communities from the Columbia River estuary - metaG 1449C-3 | ecosystem: Environmental > Aquatic > Marine > Intertidal zone > Estuary | place: USA: Columbia River Estuary... | reverse complement strand
GATCCAATTCCGGTGACCGTTCTCACGAAACGAGAACGGCCGCCCAGGATGAAAAACAATCATCACCCAATCCGTCCTATGTGTGAAGGACCGTTAAGTCATTAGTGGTCCCAGAAACGGGTTATTTTCCACCCTGTCAACAAATGAGGACACATGCTAGCTATTTGTGTTCGGGCAAATTGTGTGTGAAAAACAAAACGGGCCACCCGTAAGAATACCGTTGGAACATGTGCAATCTTTTTCTGGGGATGAAACATGTGTCATCTATTTTCGGGGGAAACATGTGTCATCTATTTTTGGGGGATCGGGACCGTTGGAAATTAGTGACCGTTGGCAAATAGGCCAAATAAATGGTCACGGGACGGAAGGGGGAGAATGAGGAGAAAGATGTTTTTCTACAAACGGACTAACGTAAAAACATCAAATTAATTAAACGATTCATGATGTGACATAATTCATCTTTGTTCCATCAAATCGTATATTTTTACGATACGCTTGTAAAGGAATTTAGTAAAATTCCATGCGAACTGCAAATGAAAAACACCTACGAAGCCATTTCTGAAAGAAAATTTCCCTCCAATGCGGGCTGCAGCCGAGGGGGCGAAAGCGCAGGAGCGCGCCCCGCCCGGGCTCGGCAGCCCACAACAGCTGCGCGCTGCGCGCTGACTAGCCTATTGACGTACGCTACAGGTGATCGGCCGGCTAGGGCCGCTGTAGCTGCTGACCGGCGGGGAAGACTCGACCCAACGAGCGCGTGCGCGCGCCCGCCGAGGGGGTCAGTGGTGAGGGAAACGGGGAAAGAATCATTCGTGTTTCAGTCACTGAACTGCGAGTACACACACTGCAAACCGTAAGTACTGAAACATAAATCATTCGAAACAAATTAAACACAAAATCTGAGCTCGCTTGCCTTCCCCGTTTCTTAAATTCCGAACGTTACTGGAAAACTCACACGTCAATGAACATGAACATGAAATAATTCGGAGAAAATATTTCAGAACCGTTGCCCTATCACCGATCGACATGGCTCAGAACGTGGACTTAGACGAGCTTGCGCGCCTCATGATGGCTAGGCATCCCGTCTTCCACGTCCAGCCGCCGCCGCCAGTTGGATCACATAAGATCAAGGAGCACAAGAGCATGACTCCCAACGACTGGAGGCTCTTCCGGCGTAACTTTGAGAACGCCGTCACCACTAACAACTGGCAGGCGCCTCGCGCCCGTAGGGAACTACAGGCGGCCATGGCGGGTCCGGCGGCTGAGGCAACGCAGCATATCGTCACCAACATTCACCCAGCCGACGACTTCCACGACGTCGAGTGGGCGGCGCCGGTCGAGCAGATGTTGAACCAGTACCAACGCATCTTCATACCGCCTCAAGCGACGCAACTCGCCGAGGCCGTTTACTCGTCTGCCAGGCAGGAGGAGCACGAGTCCATCCTCACTTGGCACGGACGGCTCCGCACCCTCTTCACGAACGCCTTCCCGGAGATCCTGCCGGAGGCGGCCGCGATCTCACGGCACTTGATCGGGAAGTTCATCATGGACTTGAACAACGAGGAGGTCAAGAGGGACGCGTACAAGACCAACCCGCGTACGTATGACACGGCCTTGGACGAGGCTCTCGGAGCCGAGGCCAACGTCCTCACCTTCTCGAACAAGTTGAACAAACAGCGAGCATCGGGAATGCTGGGAGCCATCGGCAACGGAGAATGCTTCAACTGTGGTGATATGAATCATTTAATGGCACGCTGTCCTAAACCTAGACGAAATGACAACCGTAATCGCTCCAAGAATCCCAATAGCTTTGCACCCAAAGACGCACAGCGACGTGGGGCGCGATACCGTAACGCCCGTCCAGACGCCAGGAAACGCAACACGTTCCAGAAGAAGGGGATCAACAACAGGGGAAGGGGGGGCCTCAACGCCATGGACAACATGGGGGGCTCCGATTCGGCTCCGGAAAACTAGAACGGCCGGCGGCCGCTCGATCCAGCGACCACCGGCCCGAACCCTACAAACCCCTGTTGGCGCACATCGCCTTGCTCCATCAGGGCGACCCCTCCTCCGAACGAAAGGCGACTAAACAATACTGCAAGTATCTACCCGTTACCATTAACTCCGTACCAGTAGCTGCTCTTATAGACTCAGGAAACACTTGGCGATCAGCGATGTCCAAGGAGTTCTACCTGAGCCTCGGAGGCGACCTCAAAAGTCTCCGTCCCATCACCGCCAACAGCCTCGCAACGGCCAAGAAAGGAACGTACCTCACCATTCTAGGAGAGCCTCGACGCCCGTTCCAACTACAAACAGATAAGTCGGCTACTGTATGGGCCTTTAAACCAGTCATTATTGATGGCCTAAGTATGGACATTAATGTATCAGGCCCGTTCCTAAAGAAACATGGATGGGACCAGATACACACACGAAACTGCTTACGTATCCAAGGGAAACTGGTACCCCTCGAAAAAGGAACGGCAGCAACTACTTCTTCAATCTGCTACGTCAACACAGCCGTCAGAGCAAAGGCTGACTCGTTCACCATTGTACAGCTGCGAGCGCAGCGAGTACAAGATGGACGAATGGATCCGGGACCAATGCTCCTCCGCGGCGACGATTCGTTCATGAACAATACGGATTTACATCCGGCCCTCAATGCCATCGTCTCTTGCAACGACGATGGCATCATCTATGCTGGTGTCCTTAATACACTGTCGGAAGACATTATTATTCCGCAGGACATGCGCTACGGGTCGGCAACGTCTGCATGCTACCTACGCGATCCGCAACACGACCAACCGCTGTGTGGACACGTCGGTTTGGCAGACAAGGACAGAACCAGGCCGGTTTCCAAGAGCGATCGCAAACGAGAGTACATCAGACAGTTCACCGCCACCGCCAAGAAGCACGACACCGCCAAGAGGGCAAAGATGACGAAGATCGACGGCAACACCGTCCCGACGACCAAGATAGACGATTACACAGAAGACCAGAAGAAGGAATGGATTTTTAATCATTTCCAATTAGGCACCAGTCCCTTTTTGGACACACCTGTCAAGCTGCACGCTGCCATTGCACTTTTGTTGGAATTCTGGGACTCGTTTTCACACGATGGATCTTTCGGAACGACACACTTGATGGAACACTCCCTCATTACCGAGGATGTTCCACCAATTAAATGTCGATACCGCCCAATTAACCCAGCTTTGGAACCAGACTTACGTAAGCAAATTGATCTTTGGCTCGAAAACGACGTCATAGAGCCTTCAAATTCACCATGGAGTTTTAACCTTGTTGCAGCTAAAAAGAAAGGTAACGCCATCAGATGGTGCATTGATTGGCGTCGTTTAAACCAAATCACAAAGAAAGACTCATTCCCAATGCCAACAGTCCACGATAATATCGCACGTTTAGCAGGGAGCAAAATCTTTAGTGGCATTGACATGGCAGGGGCTTTCCATTGTGTCCCGTTACGGGACGCAGACAGGGAAAAGACGGCTTTTTCAACACCCTTTGGGTCTTTCCAGCAGAAAAAGTTAGGATTCGGCCTTTGTAATGGACCGGCTACATACTGCCGCTTGGTCGAACGAATTCTAAAAGATATACCGACGTCGGTAGCGATCGGTTTCTTAGACGACGGAGTAGTCCATTCAACCGACTTGCCTACGCATTTTACTAATCTGCGCACCACACTACAGGCATACTGCGACGCGGGTTTGAAACTGAATCCTAAAAAGTGTACTTTTTTCAGAGACTCCATTACGTACTTAGGACATGTCCTCGACCAAACCGGTATCCGCCCGACTGAGCCGTACATTGATGCCGTCGCCTTGTGGCCCTGCCCCAAGTTCAAGACGGAGGCGCGCGCGTTCCTTGGCCTGACAGGCTACTACCGGCGCCACATCAAGGACTACGCTCACATCGCTGCGCCATGGACAGACGTCATCGGAAAAACCGACAAGGAGGGTGAGAAAACACCTCTCGTTGTTACGGAAGCGATGAAAACGTCCTTTGAAACCTTAAAGAGTAAACTTATCTCGGCACCCGTCCTTGGATTCCCATACTTCAAAGGCTCAAAAGCCGGCCAATTTATTCTTGATACTGACTTCTGCAAGAATCAAATTTCGGGAATACTTAGCCAAGAACAGGACGGAAAAGAGATAGTTATCGCTTTTGGTTCAAAGAAGCTGACGGGCACCCAAAAGAACTGGCCGTCAACGAAAGGCGAATTGTATGCAGGAATGCACTGGATGACCGAATATCGGTATTACCTGCAGTACGGCCCTCAATTTAAATGGCGTACAGACAATTCGGCGTTGCGTTACGTCCATTCTATGGACTGCCCGACAGCAGCTGTTCAGCGATGGTTAGCAACTTTGGCTGACTTTGACTTTCAAGTCGAGCATCGAGCGGGTACAAAGCACACAAATGCAGATTGCCTCAGTCGATCCCAAGGTTCCACTCCGGACGACGCCGCTACATGCTCTGCATTAGCGCCGCGCCTTTTCCGACAAAAAGATTTGTTCCCATATACACGGGACGAATTACGTCAGCTGCAAATGGACGATGAGGATTTGGGCAGTGTACACCGTTGGCTGGCAGAGAATCAGCCGCCAACAGGCCCGGAAATCCGCTCTTTGTCGCGAGTCGGAAAAATATATGCTGGCCTCTTGCCTGCCCTTTCGCTAGACAAAGCTGGCATTATCCGCTTTGCTCCACCCAACCAAACATTGGAAACGCCGCTCACAGTTGCATGTGTCCCTAAAGCCCTCTGGGACGACACAATCCGAATTGCACATGTGACCGGCGGGCATCAGGCAAGCGCGCCAACATACAAGCGATTGCAGAAATCAGTTTATTTTCCGGGTATGACGAGTGAAATCGCAGGATTCATTGACACATGTCTCGAATGCCAGACGAAACGACGTAAACCGCCGGATCAGCGACATACGTTACACTCGGTCCTTACAGGATACCCTTTCCAACGGCTTCACATCGACTATGTCGGTCCGTTTCCGAAAGGGAAACAAACAGGAGCCAAATGGATTTTGTCGTGCCGAGACTCGTTCTCAAAATGGGTCGAAGGGATCCCCATTCACCATCCGAATCAATTCGAAACCATCAATGCGCTGGAGAAAGAAATTTTCTGCCGTTTTGGCCTGCCAGAGTCGATACACTCGGACATGGCAAAAGTTTTCGAAAGCAATCTTTATTTAGAGGTGGGCAAAATGTTGGGTTATGAAATTACAAACACCACGGGATACAACCCTAAAGGCAACGGTCAAGTTGAACGAGTGCACAAAGACCTCGGAGAAACGCTCCGAGCACTTTTGCAGGACAATCCGGACGAATGGGAACTTATGCTACCACAGGCACTATTCTCCATTCGAACGGCTGTGTGCACGTCAACAAACTTAACACCGTATTATATACTTTTCGGTCATAACGTTGCGCAACCTTTAGACCTGATTTTCGGAGACCCGAACGGACACATACTGCCCACCTCTAAACGAGATCACCACATCACGGTACGCAACATGCGCGATAGAATCGATCGCGCGGCAGCTTATGCCCGAGAAAACTTATCAGCCGCAGTCCGACGTTCCCGACGGCATTACCATCACGAAAAGAAATACTTTCTTCCCGGTACGCTTGTATGGTTGTTCACACCAAGAACACTGCCTGGCCAGAGTTCCAAACTCACTTCCTTTTGGACAGGACCATGGACAGTGGCTGCTGTTCCAATCAACCAATGCATGGTCCGAATCATACCACATCGTTCATGGTCACTCAAACAGAGCCAGGTCGTTAGTATCGACCGCTTAAAGCTCTATAAGAGTCCGAAAAACATTGCGCCAGACGGCGAGTCCGATTTGGTTATGGAAGGCGATGAATTTGCAGAATATGTCTCTGGGCCTGGCCGCAGAAATCCGCAAATCCAAAATCCGCAACCACCACCACCGCCAGGGTTCTACCCCGGCGGAGGCGGACCCGGTGCGCATCCCGATCAGGACGATGATGATGATGACGATGCCGACATACCACGGCAGGGCCATGGCGGACAGCCACCACTCGGCCAGGGCCAAGCGCAACATGAACAACGAGCAGTACAGGAACAAAACGATCAGCAGCAGTACGAAGGAAACAATATCGAGGGCGACGGTCAACAGCCTATGGTTGTAGACGTACGCTATGATCCTGAGCCTCCTCTCATGGTGGACGTACGCTACGATCCTCAACCCGTACTCCAACCACCCGTGGATGCACAACATCAATATGTGCAACCGCCGCCTCAGCAGCAACCTGTGCAAGCGCCGCCTTTTCCAGACTATTACGCTGAAGCACGAGGTCGCCCGCGCAACCGCGCTCTTTCGGCGCCTCCTCCTGACGAGCACGTATTCCGTTGCCCAACATCACCGGCCCGACGCCGCCGATTCCTAACATCTCGTTTCGACCGAGATAATGATTATGGAATGTCTGACAGTGAGAACCGCCCAAGCCGCAAGCGCGGCAAACCATCCTCGGAAACGTCCTCAGCGTCAGGCAAACCGGCAAAGAAAATTGTTAAGCCTCGACCGGGCTTGCCCGACATGTCTCGAGCATTTGTACGACCTAACGCCAGCGACGATGGGGACGAGTCTGATATGGATCAATTCGGGCCAACTGATTATTCGTCAGACAGCGCAAATTCAGCCTCGCGGGAAGCGCAGATTGATTTGCGCCGCCGCCTCGATCGCCTTAAATACGATAATATCCTGTCGGCCCGCGGGCCGCGCATGAGCGATCGAAATCCTCTCGATAACAGTCGGCTTGCAGTTCCAATTGGGAAAGGCAAAACAGGCCCCAGGCCAAGGCCGGGTCGACTTTACTCGCCACCCCCACCACGCGACCGTTCGCGCTCTCGCACAAGGACACCTGCGGTCATTTGGGATGTTTTTCGTACACCAATGCCCTCTTCGGCAGGCAGTTGGGCCGAAGACACTGGCCCAATGGACACAGGTCAATCAAGCCACGGTTCGAGCCCAGGTCCTGCTCCAGGTAGACGAGGACCGGCCGGGTCCACCAGTGGCCATAGTACTAGCCCAGGTCCGACGCCCGCACGCCGGGGCCAAACCGGTTCTACTAGTGACATGAGTTTAACCTCACAAGCCGGCCAGTCGAGCCACAGTTCGAGCCCAGGGCCGACCCCAGCTCGACGAGGCCCGCCGGGCACCGGCAGTGACACTAGTACAACGATTCAGCCACCGAGGCAAAACGTTGTTCAACCAGGGGGCCATACGCCAGCACAGGAACGCTTGTACGCAGACCGTTACTCGCAACGTGCTAGAAGCCCGCCAGAAAGGCTTGGAAATCCAGTCTCCTCACAAACGTTGCGTTTGCAAGGCGATTCGTCATCAGCTAGTACTACCAGCCGCGACGACGTCGCCGATGACCCGGATTACGTCGCCCTTATGTACTATTCAAAACCAGTCTGAACCAACAACGAGTGTTGTCCGACTGGGGGGCGGGGTACATGTACATAAGAACGTTAGCGAGTAAGAACGTGTGAAACAGCAAAAGCAGAAAAACCTCTGATGCGGAAAGGCTGGAGGCGTCACACTGGCATAACCCATGGGGGCGGAGTTTGCTCCGTAAAAATTGCCGGCAGGATTGCCGATGAAAGTGCAAGCAGGGTGCGGCCTACACAGATGAGACTTGTGTATAGCTCAGTCGCCTCTGACAAATAACGATCTGATACGTGCAGAAAATGAGAAAACTTGACCAATCGAAATAAAGAGGATGTATTCGTGAAACCATTACCCGCACTAACCTTTCATCATGTCTTATCGCTTCAGGAATCTACAACCGGAGCATCGATATCATGACGCTTAACGCACGTCAGGGTTTAAGTCTACTATGGGCATTAATTATGTCCGTCCCGATAGCACAAGCCGTAACAGTCTACGACTGTTCCCCCAGCGCTAGGCTATCCTACACCCTTTTGGATTTGACCGGACCCCAAATTTGCCCTAGTCCCAAAGATGACTATTCGGAACCAATACCCGTCAAAGTGCAAGTGCTACACACCGATACCGCAGTGCCTGTCGAGGCGTATCAGTGCGCGGTAACAGTGACCAAGATGGTTGTGCCATGTGGCTTTACTTCTATCACGTACGCACATAGCCACCCTATGTGGAACAGAAATATTGAGTTGACTGTCCCGGAATGCAGTAGAGCAATCGAATATGGCAAATATCGATATGACGGCAAAGAACATAATGTTTCCTTGAACCAGGACAACTCTTTTACTTATTACCCGCAAACGGAAGGAGTTACGTATAGCGGCCGTTGTCCTACAGTGAACGCCCAGGTCATTGTGGACGGTTTGATATATGAAAAGGTCTACGTCGAAGTTCACTTGTCAGTTAAGTTACGACGGATCCCGGGGACGCTGGACACCGCCAACGGCGTAGTCTCGTGGGCCAACGGCATCAAGGCCAACTACGCCTCACGAGTTATTTCAGATGCGGTCGAGGGAACCATGACATGGCCCGTCAAGGAACACGCATGTACAAGCACGGTATCTCAGCTGTACAAAGGAGATGCCATCGCTCGCCGCCGCCATAACGATACGTACCAAGACTCTATCATTCTGGTCGAAAACGAGGATACCAAGCAGTTCGGCGGATTTCTCATAAAGAAGCAAATCGTGCTTTGCGAGTCAACTTGCCTGACGACTCAGGTGGAAGGCATCATTGTATGCATTATTTTGCCTTTCCACGATGCAATCCCCGACGCGAAATTTAATCCGTCTTTCTCCCAACTCAAAGCCGATCTGTATACACGGATCACCCATTTGCATTTGACCACCAACATGAGAATGAACAGCCGCTTTGAATCAATTCAATTCGATCTATGCAGAACTGAGCAAAAGACTCACTTTAACAAACTCCAAGCTATCGCAATGAGAAATCCGTACGCCCTACTTGATGTATATGGCCGTGGGCATAGCATCGAGGTCGCCGGAGCCGTGGCTTACATTACCAAATGTCAGCCGAGGGAGGCCTCCATTGTGGCCTACCCCAACTGCACCACGGAGATTCCACTCCGCCTACGCAGCAGTAACGGCACGGAGCTCGTTGGCGACATGGTCTTCGCGGACCCCCTCACCTGGATCTTGAAGGACTACGGCACGATCATCCCTTGTAGCGATATCCACCCAGTTCGATGGCAGGTGGCCGGAACGTGGTACTGTTCGCATAAGACAGGCGCAGTGGCCTCCACCTGCACCGACAGCCCGGGCAAGCTCAACACGACCACCAACATCCGGAACAACAAGCCCATCGACAACGACTTCACACGCGGCATGGGCATGACCATGTTCACGCCGGAGATGATTCAACAACACCAGAAGTATAGGCTGGCATATCACTCTAGGGGCGCGGTCGTTCAGAAGGTCACCAACGCGGCTACAGGGAACACTATCGGGAACCATCATTCATACCTCCTGGGGTCCCCCTTGTCAGACGACGACGTCAGCACCCTGACTACATCCTTGGGCGGATTCTTCTTTCCGCTCTTCCCACTGGTCGGAGAGGCTTGGTTCACCGTAGTGGCCGTCATGTTGGCCTTCTCCATGTTCAGGATCTTCGCAACATTCATCTTCCGCGGCTATCTCCTCTACAAGGAAAGAGAGGGCTGCGGATGGTGGATGCTCGGAGTTATTTTTGGGGCAACTTTCCACGCCATCCGAGCACCTTATCTAGTGGCCAAGCAGGCGGTCTGTAGCGCCATGTCAAACCCGGACCCGAGGGAGATGAACCTGTGGTTACCCTCGGGTGTTACGCCTACACCCACACGCTCACGATCAAGCTCCGTTGATAGGCGAGTCAGGCTCCGCTTGCCCAGCCGCCACTCGCCCGTGGAACCATTGCAATCATCAGCTCCGGAAGCATCAGAAGACCCCCTAGCTGTCTCCTACTCCAGCCTCAAGAAGAAGGAGGATCAAGCTGACGCTGCCTCCGCCGAGCAAGAGATCGTCGTACGGCCCGGCGAATCAGCAGAGTACCTGGATGAGCTTGGACATCCAAGCGCTGGAGAAGAGCCCCAGGTCGGCGGTGTACATCGCCGACACTAAGTGACAAACAGGACGAAACAGTGTGACCAGAGCAAAAAGGACATTCAGTGTAGTGACTAAATAGTGGACCTTTAATTTCTAACTTTCACGAGCAATCCTCTTTAACTGCCAGATACGAGATGACATGCTTTTTCTCCCACAGGGTTTTTTTTAAAGCAGTCCTAGTCTTCAAACGACTAGCACGGAGGACACGTTCTTTTATGACGGATCAGCAATCATTATGTGTGTACAGTTTTAGTTTGTATAATGCGCAAATCCGTCATCGGGGGATATGAAACGTGGCTCATGTGGACACCCTGTGTCCGCTCCGCTCCGTGTCTCTTATTACTTTCGGCAGTCTAAATATAACAGTCTTCGTTGGGCGCTGCCCACAGCAACAACAACCAACTGTGTCTCCCGGTTATTTACTGCGTCGATATCAATGTTGCCAGTCCCCCCGAGGACCTTGCAAAGGCTCGGGTGGCCTAGGTAACATATGGTACCAGCGGGAAACGAACACACGCTTCCGCGGACGCCGATGTCTGCATCGCCACGTCCGCTGGTCGCTAGTTCGCCGGATTTTCCACTCTAGTGAAATATTGCCGTTATCACTGCCGACGACAGGAGTCTGTCGTCAGGGGGCGGGGGAAAGATGACGGCAATAAATTACACAACGAGTAAGAGTGAGGAACGGCCACGACCAAGACGGACACGGCGGAAAATGGACTGGCCGCTGCTACGGAACGCACGCTACCAACGATTGGTCAAGTATTAGCTAGCACTAATTTTCTCATGCAGTATCAGGGGTCAAGCGCAGTGTATAACGCAACACGGGGATAGCGTTAGTGCCATAAACAAACACGGCACGATAATAGTGTTTCGGGTTTTCCGGCGAACCATGAAAGAAGCCGAAGGCATTGGAGGGCGGAAATGAAAGCAGGGCTACGATTATCACTTTTTGCAGAACGGAATCGAGATACAAGCAGAGGAATAATCGTGGGTATTTTTTTTCCACCGGGAAATTTCGTGAGCAAGAAAAAAGAGTGCGACTACTTTTCTTTTGAATTTTCTCCTGCATATCGTTCGTGAACGGACGGGAATTTGGGAACGAACGAATTTATAATTCTAGCCATTTCCTAACCGGCGGAAAAATTCCCGAATGGGAAATAACTAATTTTAATAACCATTTTTATGACCTCCCGACGATCGTTCTCACGAACGAAGACAATAATCTAGAGTAAAGTAGTTGTTTTTCAACCGGCTGAAATTTCCCAAACGAAACAAAATAACCATTTACGATCCAATTCCGGTGACCGTTCTCACGAAACGAGAACGGCCGCCCAGGATGAAAAACAATCATCACCCAATCCGTCCTATGTGTGAAGGACCGTTAAGTCATTAGTGGTCCCAGAAACGGGTT
>Ga0102862_1000263_pt1 | contig 11931 bp, 10 predicted proteins | sample Colrivmeta1449C3_FD_78496 | JGI IMG/M metagenome (GOLD analysis project Ga0102862, IMG submission 78496) | Estuarine microbial communities from the Columbia River estuary - metaG 1449C-3 | ecosystem: Environmental > Aquatic > Marine > Intertidal zone > Estuary | place: USA: Columbia River... | reverse complement strand
CCTTGCCTAAAAAAGAAGTGCCTTCTTCATTCACTTCCCCTTTGACTACATTGAAGGAAATATAAGGATAAATAGTAGGCTGGTGTTGCATCACAATACCAAAACGCTCTTTAATCACTGCATCTTCATTAGAAGTAGGTTCCTGCTCTTCAATATCCCAGTCGTTTGATCTTGGCCTATTTAAAGTGATAGATTTAGTGCCGTTCACTTTTTGAATTTTTTCGTCTAATACTTTCAAAAAAGGTTTGCCATCGTGATAAATAAATTCAAACTTATCTTCTATATAATCATCTAAAGTAAAGCCATACAAAGCGAGTAATTTATTTTTCTCTCTATCCCAGTTACGAATGGTTTCAAAATAGTCTGCTCCCTTTAGTAAAAATAATTGTAGTAGTAGCATGGCTTTATGCACGCAGAGCGGGTATTCAGTCTCAGACAAACAATCGCAAGAGGTATCAAAAAAACGTTCTTCATTTTTTTGAATAATAACATGAAATGTTTTTCCTTTCTCATCAATTTCTGCAACTACTTTTTCATTTTCACTTTCGATAATATGAGGTCTAACCGATTTTAAAGTTTGTTCCGCCTTTTCAAATATGGCTTTTGAACAAAGCATTCGAATCATTTTTAAATCTAAGGTCTTTGTTCTTAATTGGGTATGCGTGGTCTTATAAGAAGCTGGCTTGTAGTCCAATAAATTTTTATCCAATAAGTCTTGGATATAAAATAAGGCAGCTGCTTTATGCCTACATACTTCTGATAAATTATAAGGACAGCCGCAACGCAATGACAAAGTAGCGGCGCTTTTAAAATTTTCAATAGTGACTTTATAATAAGTACTATAGCCGTCATCTTTGACGCGGCAATGAATACTTCCAATTAAAGGATCAAATTTTGCTAATTCAATATTTTTGAGCGCAAAAATTTTCTTGCCTCTACGAATCACTTCTTCAGTGCCGTAGCTATAAATGTGTTTTACTAAATAGGGTAATGCCATAATGGTACAAAAAGCCCTTAAAAAAGGGCAATTTGCAAATGTAAGGCTTTGCTAGCTAATATGGAAGTCTTATTATAATGAGTGGGAAAATAGGGCGACTAGGCCTTATTTATAAGGGCTCCGTCCTTGAAAATAGGCAAGGAAGGGGCCGTATCCTTAGAAATACAATACAACATGTCTTCTTCTAAACCATAGGCCGCTAGGCGGTGCCAATGCGTCACGGTTTTGATATAAGTAGGCAAATCATTTTTATGTTGATTGTATAATTGGTTTGCCATAAAGCTACTATCGCAATGAATCTCAAAAGCATCCTTAATTTCTTCAATCACCGCTCCTGCAAATAAGACATCTTCTATATTAAATCGGTTTTTCCAGCCAGAACAACCCAGTATCACGGGTGCATTTTGTTCTTTTATGTATTCCACCACCTTGGTAAAATTAGGAAAGGACCCTGTAATGATATCTTTGGCTCCTTGCTTTAAGGCAAGATGCAATAGTTTAGTACCATTGGTAGTGGTGATGACTAAAATTTTATTTTCAATAAAATCTCTTGGATATTCAGAAGGAGAATTACCATAAGCTAATCCGGGAATAATTTTTCCATCTCTTTCGCCAGCAGTCACACCTCCTGTTTGTTTCCCTACTTCAATACAAAGTTCGGGTGTATCCACAGGTATAATTTTACTAGCACCATTATATAAGGCAGTGGCCATCGTAGAAGTGGCTCTAAAAACATCGATGATTACAACGATACTATCTTTTACATCATATAAATCTAATAACTGTGGCGTTAAAACGGTATGTAATGAAGGTTTTGTCTTTGCTGCAGTTGTCATAATGCACAAATATACAAAACCTTCATTTTTTATTAGACTAATTCTTTGGCTACAGCGTTCTTTTTAGATAAAATCAAAATATCTGAAACAATAATATCTGTGCTCACTCTTTTGATGGCATTTTTATCGGTGTAAGCCTTTGTAAGCAGACGCCCTTCTACCGCTATTTCACTGCCTTTGAGTAAATATTTTTCAGCAAATAAGGCCAGCTTGGCCCAAGCGACCAAACTAAACCACTGTGTTTCTTCCACCCATTCTCCTTTGGCATTTTTATAGCGATCATTCACTGCCAAACGCATGTTGGCTAACTGACTCTCTTTTAAAATTTTGAATTCCGGATCGGCCCCTAAATGACCAATCAACTGCACTTTGTTTTTAATTGCTTTCATACTAATTGTTTTGTTAAGATACAAAATTGCAAATAGTAAGAAAGCAAAAAACAAGTATTTACCCAATGGAAAAAGGGTATAAATAAATCTAATAATTATAAGATCAATATAATTATAGCGATAGAAAACCTTTTCTTAAAAAATTAACTAGTAAAAATAAATTAGTAAAAATGTGTAAGCAAGACAACTCTTTACTTAAAAGGAAACTTCACCACCTGTGCTTTGACTAAAGTATTTCTAATGTCAATATAAATTTCAGACCCAACTTTAGAAAACTCAGTGGCCACATAGCCCATACCAATAGCCTTGCCTAAACTAGGCGCCTGTGTACCTGAAGTCACTGAACCAATAAGTTTGCCGGCGGCATCTTTAATTTCATAATAATGTCTTGGTATACCTCTATCAATCATTTCAAAGCCCACTAATTTTTTAGAAACCCCATTTGTTTTTTGTGCAAGTAAGCTTTCTTTATTGGTAAAATCTTTGGTGAATTTTGTAATCCATCCTAAACCTGCTTCCATAGGACTGGTGGTATCATCAATATCATTTCCGTATAAACAAAAACCCATTTCTAAACGAAGGGTATCGCGGGCACCTAAACCAATGGGCTGAATACCATCGGCAGCACCTGCTTCAAATATAGCATCCCAAATTTTATTAGCATTGTCATTAATGTCTTCAAAATAAATTTCCACACCCCCTGCCCCTGTATAACCTGTAGCACTAATAAGTACATTGTCAATGCCTAGCATTTCACCTTTTGCAAAACTATAATAAGGCATATTTAATACATCCATGCTCGTTAAAGTTTGAATAATCTTAGCAGCCTTCGGACCTTGCACTGCTAGTAGTGCAGTCTTAGGACTTATATTATGCATCTCCACGCCTTTAGTATTGTAACTGCTAATCCAATTCCAATCTTTTTCAATATTAGAAGCGTTCACCACTAACATATATACTTTATTTTTTTCTACACAGTAGACCAATAAATCATCTACAATACCCCCAGTAGTATTGGGCAAACAACTATACTGCGCTTTGCCATCTTCTAAAACAGAAGCATCATTGGTGGTAACGCGTTGAATTAAATCCAGGGCATCGGGGCCTCTTAGTATAAATTCACCCATATGACTTACATCAAATACACCTGCATTATTTCTCACAGCAGCATGCTCTAGGTTAATACCCGTATAACTTATAGGCATATTATAACCAGCAAAAGGCGCCATTTTAGCGCCTAGTGCAATATGTTTATGGGTAAAGGGAGTGTTTAAAGCTTCGCTCATTTCGATTAAATTTTCTCAAATATAATCAAAAAAGAAACTGAAAGGAAAGCCTAGTGGGTGAATCTGTCTAATACCCATTGTAAGTCAGATAATTTACCGGCCGCCTTTCCAATTTTATTCATCTTTTCAAGGTTCGAATTACCTATATCATCCTTCTTAAGATCATTTACTTTTACAACTCTAGTTTTTTCTTTTTGAAGCTCCTCTTCTTTTAATTTTTTAATATCATTTTTAATGGCCTCTCTTTCTTCTTTCAATTTTTGCAATTGAATTTCTTTATCTGACATGTCCTCTTGTTTGTCGTAACTACTTGAACCATCACTATCCTCCATTGTTTTAAAGTCTCTGTCCCTTCGTAATTCCTCTAATCCCGTTTTTGTCATTTTATATTCAACCCCTCTTTCATATTGATAAGATTCATTGTCCCAAGGTTCATTCCATTCATCATACCAATTCTCATCAGAACTAATACGGTCAATGGTACCGGTTCTCATGCCTCTTCCATTAATATTCACATTGGTTTGAGACCAGCCTTTATTGGTAATTTTAATGCGCTTACCAATAGGCACAGCAATGGTCATAATTATATGCTGATTTCTAAACTTGTCTATTTTATTAATACCAATGCCTCTATCTAAATACAAGAGGCTATCTTGTTGTGTGAGTTCAAAGTTTATTTTATTGGCAAGGTCATTGGCGTTTTGAACCGTCTTCCCATTACTTAACTTCACAATTTTCACTTGAAAACTATCATTTAAAGATTGTACAATTCTAATACGTAAATTTCTTACATACACAGTGTCTTCATCAGCGAATCCTTGAAATGGTTCAAATTGGAACCAATTATTTTCATAATATTTCATTTTAGGTGCTGCCGTAATTTCTACATAATCAATTTTAGGATTTGTCAAAGCAACACTTTGCTCTGCAGGTAAATTATGTCTAGAGAAACTATTTCCCAAACTGCTTCCAAAATAAAATATACAAACCCATCCAAGTACCCATAAAGCGATAAAGCTTGATCTCACCCAAATATTAGCTTTTTTTAGTCCTGCAAACTTTCTAATGACAGCAGTGACTATTCCTATAATGGGAACCCATACAAAAAGTAAAATAGCTCCAATCGCAGACCAAGTTTGCGCACCATCTTCTATTAAGAAATTTTTCAAAGGTAGTAAGGCAGTAGCTGCTACTCCTATTCCAAATAAAGCAGCTAATAAAGAAATACCTACAATGGCTAAAATAAAATAAACAAAGCCCTTAATGCATACTGTTATAATTCTGCCAATAAAATATAAAAATCCTTTTCTATTTTCTGTTGACCTATGATTTTCTGAAGATTTATTAGCGTCTTGATTATGCGTGGTGGCTGTCCCTTCATGATTAGATTCACTCGCTTCATTCGAATTATTCGTTCCTTTATTTCTATTGTATAAATCGCTGCCCCAAGATTGTGCTCTTTTACTAAATCCTTCCATATCATTTTGAATGGTGTTTTTAATACTATTCAAATCTACTTTCTCCCCTACCATTTCTAATTTATCCGCACTAGTTTTAGCTTCAGGTAGTACCAACCATAAAACGATATATATAAAAACAGCACCTGGACTAAATGTAATGTCTAAAAAATTCGGGAAATCGGGTGCGTCCCAAAATTGGAATAAATGCATATGTCTGAAATTCACCACAAAGCGAATAAATGGAATTAAAAATAATATTCTCACTATCCATACTTGAATACCAAAGTATTTAGACAAACCCGCAGCCACACCACCAATTACTTTTTTGTCTATATCTCTAAATAATCTTTTACGCACACCCCCTACTTCTTTAATAGAAGTGCTTGGGACCGCAATCCATAAAATTAAATAAGCAAGTATATTCACACCTATTAAAAAGATCCAAAGAATTCTTACGATCCATGGCTCTATGACAAAGTAGTTCGCAATACCACTACAAACACCGCCCAATACTTTGTTTTGCTCGTCGCGGTATAGTCTTTTAGGTCTATTGCCATCTCTATAAAAATTCGAGTTATTATTCCCACTGGTATTTTGTTGCGCGTTTTGTTGGCGACTATCGTTTGAATTATGCGCAGTAGCAGCAGTAGATTGTTCAAACCCATCCTGGGCTTCAAAATCGGCAGGACGACCAATACTGGTAATAATTAAATCGATATCGTTAGCAGCGATGCATACCGTTCCTTTTTTCAAGCGGTCTTCACATAATTCTGCAATACGACATTCAATGTCATTAATAATTTCATCGCGTCCTTCTTCGTTTTCGAAATAAACACGCAGCGACTCTATATATTGTTTCAATATTTCATACGCTTGTTCTTCAATCGGAAGAATGCGACCTTGAAAATTGATATTGATTACTTTATTCATAAAATATTTTTTAAAATGTAGGTTTAAGAAACTGCTTGATTACTATTTTCAGCAGTATTTGTTTTTTCTTGGGTAAGTTGATCCACCGCCGTAGTCATTTCTTTCCAGGTTTGTAATAAAACGGCAAAGGCTGCCTTGCCTTCTTCAGTCATTACAAAATATTTTCTTGGGGGTCCGCTGATGCTTTCTACCCAACGATAATTTAAGAGGCCCGCATTTTTTAAACGCGTTAACAAAGGATACAATGTACCTTCTAGAATATGCAAATTGGCCAACTTCATTTTCTCAACAATATCACTTGGATAAACCTCCCCTTGTTGAATGATGGACAATATGCAAAACTCCAAAACGCCCTTGCGCATCTGACTTTGTGTGTTTTGAATATCCATAAGAATTAATTTGAAACACAAAACTAAGGATATTTATAGTACTATGTATGGCATAGTACTATAAATTTAGGTATAAATATTACAATACATTGATTTACAATATATTATATAAATAATATTTTTATGAACGAAAGCTGGAAAGGATAAATGGTAGCGTAAAACACTCTTAATAGACTTCTAATAGAATACTAATAAACCACTAATTCGTAAAAATCTTCCTCTTTTAAATAGGTATTGGCAAGGGCTTGTAATTCCTCAGGACGAACAGAACGCACCACTTTAATGGTATTATAAAAATAGTCTTCCGTTAAATCATTTAATAAATAGGTTTTCCAGCGACTTATAATTTGAAAGGGTCCATCCAAATCACCTAATAAAGCACCCAACATATAATTTTTAACCAATTTTAATTCATCTTCTCCCACAGGTTCTTCTCTTAATTTTTTCATTTCCTTATACACTTCTTCAATCGTGGCTTTGCAAACATCTTTACCTGCATCGGTACTTACCATCCAAGCCCCTGCATGTTTATAGTTTTGTAAATAACTATGTATACCATAAGTATAACCCTTGTCTTCTCTAATATTACTCATCAGCCTGGATCCAAAAAATCCACCAAAAATATTATTCAGCACTTGTGCTGCAGGAAAATCGGGATGATGTCTATTCGGAAAATGTCTGGCTAAACGAATGGAGCCTTGCACCGATGCTGCATCATTAATAATACTATATTTTTTTTCAGTAGCAGATATAATAGGATGCGCCTGCTCCTTAATTTCTTTTTTATTTAATGGCAGCTGGCCAATATGCTTATTGAGTAAGGATTCCATGGTAGAAGGAAATTTACCTGCAATAAAAATGACGCATTTTCCATTTAAATAATACTGTTCATAAAAAGCCACTAGGTCTTCTCTATTAATAGCTGTATAATCTTTTTCTACAGAATATTTTCCATAAGGATGATCAAACCCAAATAAGTATTCATCAATTAATCTATTGGCAATAAAGTCGCCTTTTTTCAAATTCAGTAACAACCTTTGAATTTGATTTTGTTTTAAAATGGCAATTTCTTTTTCAGGAAAACTCGCTTCTGAAATAATCTCTCCCATAATAGGAATGACTTCCTGAAAATGTTTTGATAAACCATGTAAGGTCACAGTAGCCGTTTCATTGGTACAGGTTCTATTTAAATGCGCTCCGTAAAATTCAAAGGCATCGGTAATTTCAAAAGAGGTTTTGCTGGCAGTTCCATTTTTTAATAAAAAATTAGTGGCAGCCGCTACCCAGTTTTTTTGTTCAAAACTATTGCCTGCATAAAATACCATATCCACAAGCAACACTTCCTGTGAGCCGCCTTCATAGGCATAGACCTCTACCCCATTATCTAAGCTAAACTTTTGATAAGGTTTCAATTGAATATTAAAATCAATAGCGTCTTTAATAACAGGTGCTACTATTCTGTCTAGGGCCATGATTTAGGATTTACTATAATAATATAATGTGTTGCGATTGTTCTCTTGGAATATTTGTTGAGCTGTATGCTGAATCATAGTAGGCGTTACTCTTTGATACATCCCCAACTCTTTGTTCATTAAGTCTGCGTCTCCTAATAATTCATAATAAGCCAGACTATGGGCCCTATTCATAATACTCATATCCTCAAAACAAATCACACTTTCTGTTTTATTAATTACTTTTTGCACTTCTTTGGCATCCAGTATTTCATTTTTAATTTTTTCTATTTCTTCTAGTACCGCCTTCTCTGCCACTGCCATACTAATGCCCTTCACTAATTTTCCTTCTATGACAAGTAGCCCCGGATCCACGGTTCCAAAATGATAACAATCAATAGAAGAAAAAATTTGTTTCACTTTAATAAGCTGCTCATATAATCTTGCAGAAGTACCTCCACCCAAGACTTCAGTAATTAAATCAGTGGCATGATAGCCTTCGTCAAAACGGCCTCCCATATGCCAGGTCATCATGAGCATATCTAAAGGCACATCGGCGCGTACATCCATGGACCTAGTTTTTTCTTGCAGAGGCTCCTTCGGTAAATTGCGTACATAGGCTTTGCCAGCTTCAATAGGACCAAACCATTTTTCGGCTAATTTTTTTACTTGTTCTGTTTCTACATTACCCGTCACCACTAATATGGCATTGTTGGGACGATAGAATTGAAAGAAAAAATCTTTCACATCTTCCATAGTGGCATCTTCCACATGTGCTAGGGATGCACCAATGGTCATCCAACGATAAGGATGTTGGGTATATGCCAAGCTGCGCATTTTATGCCAAGCATCTCCGTAAGGTTTATTGATATAATGTTCTTTGAACTCTTCGCAAACTACTTTGCGTTGTACTTCTAAACTTTTTTTACTAAAAGCCAAGGACAACATTCTATCACTCTCTAACCAAAAAGCAGTTTCAATATTTTCTGCAGGTATTTGACAATAATAATTCGTTAAGTCATTCGTAGTGTAGGCATTATTTTCTCCGCCCGCTCTTTGAAGTGGTTCATCGTATACAGGAATATTTACACTGCCTCCAAACATCAAATGTTCAAACAAATGCGCAAAGCCTGTTTTAGCAGGGTCTTCATCCTTGGCCCCCACATTATATAAAACATTTACTACGGCCATAGGGGTACTGGTGTCTTGGTGCACCAATACTTTAAGGCCATTGTCTAGTTGAAATTTTTCAAATTGTATCATAACAGAGGGCGAAAATACTTAATAACTACAACAGTTCCTTTTCTATTGCAAGAACCTTCTTTAAAGCCCTTTCGAAACCCGATAAATTCGATTAACTTTGTGGCCAATTAATACCTAAGCTATGCAGCTGGAATCATTATACCAAAGAGCCTTGAATTTTGAACACTTAAGCAAGGAAGAAGGCCTATTTTTATTTGAAAACGCGCCACTTACCGAGTTAAGTCATATTGCCAATGAGTTGAGAAAAAAACAAGTGCCCCATGGTAAAGTAACCTGGCAGATAGATAGAAATGTAAATACCACCAATGTTTGTATTGCGAATTGTAAGTTCTGTAATTTTTATAGAGTGCCTGGACATCCTGAATCTTATATTACGGATATGGACACCTACCGCCAAAAAATTAAAGAAACTATGGAATGGGGCGGTGATCAATTATTATTACAAGGAGGCCATCATCCTGAATTAGGCTTGGCTTTTTACACCGATATATTTAGCCAGATTAAAAAAGAATTTCCAACAATTAAACTACATACACTAGGGCCCCCAGAAATTGCACATATTGCAAAGTTGGAAAAAATGAGTCATACCGATGTCTTGAAAGCCTTAGTGGCTGCAGGTATGAATTCACTGCCTGGTGCGGGTGCAGAAATTTTAGTAGACCGTGTCAGAAAATTAGTGTCTAATGGAAAATGTGGTGCAGACGAATGGTTAGATGTCATGGCTGCAGCACATCAATTAAATATTACTACAAGTGCCACCATGATGTTTGGCCATGTGGAAACTTTAGAAGAAAGATTTATTCACTTAGTGCGCATTCGTGAAGTACAAGATAGAAAACCAAAAGAGGCCAAAGGATTTTTAGCCTTCATTCCTTGGACCTTCCAAGAAGTAGACACCCTACTTACCAAAATTAGAGGGGTACATAATTTAACGACTACAGAAGAGTATATAAGAATGATTGCCATTAGTAGAATTATGCTACCTAATATTAAAAATATTCAAGCTAGTTGGCTAACCGTAGGAAAAGCGACTGCACAGGTTTGTTTGGAAGCAGGGGCCAACGATTTTGGAAGTATTATGCTAGAAGAAAATGTAGTGAGCGCCGCAGGTGCCCCACACCGTTTTACCTATAAAACTATACAGGAAGCTATTAAGGAAGCAGGTTTTGAGCCTCAGTTAAGAGACCAGCAATACGAATGGAGAACCTTGCCTACTGCTATTCAAGAGCAAACTATAAACTACTAGTAAGTAAGCGTTTAGGGAGCCTTTAGCTTAAAATATTTTCGTTTAAAACAAGCCATTGACTGTAACATTTAGGTCATGCGCTCGTTTAATGCTAATAGAACCTTCTTTTATACATGACCAACTTAGCATGACCGACTTAGAATTCAATATATGTGTTGATGATTACTCCGACGGGGTATACCGCTTTATACTAAAAATTAGTAAAAATAAAGAGGACACCAGAGATATTGTGCAAACCGCTTTTGAAAAATTATGGGTAAATAGAGAAAAAGTAAAAACCCTAAAAGCCAAATCCTATTTATTTACAGTGGCCTATCATTTAATGATCGACCAACTTAGAAAAGAATCTAAGATAATTATGACCGATAGCTTTGATGAAAATGCCAATGCTATTACCCAGGGCAGTTCTGAATTAAAGCAATTATTATTAGAAGCCATTAATAATTTGAACCCCACACAGAAGTCTTTAATTCTTTTAAAAGATTACGAGGGTTATTCTTACCAAGAAATTGGTGAGATTATGCAATTATCAGAATCACAAGTAAAAGTGTATTTGCATAGAGCCCGATTAATTTTAAAAAATAAATTAACTCATCTTGAAAAAATGAGTGCTTAATAATGATTAACGAAAACAACTACGAAACTTATTTCATGTCATTCATTGACAATGAATTAAATGCTGCCGAAAGAGCGGCCGTAGAAGCTTTTGTCTTGACTGAACCAAAATATGCAGCCGCATTAGCGTTATTTGAAAAAACAAAATTGCATGCATCCTCCAATGAATTCATGGAGATGGAGGATAAAATATTTTTATACCGTTTTACAGAAATGGATGCCAAACTAGATGGCGATTTTAAAAAATCTTTATATAGAAAGCAAGCGCCCGTTCGTAAAATAATATTTACCCCTAATTTAATGAGGGCTTCCTTTGCTATTGCAGCCATGCTTATTTTACTCATAGGCCTGCAGTTGTTTAAATCAGAATCAAATGTATCAGAATCAAACATAGTAGAGTCGAATATAGTAGAGACGCCTTTAAAAGATAAAACTACAGTCGCAAGTACCAATATACTAATACCCGCAGAGAATCAAACATTAGCCAATTCAGCTATAGCTACTAAAGCCATCACAAAAAATCAAACCATTCTTGCTAGCACTAATAACACAAGTAATTCTATCAATACAAATATTGTTAGCAGTTCCTCAAGCCAAGCAAGTAGAGAAAATGATAGCCAAAATATAGTAGTAGCTAAATTCAGTGAGGGCCAAATAAGTTCAACTGCTATGGAAACAATGGCTACTGAAGAAGAAAAAACAATCCTTCCTACTAATTATAAAGAAATTGATACGGAGGAAGAAGATAGAACCATTAATATTGGCATACTCGAAATTGACGCTGCTGCTTTCAGAGGTATTACCAGAAAATTTTCAGCTTTACTCAAAAGAAATAAAATAGAAAAATAAATATGAAAAAAATAATCGCCCTACTAACACTAAGTTTATCAATCTTATTAAGCCTTCAAAGTTTTGCACAAAACGATAGTTCAAAAACCAGCCCTAGTATTCAATTACTAGCTGATAGTAGCTTCAGTGCAAATGATACTATTAAAATTGGCAATATGCTTATTATCAAAAAGCAAGGCGGCCGCAATAATGACTATGATAATAATAGTTACTATAGTGG
>Ga0102862_1000252_pt1 | contig 12170 bp, 15 predicted proteins | sample Colrivmeta1449C3_FD_78496 | JGI IMG/M metagenome (GOLD analysis project Ga0102862, IMG submission 78496) | Estuarine microbial communities from the Columbia River estuary - metaG 1449C-3 | ecosystem: Environmental > Aquatic > Marine > Intertidal zone > Estuary | place: USA: Columbia River... | reverse complement strand
TTCCAATTAAAAGTGAAGATGATGTCATTGATGAGTATGATGTTTTTGTAGTTTTACCCTGGCATTTTAAAAACTTTTTCATAAATAGTGAAAAATTTAAAAATAAAAAATTATTATTTCCTTTACCAAACCCTGAAGTCGTAAGTATTTGATACTATTATGAATAAAGATTCTAAAATATATGTTGCCGGAAATCGTGGTCTTGTTGGATCGGCAATAGTTCGTTTACTTAATTCAAAGAATTATGTAAACATTTTGTCCACACCATCATCACATTGGGATTTGAGGAGGCAGGAAGATGTGGAAAGATTTTTTAGGTTAAATCAACCAGAATATGTTTTTCTTTCTGCTGCAAAAGTTGGAGGTATATGTGCAAATAACAATTTTCCTGCAGAATTTATTTACGATAATTTGATGATTCAATCAAATATCATTGATTCTGCTAAAAAATTTGGTGTTAAAAAACTTTTATTTCTTGGTTCTTCATGTATATATCCCAAAATTTGCAAGCAACCAATTAAGGAAGAATACCTTTTGAGCGGTCCTTTGGAATTAACTAATGAGTATTATTCTATTGCAAAAATTGCTGGCATCAAAATGTGTCAATCATATAAGAAGCAATATGGATTTAATGCTATTTCTTTGATGCCAACAAATATTTATGGACCAAATGATAATTTTGATTTAGAAAATTCTCATGTTCTTCCTGCATTAATTAGAAAAATTCATGAGGCGAAAGAATTAAATTTATCCTATGTTAATTGTTGGGGTGATGGATCTTCTATGAGAGAATTTCTTCATGTGGATGATCTTGCCGAAGCATGTTTTCTTTGCATGGAATCTTACGATGATTCTGAAATTATTAATGTTGGGACTGGTAAAGATACGACAATTAAAGAAGTTGTTAAACTTTTATCTGATATTATTGATTATAAAGGTCAAGTTCATTGGGATACTTCCAAACCAAATGGAACTCCTAGAAAAGTATTAAATATAGATAAAATCAAATCCTTAGGATGGAATCCTAAAATTAGTATACATGATGGATTGTATAAAACCTATCAATGGTACATAACACATCGTACATGATGTAAAAATTTATTCTAGTTCTTTTTTAATTAAATTTTATGAAAAAAACAAAATATAATTTATTCGGAAATTCTTTTACACACTTGACTGGTGGGAATAAAGGATATTCTACACATGCTAAGCATTCAAACTATATTGAATGGGTTTTTGATGGAAGTGGAATTGCAAATTTTTATGTTGATAATTTTATAGGCCAGGCATTTTCTGATGAATCTAATCTGCCAAAATATGCATGGATTGGTGAACCGTATCAATTTCAAACAAATTTATATAATGATATAGAAAATAATCCAAACAAATATTTGGATACTTTCGAAATGATTTTTACCTATAAACAAGAATTTTTGAATATTGATTCAAAATTTAAACATTTTTCCACTAGTGGATTTTGGATTAAAGAACCAAAACTCTATGAAAAATCTAAAATTATTTCTATGATATCTTCCAATAAAAAAATGTGTGAGGGGCATATTCATAGATTGGAGTGGGTAAATAAAATTGGAGATCAGGTTGATCTTTATGGCAGAGGATTTAATGAGATTAAATTGAAAGAAGATGGACTTTGTGATTATATGTTTTCTGTTACGATTGAAAATTCAAGATATGATAATTTTTTCACAGAAAAAATTTTAGATTGCTTTGCAACTGGAACTATTCCAGTTTATTATGGTTGCCCTAATATTGGAGAATATTTTAATACCGATGGTATTATTAATCTTTCTGAAGAATTTGAAGTTTCTGAAGAAATTTATTATAGTAAAATGGATGCTATAAAGGATAATTTTCAAAGAGTAAAACAATGGGAAAATGCTGAAGATTATATTTGGATTAATTATTTGAATAAACAATAAATTATGAATAAAGTTGCTTTTGTTATCCCAGTCTATCCTCCACATTACAAATACTTAAATTTTTTGAATAACCTTTCAAATGATTTGGAGTTTGATATTTATTTTGTTTTATCTTATAGGGAAGATTACAAAATTTTAGAAACTTATAATTTTAATAAAGTATATAAAGTTATTTTATTGGAAGAAGAGTTTGATTATGATTTTATTTCTAAAATAATTAATAAAAAAGTAATAATCACATTCAAAAAGTATTATGCAATAAACATTTTAAAAGAACAATATGAGTATATTGCAGCAGTTGATTCTGAAGTAGAATTTATTTCCATAGATAACATATATGAAAAATTTAAATATCAATCTGGTTTAAAAAAAATTTTTGGTGCAAATGTAACTGGAGAAAGGCGAGAATTTTTAAGAAAAATAATAGAAGAATCCGCAATATTTTTTCAAGATAATATTGACGATTTAAAAATGAAAACTTATGATTTAACTTATTATTTTTGGTTTTCTGATATTCCAATTTATGATACTAAAATTACCTCAAAGTTTTTGAAATATATAGATTTTGATAATTATGAAAAATTTATAGATAAAATATCTTGGTACGTATTTGATTACATTTCTTATATTTATTATTGTGTTCTTTATGAAAATTATGAATTAGTTAATTTAAAAAATTATGGAATTGTAAGAAATTGGAGTATGGAATTTATGCCTATTGAAACTTATTTTGAAGTAATTGACAAACTATCATACAAACCTTTATGGTTAATATATAATGCTTACCATGAAAATGTGCAAAAAATAGATAAAAATGATATAGTTATGACATATCATCTTAACGCCGGAACCCCTCAATTAATGAATGATTAATAAAAGATATGAACAAGTTAGTAATTTTTGATTTAGATGGTGTTTTGATTGATAGTAAGGACTATCATTATGAAGCACTTAACCAGGCACTTGGAGATAAGTACTCTATTAGTAGAGAGGACCATGTAAGCATTTACGATGGTCTGCCTACTAGGGCAAAACTTGAGTTACTTACCCAAAACAAAGGTCTACCAGTAGGTCTATATGATCAGATTTGGAAAGATAAGCAAGAAGCAACACTCAAAATCTTTAACGATTGTGTTGCAAAAGACTACGAACTTATGGGTTACTTTCAGCAACTTGTAGATGCTGGATATAAGATTGCCGTAGCATCTAATTCTATTAGGAATACTGTTAAAATAATTTTATTAAGATTGGGAGTATTGGAGTTCGTCGATATGTACGTCTCTAATGAAGATGTGGTTAGAAACAAACCATTCCCTGCAATGTACTGGAAGTGCATGACTGCTCTTGGTGCTCTTCCTGCAGATACTGTAATTATTGAAGATAGTCATATTGGGCGGCAAGGTGCTTTGGATAGTAAGGCACATCTTGTTCCTGTAGAAAATAGAAGTGATCTAAACCAAGAAAAGATCAATAGAATCAAAAAAATTTTGAATGGTACAAAGCAAAAAGTTGCGTGGGAGAGTAAGACTATGAATATTCTGATTCCTATGGCAGGTGCTGGTAGTCGATTTGCCAGTCAGGGATATACTTTCCCCAAACCTTTGATTGAGGTTCGTGGAAAACCCATGATTCAGGTGGTAGTTGAGAACCTGAATATTAAAGCAAAATATACTTTCATTGTTCAGAAAGAGCATTATGAAAAGTATAATCTCAATTATCTACTTCCTTTAATTGCACCTGATTGTAATATTGTCCAGGTTGATAGTTTAACTGAAGGTGCTGCTTGCACGACTCTTCTTGCTAAAGAGTTTATCGACAATAATGAACCACTGGTGATGGCAAATTCTGACCAGTTTGTTGTTTGGGATTCGAATGAAACTCTTTATGCTTTCCAGAACGGAGAATGTGATGGTGGAATCATCACATTTCCTGCAACTCACCCCAAATGGTCTTATGCTAAGTTGGGTGAAGATGGATATGTTTCTGAAGTTGCTGAGAAAAAACCTATCTCTGAACACGCAACTGTTGGCATCTATTACTGGAAGAAAGGTTCTGACTATGTGAAGTATGCGGAACAAATGATTAATAAGGACATTAGAGTTAACAATGAATTCTATGTCTGTCCTGTGTTCAATGAGGCAATTGCTGATGGTAAAAAAATCAGAATTAAAGAAATTGAAAAAGATGGAATGTGGGGAATTGGAACCCCCGAAGACTTAAATTACTTTTTAGAACACTATAATTATTAGGAGTAATTTGATATGAAAATTAAAATTTTCTTTGTTACTTATGATAATGACTTTGAATTGAATAAAACTTTAAAGACATTTGAAGACAGTGGGATTAAAAATCATGATTATGAGATTACTATAGTTAATAATTTTACAGTTGCCAAACCACTTATCCACACTTCTCTAGAAGTTAAAGTTGTTGATAATAATTCTAGACCTACTTTTTCAACAGGTCATCTTTCCAGGAATTGGAATGAATGTTTGATTGATGGATTTGGAGATCTGGATAATCCAGATGCAGATATTGTAATTTTATCTCAAAATGATGTTGAATATAATAGAGATATTATTGATACTTTAATTCAGAGTCATCAACAGTATAGTTTTATTTCTTATGGTAATGGTGATACGTTTCATAGTTATACTCCAAATGCTATTAGATCTGTTGGACTTTGGGATGAAAGATTTTGTAACATTGGTTGGCAAGAGTGTGATTACTTTTTGAGACAAATGATTTATAATAAAAAGTTTAGTTCTATTAATGATCTTCCTCATCATAGAGTTCATAATAAAATTGACTACCAATTTGTTAATATTGAAAAGCAGTCTGGGTATTATAGAAGAGATGTGCATCATATGAATTCCCTAAAGTTTCATGAAATCTCTCAAAAAGTTTTTATCAAGAAGTGGGGGGCAGGAGTTCCTGCTACTCACTGGGAAGATCCTATGAATCAATATGAGGGTTCAGGTGGATATAGAAATGCACTTGAAATTACCCCAGATATTACGGTAAAATCACCTCAATGGATTATGTATCCTTTTTTTGAAAACAAGATACCAAATTTAAAAGATAAAAATTACATTAACTATAATGAAATTAATATCGCATAGAGGTAATATTAATGGTCCAAATCCATTAGAAGAGAATAATCCAGAGTATATTGATTTTGCTTTAAAATTGTGTTATGATGTTGAAATTGATTTGAGACTAGAAAACAATAAATTTTATTTGGGACATGATGAATCACAATATTATGTTCCTATGATTTGGTTAGTTGAAAGAAAGGATAATCTTTGGATACATTGTAAAGACTTAGATTGTCTTAATAATTTTTCTAATAGTCCAATCGATTTTAATTATTTTTGGCATCAAGAAGATGACTACACTTTGACTAGCAAAAACTTTATTTGGACTTATCCGGGAAAAGAATATAAAAGTAAATCTGTTATTGTTATGCCGGAATGGGACAATATGAGTTATGATGCACTAAGAAATGTTGAATGTTATGGTATTTGTAGTGATTATGTTGGGATGTTAAAATGAACTTTACCTTTGGAATTATAACTGATGGGAAGAATGATTCATACTTAAATCAAGTTATTGATAGTATTGAATCGTTAAAAATACCAGAATATGAAATTATTGTAGTTGGTAATAGTAAAATAAATCGCAATAAAACATTTGTGATTGAATTTGATGAAACTATTAAAAAATATTGGATTACCAAGAAAAAAAATTTAATCACACAAAATGCCAAATATGACAATATAGTTTATTCTCATGATTATATTGTATATGAATCTGATTGGTATGAAGGATATTTGAAATATGGGGATGAATTTAAAATTTGTATGAATAAAATTTTAAATTCTGATTATTCTAGATGGAGGGATTGGGTTCTGTGGCCTCATAATAATTCAATTACTGATTCTATTGTTGGGGAAAATCGACAATGTAATATACCATATGAATTGACTCATTTAACAAAGTATATGTATATTTCTGGAACTTATTGGGTTGCTAAAAAAGATGTAATGGAAAAATTTCCTTTAGATGAAACTCTATCTTGGGGTGAAAGTGAAGATGTTTCTTGGTCGATGTGTGTGAGGGAGAATTATAAATTTTCTATTAATGTTAATTCGACAGTTAGAAGTTTAAAACATAAAAATTTAAGTTTTAACTTCACTGATCAAGATACTATAAATAAACTCATTGAGGTTGTATGAATATGATTCATTGTATTGGCGATAGTCATTCTTGTTTTTTTAGTGGAGAAGATAAGATACAACCAACTTGGCCTGAACAGTCTTTTGATGTTCTTCCATATTTTAGAAGTTATAGAATAGGACCTTCAACTGCTTATAATTTAAATAATAAAAAAGAAAATATAATTGAACCACTAATACAGTCTTTAAATTTATCTGAAAAAGATAAATTATTATTTTGTTTTGGTGAAGTTGATTGTAGAGCGCATCTAATTAAACAATCCCAATTGCAAAATAGAGAGATTTGTGATATTATTGATGAATGTGTTTTTAGATATATTTCTTCTATTAAATATTATACAAGATATACCAGCAACATTTGGGTTTGGGGTCCAATTGCATCTTGGAATGAAAATAGACCATATACTGGACCTTCCTATGGTACAAATAAAGAAAGAAATTTGGTTACGCAACATTTTAATAAAACTTTAGAGGAAATGTGCGAAAGGGAGAAGTTTGGGTTTATAACTTTTTTTTATGATATGTTGAATGGCAATATGTCAACAGATGAAACCTATTTGGATGATTGGGAAGGATGTCACATACATTTGTCTCAAAGATCTATGCCAATTGTATTGGACAAATTTAAAGAAAAAAAACTAATAGAATAGGATTTAATTATGATAGGATTTAATTCACTTGGAAATTATGGTCGTCTTGGAAATCAAATGTTCCAATATGCGGCATTAAAAGGAATTGCTGCAAATAATGGATATGATTGGTGCATTCCACCCAAGAGTATGTTTGGAAGTTTTGATAACAATGTAAAAAATTCAGATACGACAATTTATGATTGTTTTACTTTAGATTCTGCTAAAAATTTTCAATTAATTGATGGAGATATTTTTGAAGAGGCATATTTTCATTTTGATAATGATTTATTTAATAATTGTCCAAATAATATTAGTTTGAGTGGATATTATCAATCTGAAAAATATTTTAAAAATATTGAAGACGATATTCGTAAAGATTTTACTTTCAAAGAAAATATAAAAAATCTTGCCAAACAGTTTTTATTTGACAATGGATTGTCGGATAGTATTTCATTGCATATTAGAAGAGGTGATTATTTAAAATATACTCATCATCCAGTTCAAAGTTTAGAATACTATTCAGAATCTTTAAGAAAATTTGATAGTGAATTTCCTGTAATAATATTTTCAGATGATTCAAATTGGGTTAAATCTCAAGAATTATTTTCTTCTGATAGATTTTTTATTTCTCACAATAACACTACAGAGTTTGATCTTTGCTTGATGTCATTGTGTTCTTATGCTATAATTGCTAATAGTTCTTTTAGTTGGTGGGGTGCTTGGTTGGCAAAAAGTAAAAAAACAGTAGCTCCGAAAAATTGGTTTGGTCTGCCATTAACGCATGATACTAAGGACCTTTATTGTGATAACTGGATAGTACTTTAACTATTACAAACAATATACTTTTATTCAAATTTAAAACAAGAGGATTAATTCGATGAGTTATAAGGGTTATGTAAATAAAGTGGAATTTATTAAAAATGAATTCAAAAATTATTATGCAGATAAAGGACCTGAGAATGGTATCCTTCAGGGATTTAAGTATGAGGGGGCATCAACTCATTGTAGAAATTGTCTTGCAACTCTCGTAAAAATGGTTGAAGCAAAGACTGTCCTTGAAATTGGATCTTGGCATTATGAAAGTTCTAATTCTATGGCAGAATCAATGGATGAACTCTATGGGGAGGATGGATTTGGGGTAATTGATTCCTTTGACATTAGGAAGGGTGGTTATGATGGACAGATTGCCTATCTTCCACACTCAAATAGAATCAATGCTAGATATTGGTATCCTCATCATTCGGACTATGATGTTTGGAAGTACGAAGTAGATCTTCCTTTTGGTGACTTTGTAAATTATACTAATGAAGAGATTTCAGAAAAAAACATTGCTATTCTGAAAGAATCATCAAAAGATTTTGGTGGTAGATATGATCTTATTTTTGTAGATGGAGATCATTCTTATGAAGGTGTAAAGAGAGATTTTGAAGTTGCTCAAGCAGTTGCAGATAAAGATACTCTTATTGTTATTGATAATGTATGGGACATTAGACTCAAAGATGTGCGACAGTTCTATGATGAACTGGAATTGACTAAGTGGGATTTTGAAGAATGGAATGATGAATACTACCATGATAATATGGTTCAAGACACTGCTATTTGTATCTTATGAAGACACTTAATTCATATTTTAATAACATTTATTGCATTAATTTAGACAGAAGAACAGATCGTTGGGAAGAATGTCTGATTGAATTTAAAAAGCATAGTCTTGATGTTGAAAGATTTTCTGCCATTGATGGTAAAGATTTAAAATCACTACCCGGACTAAATTCGGGTCAAGTTGGAGCAATATATTCTCATATGGGAGTTATTCAAAAAGCTAAAGAATCTAATTTAGACAATGTTTTAATTCTTGAGGATGATGTTAAATTTGATGATGATCTTAATTTAAAGTTTTCTAAAATTTATAATCGCATTCCTAATGATTGGGATATAATTTTATTTGGTGGAAATCATAGTGGTAATAATCCATGGTCTAAAGGAACATTGTCTAGAGTTGATGAAAATGTTTTTAGAGTCACTAATTCATTAGCATTGCACTGTTATGTGGTTAGAAATACTGTTTATGATATGTCCATAGAAGTCCTATCAAAAATGAATAATACTAATGATGCTTTATTTGCTGAAATACAAAGTAAAGTAAATTGTTATATAATTAGACCTCATCTTGCATGGCAAAGACCTAGCTATTCTGATTTATGTGGAATGTATTCGGATCATATAGCCTTGTATGATGACAAAGCTTTATTTGAGGGTAGATTCTTTGGAGAAGAATCTTTTAAGAGAGATGACATTTATGACAAACTAGATCCAACTTGGAAATCATTTTGGGACAATCAAAGAAAAAAACGAAACAATTATGGGGGTAATTAAATCATGTACACTGATGTAACAATGGTTTTGACAAGTTGTAATCGTCTTGACCTTCTTAAGCAAACTATTCAATCTATTCCTCAACAAACTCTTGATAAAATTGCAACTAAAATTTTAGTTGACGATTCGGCGGATCAAGAATGTTTTTCTCAACTGAAAGAAGAAAATGAGAATGGGTATTTGAAAAATTGGACAATCTTATATAATGAACAGAAATTAGGACAACCTGCTAGTATTGATAGGGCATATTCGCATGTGAATACTGAGTATGTTTTTCATTGTGAGGTTGATTGGTTTTTTGCTGATGGTGATTTTCTTGATAGAAGTATTCCAATACTTGATAAGTATGATAATATTATCCAAGTTACTTTTCGAAAGGATAGTCCCCACCCAACGGAAGACAAAATTGATGAGGAAAATAGTGTATCTGAATTTTCTATTCTAATTCCTGGATATAATGGTTGGCCTGGATTTACTTATAATCCAAATCTGTTTAGATTTTCTGCGTATGAAGAGATTAAACCTGTAGTTGGAAAATCTGAAAAAGATGTTGGATTGCTTTATAATCAAAAGGAATATTACAGTGTGGCATTAAGACATAGAACTGTGCATCATATTGGAGAAAATCGCCACGCTTACGATTCAATTAATAAAGTATGACTAAAATATTTGCAGTAATGATGGTCAAGGATGAAATTGACATCATTGGTCATAATATAGAGTACCTACAAACTCAAAATATTGACCATATTTTTGTTGCCAATAATCTTTCAACCGATGGTACAAAAGAAAAACTTTTGGAATTGTCTTACAAGTATAGAAATATAACTGTATATGATGATAATGAATTTGCATATTATCAACCAGATAAAATGAATGAGTGGATCTCTCGTTGTTATGAATTGGGTGCGGATATTATTGTTCCAATTGATGCTGATGAAATTTGGTATTCTAAAGTCGATGGAAAGACTCTTGGTCAAGTTCTAAAGGAAAGTGATAGTGACATTTTTGTTGCAGATTCTATAGACTTTATTCCAACAAAAAATGATTTGGATGATGAAAATCCAATTAAGTCTATGTGTCATAGAAAACAAAATTCCAATTCATTTGCTGCGGTTGCATTTAGAAAATATCCTGGAGCATACCTTGAAATTGGTAATCATAATGTTATTAATCATAAGGGAAGGAGAGTATTTGATTTGATTGGAATTCGCCACTATCAATATAGAAGTTTTGATCAATTTTATAAAAAAGTCTTGAATGGTAAAAAAGTATATGACGACACTACATATCCCGACTATATGGGAAGTCACTGGAGAACTCTTGGAAGTCAATCCGAAGAAGAATTAAAACAGTGGTGGAATGAATACATTACACAACCAACTGAGTATTGCCCTTTTTAATTATGCAAAAAAAACTGTCAATTGCAATTCCTACTTGGGAATGTAATAATAGAGGTGTAGAATTTTTAGATGATCTTTTGAGAACTATAGAAATACAAACTTTTAAGGAATTTGAAGTTATTATTTCAGATCATAGTGAGAATGATAGTCTATACATTAAATCACAAGAATTTGATTCCAAATTTGATATTAAATATTTTAGGAATGAGAATGATCGGGGAAATAGTCCTGCCAACTTGAACAATGCTATCAGTGAATGTTCTGGTGAAATCATCAAAATAATGTTTCAAGATGATTTTTTTTATGATGATGAGGCATTAGAAAAAATTTATTATGCTTTATCTGATTCTGATAAAATGTGGTTATTGAATGGAACAAATCACACAAATGATCATGGAAATTCTTTTTATTGGGATCTATATCCAAAGTTTAATGATCAACTTTTAATGGGGGTAAATACAATTAGTTCACCTTCAGTAATGTCTTTAAAAAAGAAAGTAGTAAATCGATTTGATGAAACCTTAATTAATCTGATGGATTTAGATTTTTATTATGCAGTGAGAGAAACTTATGGAGATCCTATTTTCTATAATGATATATTAGTGTCAAATAGAGTTCATCAAGATTCAATTTCTAGTAACATAAAAAATAAAGAAGACTTAACAAAAATTGAAAGTGAGTATTGTCTTAAAAAATATGGAGTTTCTGAATGATAGGATTCGTTGTACCTAGTATAGGTAGAGATTCGATTAAATATACATTACAATCTCTTATAAATCAAACTGATCCAAATTGGAAATGTTGGGTTGGTTTTGATGGAAAGTGTGAAGAGGATATTGATAAAAATAATTTAATCGAAGATTCTAGAATTAACTACCTATACTTCAAAGATAAACTTGGAGTATCTGCTCATCATGGAAATGCTGGGTATGTTAGAAACTCTATAATTTCTCATATAACCGAAGATTGTGATTGGATTGGTTTTGTTGATGATGATGACACACTTTCTAAATTTTATATTGAAATTTTAGAACTTGAAAAAACAAAATCTGAATTTAATTGTTGCGTATTTCGTATGAGATATGATAAAGATAATCAAAAAGTTATTCCTCCATTCGGAATGAATCATTTGCAGCAAAATTATGTTGGTATTTCATTTTGTGTAAGTAAAAAATTTATTGCCGAAAATAATATTAAATTTACTAATGATAATGCGGAAGACTTTAAATTCTTAAAAGAAATAAATGATAAAGGTGGAAAAATTTATATATCTCCACATATTACTTATAATGTAAACGGACATAGTTATGGATAAAAATAAAGCGGCATATAAACTGAAAAATCTTTCTCCGGTATATTATCTGAATCTTGATGGGCAACCAGAAAGAAAGGAATATATGGAGGAGCAGTTTAGGTATTGGGAGGTAGAAAACTATACTCGTATCTCTGCGTATGATGGAAGAGAAGATGACCTGAGTGATATTATAAAAGGTCGCTATCCTGAGAATATGACCTCTGGTGAGATTGGGTGTACAACTTCTCATCTCAAGGCACTCCAGCACTGGATAGAGACCTCTGACA
>Ga0102862_1000226_pt1 | contig 13009 bp, 26 predicted proteins | sample Colrivmeta1449C3_FD_78496 | JGI IMG/M metagenome (GOLD analysis project Ga0102862, IMG submission 78496) | Estuarine microbial communities from the Columbia River estuary - metaG 1449C-3 | ecosystem: Environmental > Aquatic > Marine > Intertidal zone > Estuary | place: USA: Columbia River... | reverse complement strand
CTATCTAATATCTCCATAGTAGCTTGCATAAATCTTGCATCAGCACGAGTATAGTCATCAAGAATCAAGAAACCACCTTCTCCTTTACCTTGAATCCATTCAGGAGCAGCATGTGACATTCTTTTATCTACAACTTTATAACCTTTAGCAGTAGCTGCAGATATCTGAGATTCATTAATCCAGGTAGTTTTACCTTCAGCATTTTGTATTTGAAATTCTTTTACAGGAAAACCAACTAAGTCACCTAATTCTTCCAGCTGAGATAAATTCAGCTTTACAACTTCCATTTGAAGTTCTTTACCTAACTGCATAATTGCTGAAGTTTTACCCAAACCAGCATCACCCTCAATATTTATAGCCACAGGAACTTTTCCTTCAGACTGAATATGTTGGTTATTCTTAACCATGTGTTTAATAAAACTCTTTAACTCATTAACATTTAATTGTACTTGACTCATAACTATTTTTTTATAATTCTAATTTAATAACTTTACCTGGTAACTCTTCATTCATATAAGATCTTTCTGATAAAACCCATAGAGTATTAGCTTTAGGTCTTACAGAATAACTACATTCTCCGTCAGTAAAATATACCAGGCTTGTATATTTCTTTAGGTTGGCATTAAAATATTCTAGGACGGGATCAAATTCAGTCCCACCTCTACCTTGTACAGCCATTTCAAACTTACCTTTATAAGGTTCAATTGATCTAATAATTGTATCACATTGAATTACAGTGATATCTACACCACATTTGTAAATGTGGTATATCTCACTCATAAATTCTTGTAACTCAGCATCACTTACAGATCCTGAAGTATCTATGGCCAACAACATATGTTGTCTCATTTTTACTTTAAGACCCGGATTAGCTTCAAATCTACGGTTCTCTTTTCTTCTAATTTTCTTGGTAAATACTTTAGTGCTTACACCAGTAAATCTTCTGATATAACCTCTCCAGTTAAATTTAGGCTTAACTACTTCTTCAATAATAATTACTCCTTCAATTTCTCCAGGAACAGTACCTCTTTTCTTAATAGTTTGTTCTTTAGCATCACTAAGTACTTTTTGTAATTGCTTCTCAATTAACTTTTGTTCAGCCTCAGTCATGTCTTCAAACTCTTCCCAAGTAGGATGTTCATCTGTCTCACCATTTTCTACGGCATCTAACAAATCATCCATAGGTGCATTACCACAAGTACCATTTTGTTTCTTTTCATCTTGAAGTTGTTTAAGTTTGTCATAGTAATATCTACAACCAGCTTTTCTATCAAGATTAAGTTCAGCATAATTATCTATATCAATACCACCTTCAGGTAGATATTGTTTATCTATATACTGATTGATCTCCATATCCATTGCTACATTTGCTAATCTTCTATCACTAAACTTAAAGAACATTGTAAGATGTCCAAATGCAATATGTAACAATTCATGTTTAAGTAATCCAAGTCTATGGTCATCACTTAAAGATCCCCAGAACTCAGGATTAATAGCAAGTTGATAATTAATACCATTCTTGCTAACTCCGGCAGTAGGAACTTTTTGACCCCAGACTTTATTTAGAGCAATAAGAAAGAACCCATAATAGGGCTCTTTCAACATTAGCTCTTTACCAATTTTACTAAGACTTTGTTGCTTGTCCATTAGTTTTTAAATTTAATGTTTATCTCAAATTTATCTGTAGGATAGCCAATGGACTCTAACATCCTTGACATATCTCTAATAAAGAATTCCATAAATAGCTCAACCGAAGCTTTAGAACCTTTGTTTTGTGTAATCATAGCTAAAGTTTTAGGACTGCTGAGTGGAGTCTGGTTTGATATAAGTTTTTCTAACTTACTTGCTATCTTTTTACAACCAACATTCCAGTCTGCTAAACCATGCCCACCAAACTTAAGAATAACAAACAGTTCTCCAATATACTTATTAAAATCAACATTCTTTAGAGACTCATAAGCTATAGTATGATTATCTGCATCTTCAGATTGCAACATCATAATTAAGTTTCTTGTCTCCTCTTTACTAAAAATCATCTTTTCCATCAGTCTTCAATTTTTAATGTTTTAATGGCCCACTCATGTGGTTTACCACTTGTAATCATATCTACCCATTCTTTTGCAGTAGGAATGTAATTATTACAATCCTCCTTAACATGCTGTTCTCCAATATACCGGACATATACATCTTTACCATCAGAGTTGGTAATTACCATACCAAATCTTTGTTCACATTCAAATATACCTTCACTATGATGTCTAAACATTCTGTGCATACTATGACCAATCCAGGCCTTAGTTTCATCAAACCAGTTATGTATCTCCAAATAATCTACAGGAGAACCACCAAACTTTTTAGCTGATGATTTTGCATGTTGCCAAGGATGAGCCATTATTTTTCTTTTACTTCATCTAACAAACTACCATCATGAAAATAATCTTCAGTCTCAGTAATTCTTACATGATTATTAATAATATATTTACCTGAAGGAACACAAATGCACAAATCTCCAAAACCACCTTCATTATTCCACCAATCTTCTATATTATTAAGAATATCATATGCAAAAGATTCAATTGCAGTATATGCATCTTGATCAAATTTTGCTAGGTTCCACTCAACTGCCCAATCATCTACATTATCATCTACATCTTCTGGAGTTTCACAAGGTTTAGTTGTATAACCTATCCATTCTATGGCACCTGAGTCTCCTGCACCATCATATTTTACTTTAATACCCGTAATACCTAAATCAGCCAACTGAAATAGGAGGCTTGTTAATTCTAATTCTGTCATATTATTTGATTTTGTAAAATTTACCTAAAATGTTTCCATTTAGGAATTCATCTTTTTCAAGAACCTCTCTTAAAAACTGATACTTAGTTTCAAAATATGTAAGTTCCATCTTGGAAAAACATATCTTGATTATATACCTTTTGATTGGTATACCAGCTTTGTGAGCTTCTTTAAGAACTGTATTACTACTATAGTAGTTTTGATAGTTAGTTTTAGAAACAGTTTCATATTTTTTGTTTCTTTTATCTGTCATCTGAGCAACAGCTCTTTTACCAAACTTCTTCTTTGTAGTAGAATAAAAGTTCTTTTTACCCACATACCTTACAGATTTACCATCAATAATAGATTCCATCTCATACACAAATCCTATAGCTCCTTCAGGAATCATACTACTATTAAACTCTCTACCTTGATATAACCAACTCATAATGCTTGTTTTAATAATGGAAATAATTTATCTCTGACAGCTTCAATACCATAATCTTTTACTGAATCAGATAGATCTTTAGACATATCTAAATTTATGTAATTAAAACCATATTTTTTATTATACTTGTCAGCAGATCTTAGTCCTGGTTCATCATTATCAAATAATACAATTATCTTTTGATATTTATCTAGAAGTGGTTTCATAAAATTTTCTGGTATAACACTATTTTCACTATCTGGTGCAATAGTTTCTATACCATTAATTTCTAATCTTTTAAAACACATTAAGTCTTTTAGAGAAGAAGTAATAATCAGATACTTAGATTTAAATTCAAGTTGATCAAAACCCTGTATATAATCTCTTACTTTAATAAACTTATTGTCTTTATTTTTTGGAGTATAGATTTTATACAGTGTACCATCTTCTCGGAAATAACCATAAATAAAATTACCTTTAATATTTATAAGATCTAATAAATTACCTTCATCATCTTCTTTAATCATAGTATAAAATGATAAAGGATAAACATTATGTTTCTCTAATATAGAAGAAGATAGTTTAAAAGTCTTCCAATATGTTTGATCTAAGGTATTCCAGTGCCGCATCTCATAATCAGAAACTACATATTTACTATGAGGTTTATAGTCTATAGAAACATATGTATTATTACTAATGTAAACATTATAGTCATCTAGTATTCTTTTAGAAGCTTCTCCTCTTGAATTAAGATTATATAAGTGCATTACAAGACTTAGATTATCTCCACCATATCCTGAAGAAAAATCTTTGAATTTATAATGACCCTTACTATCTATATAAATACACATAGAAGGAACTTTATCTTTTACATTAAATACAGATTTGATTTTAAGACTTTGACCTGATAATCTTTCAGTTAGTTTTAGGTAATGTTCAAATACCCATTCTCTAGGTATATCTGATAAATCAGAAATTAAACCTTTTGTAGAAATCATACTCTAAAATTTAAAAATTAGGGGGAAACTACAAAATTTCCCCCTTAACTTATTAGTCTAGAGAGAAATCTGTAGATGGTTTTGATGGCATAGATAAATCATTATCATCATTATCACCAAAACTTTGAATATTGTTTATTTCTAATTTTTTGAGATGTTTATTCTCACTATAAATAAGAATTTTATCACTGTCTACTTCAGCAATTGCATATTTATTATTTTCTGCTTTTGGTAACCACATGTCATAATTAGTATAACCTGTTTTACCAACATATTCCTTACCAGCAATACAAAATTCTAAATATTTATCTTTAATAGGTGCAGTTTTATTAAATGCTTCTACAAAGTCTTCAATAGTTTCATGTTTATTATGTTGAGCTTGCATCCATTCATTAATTCCTGCAGTCTTACAAAGATTTTGTAAAAAGATTAGAATAGATCTATCTCTTTGAATCTTAATACCTGTTTTAGTCTCACCGTCTACAAATGCATACTGAGAAGCTTTAACTCTACCTATCTGACCCGCAAAATGTCCTTTATCTGGATTGTCTTTATCAAAAGCAAAACCTTCAAAACCTTCTATAGGTTCAGTTTCTACATGCAATATCAAATGATATGCATTATCAATAAATTTAAAATCTTCCAGTTCAACTCCATTAATTTTTAATACATGGTTGCCTGGACTAATTGTTTTTGGTAAACCGGATCCACCGGTACCAAGATCTTCTGTACTTAACGCCATTTTATTTTACTTTTTAATTATTAAACAAATACTTTTTCCCATGATGTCTTTAGAACACCATCAATCATCTCTGTAATTACTATTTCTTCATTACGTAAGTGCTCAGGTCTTGCACCACAAGTGACTTCTTCATTTGTCTTAAAAGACAAAATAGTCTTGTTACCTTTTCGGTACATATACCCAATTGCATCAGCATTAGCACAAATTAAAGATTTAATTTTACCAGTTAAGTCTATGTTAGCAGACATAACCATCTCACCCTTATCATCAACTACCTTGTCTTTAATATGACCAGATAGGATGATTGTAGGTGCTAAGGTATCAATAAAATCTAAAACTTGAAAGAATGCTTGACGGATATATAAATATCCAGCACCATTTGGAAGAGTAATTACTGTATCACCATCAAAGTTTTTACCCATAGGGGTTGCTTTGTATAGTTTAATAGCTAGTGGCATGATCATATCTTCTAATGCAGTTACAGTATCAATAGTAATGAACTTGTATGGATTGCCTGCAGCTCTAATTGCTTTACCAGTATCTAATAACTCTTGTAAACTACTAATTTTTACTTTTAATGCTTCTACATAATCAGAACCATTCTCTAAATCAAGAATTAGATTGTCTTCTAAACCTGCATATGCAGTTGTTTTACCAGTCTTTGGCTTTGAATAAATCACAATTCTTTTAGGATTCTGTCTCTCAGCTTTGACTTTTTTAGTTGGAAGTACTATACTCATATCTCACTTTTTGTTTGTTTAATCAGATCATTTAACCAAGGTCTAGCACTAACAGGTTTCATTAACATAATTGCTGCAAGATCTCTGATAGTAATTTCTGACAAAGGTGCATCTGCAATTTCTTCATTAGAAATCTCCGCCTCTACTTTAGGTGCAAACTCCTCTTCAAAATCTGGAAAAATACTAAGTGATTTTTGTAATTGAGGAACTTCTAGTTTAGCTTCTTCTTTTCTTTTTTCATAAAGAGAATAACTAATTTCTTGTCCACTAGGTAATACAGCCATCATTTCATTTACAGGTATAAGATATTTTTTATCTATTTTACCTTCGCTGTCATAACTTTCTATTAACTCATATTCTTCATCATAGAAAGGATTAAATTTAAGTTTAAATAATTGTCTATCTTCACTCATAGGTGTCATTCCTATAATTTTAGAGTTATCATCATAAACATTATCATAAAATTCAATATAAATGTCTTCTCCTTTTTTAAGTTCCCATTCAAAGAATTGACATTGTCTACCAAATTTACCTTTCTTAAAGAAAGCTGTTTTAATAGCAAAAAATGGATCAGCTAATCCAATTGCTTTGAAAGTATCCATATGTTGCATATAGAACTCTCTTTCTTTTTCTTTTCTTATATTACTACTCATATTAATTAATTTACTTGGATTTTTTGTGTAGTCTCCCTAGCAGGAGTTGGTATTTCTACTATTCTCATAGTAGTTCTATCTAGTTTAAAGAAACTAATTCTTGTAAGACCATTACGTGACTTCAGGAAGTGGAACACTAAGGTATCCGGATCTTCAATTAGGAACTTTTCAGGACCATATTTCTTTATTTTTCTTATAGAAGGTTTATTAATACCAATAACTACATCAGCATGTTGTAATAAAGCATCAGAACCATAAATATCAGAATCTAATACATAATTACCATAAGTGGCTTCCACTTGTCTTTTTGAATCATCTATGTTTCTATTTAATTGACTAAGAACTACAAATGCTACGGGATAGTTTTTCTTCATATAGGTCAAGGCTTCACCCAATGCACCTAGCATATCAAATTTGTCTTTTTGTCCTATGTCATTTTTAAATAAAGCTGAGTGATCTATTGTAACAAGTATATTAGGATAAGTTCCATCTGAATTTTTATGTCTGTATAATTCATAATGAATTGTAGCACACATTTCATTAACAGTACAGACATCATAAATTACATTAACTATATCATTAGCTTCTGTTTCTTTATAATATTCTACACATTTTTCAAATAATCTCTTATCAATTAACTTACCATCTTTACTCATTAGTGTATTGTAATCAGCACCTGTAATCAAACCAAACTTTCTAATGGCACTTGTCTCATCAACCATTTCCATTTGAAACTTTAGTACTCTAAATTTTTGGTTTGGATTTTTAATAATAATATCTGAAACCAATTGTTCCATGAAAAGTGTTTTACCTGTACCTGGTCTTGCACCAACAACTGTAATTGTTCTCCACTCTAATCCATCACAAAAAGCATCATTAAACTTAGGCCACGCACTAATAAGAGCAGGTATTTTACCTTCTCTTTTTGCTTTCATTTTAATTAAACCTTTCTCAAGACTATTTCTTTCACTTACAGGTAACAGGTGTCTTGCACCATTAAATAGTTTTTCCATAAACTTTAAAAATTTAAATTATACAATTAACTCACCAAATACATCTTTATCTTCATCAGGATTATCTTTTAAAAACTCACAATATGTTGCTAAATCAGAATCCCAACTTTTATCTATATTTTGTTTTCTCAAAAAATACTGAGCAGTTCTCATATAGTCATAGTTTTTAGACTCATATTCTAAAACATATTTTTGTGTTGCTAAAAAAATAGTTTGCCAGTCATAATCGTATGTATCAAAAAACCATCTAAATCCACTTTCTAAATTTTTAGCAGGTACTCTTGCATATTTTCCAGAGGACAGTTTCTTATTAGGAAATATAGTTACATATGCATCTATGTTTTGCATAAAATTATGCCCCATTAAATCTTTAGAAGTTCTCTTTTTAGATTTCTTAAAATATCCATCAATTTCAGTTATAAAGATAATACTTTTTTCTGTTAATTCAAAGGATTCTGATAACCAATGATTCGTTTGCAGTCTTTTGCATTCAAGTTCTTTATTTACTGAACCATGAGGTACAATATTTTCTTTAATGCAATATAAAACATAGAATGAATTTGGTGATAAACCTTCTGAAAATAATCTAATAAATAATTCTATCATATCACCATGTTATTTCATTACCACTTGTATTTTTTACAACAGTTGATATCTTATTAAATATATCATTACTATCCCATTTAGATTTACTGTAAGCTGCACTAGCAGGATGTTTTACAAAAAACTTATGTTCTGTGTTTGTAGTCAAATCTGACCATTCTTCAGCTTTTTTACCTAAATATGCATAAACTAACCCGGGATTATAGTTATTTAAATAATCCAATAGATAAGCAGTAAATGGTTTCCATATATCATAATGGCTACCAATTTTATTTACTTCAACTGTAAGAGCTGTATTAAGCATAAGTATACCTTGATTAGACCATCTACTAAGATCTAATTGCTCACTAATAACATGGTTATTATAAACAGTTCTATCAACTTCTTGAAGCATAAATTTAAGACTTGGTTGTAATTTATCGGTATTACTACAACTAAATGCAATACCATCTGCTACACCTAACTGTGGATATGGATCCTGACCAACTATTACTACTTGTAATTTATCATACGGACATTCTTCAAATGCCCTAAATACTTGTTTCAGTGGTGGAGTAAATCTTTTATCTTCTTGACTTAGTGTATATAACTTTGTAAGTATATTATCAAATTCACTACTAAATATAAAAGATTTAAAAATTCTATTCCAACCACTAGGTTCAAGTTTGTTAAACATTTTTTGTTTAATTTCTTCTAAATTCATTTTTTTATTATTTTTGATAAAAATTAAAATATGGCAACAGAATCAGTTAAAATAAAAGAACTTAGTAATGATGCAATACTTGATATAAAAGTAAATAAGTCATTTTATATGATGGTAAAAGCATCATTATTTGTAGTATTTAAAGAATTACAAGATCAAAATCCAGATAAAACAGTAAATATTTTAAAATCTATAATGGATCAAAAATATACTGATCTAGATGATAAACAAAGAATATTCTATACTTTAACTTTAATTGTTGCTGAAATAGAAAGACAAGCTCAATTAAATAATTTAATTATTGAAAAAGAAATATCAGAAGAAGAAATAAAGAAAAATATTAACCAAGGTTAATATTAAACTGCTCTCTACCTATCTGTATACAACCTTCAATAGCTAACATTAGTTCATCTTTACTACAATCTGCAAAAGATTTATCTTCAATTCCTGAAGTTTGTTTTACAATAAGTTTCATTTCATCAAATGTATACCCTGACTCTTTTGCCAGTTCTCTAATACAAGCATGTACTTTTGCAAGTTGTGCTTTACTGTGATCAGGATTAGATACTTCAATAAACATATCAACCTTATCACCCTCTTTTAGTTTCTCTACAAAGATTTCATATGCAAGTTTATCTTGGGGATGTGCAAAAACAAGTTTACCATCTTTCTTAATAAATTTTCCTGTATGCATGTTTAACAAATTATGTTTTTCATTACTTCTAAAAAATGCAGATAGTGATCTTTACTTTTAATTTCTATTGCAGGTATCTCAAATGCTTTCAGAGTCCATTGATCATCTTCTACATCAACATTGTCTGTACTATGTAGAATAATGCCGCTGCACATCTCTTTTTGATAATAATAATAATCATATCCATTTTGACTAGCATCATCTGTAATTTCTATTTTTTCAAAGCCAAAATCAACTAATTCTTGTTCACTCATTTTTCTTTTGTTTTAAATACTTTTTCTCAAACTTCTCCCAACCTTTTGGGTCAAACTGTGTGATAAGTAAATCAAGTTTTATTTCCTCTTCATGCTCATCACACATTCCAATCCCTTTGACATCCAAATCTGGACTGTACCTCTTGGTAGCCGGAGCTCCACACTTAATGCATTCCATTTTCTATTAGTTTTAATACATCTTCTTCTTTATAGTAAATTTTACCATAAATTCTTGTTGAAGGTAAGGTACCTGTTCTTCTATACTTTGCTAAAGTTCCGGCAGATATTTTCAAGATTGTTCTTGCTTCTTTAGGATTAAACCAGTTCTTCTGAATTAGTACAGGATCCTTCTTCATCAACTCTCTTATTTCCTCAAGTAATTCATACTTGAAGTCTATAAGATCTTGTTTAGTTATTAAGTCTATCTTCATATTAGTAAAATGTTACTTTGTCTAACAACTTATGCTTATAAAAATATACTGAATCAACCTGGACAGGTCTCACTTCATCTTTATTAGCAACATGCAGTATAAATTCAGAATCTCTCCATTTATGATTATGTGGAGCATGATGAACATGAGGGGTATGTACATAACCTGCTTCAACAACATGACTGTAATCTTCATCATGACACATATGACCCTCAACATATTCTTTGGCTACTATATATCCAGTAAATAGCTTTGACTCACATGAAGTAAGTAATACAAAAAGCAGACACATAAATAATATTTTTTTCATTTTATTCTGATTTAGTCTTTTCTAATTCTGCAAGTAAAGCATCTGCTATATCAACAGCATGTTTAACAACTACAGAATTGTTAAATGTGGTGTTTGTATTATGACCTCCTGGTATAGCTTGTACCATTAAACCTACTAATGCTTGACCAGCAAAGTATTCTCTTTTGGTTAAGCCTATTCCATCATCTCCCTGCATTGTATAAGAATTAGGATTATAAAATGCTGGTTTTTTTCCATTTTCCATACTACTTCTTTTTAAATTGTTCTAAATAATATCTTGCTGTTGTTTCACTTACAGAGCTAGTATTACTTAAATCTGGATTTGAAATAATAAATTGCATAAAAGCAATTACATCTTCCTCACTATACATTCTTTCTTGTTGCCATTTAGCACCTGCTATCCAATTATCTGTTTTGCATAAATTAGGGTCTGCAAGATTAGCAGCAGCTTCTTTAAGTGTTTCTTGTTTAGACATCATTGTAGAATTAAATATTCTTTCTTCTTTCTTTGCTGCTTCAGTATAGGTAAGTGTTTCTTGTTTAGGTTCTTCTGAACCAAATTCTTCTTCTAAAGCATCATCAAGTTCTTCATGAAGTTTATCCCATTTTTCTTGTTTCATAACTTAAGATTTGATAGCTGCAATAGCTTTTTTAATATCTGTAAAAGGAATATGACTATGTTCATTTACTGGATTTGGATATCCTACTATCTTAAACTCCGGAATCACTGTTCCTCCTGAGTTTACAAATGATACAACTTTGGCCGGTATAACTTTACCACCAACTTTTTTTTCAAAAGCATAGTTCTTGTGTACTACAAATACTTTACTACCTATAGTAAGGTCAGTAAGTTTATATGTCTTTTTTGCTGTCATATATAAAACCAATTTGTCTTTTTTTTAATAAAAAATAATCCTGCCATTCTTCATTTCTTTCTAAATCTAATAAAGCAACTTCATCATATTCAAAACTCAACATGATAGCTTTTGCATACTCAACATTTTCAACATGTGCTGATACAACCATTCCCCATCGGCTAGTACCATAAAAAGAACTGTTTTCATCAGCTGCTGGTATATAATACTTACACCATTTATGAGTAACAGGTTTAGAACTCATTTCCTGAAGCATTCTCTTAGCAATTTCCAGAGCTTCTTTTCTTACTCCATTACGTCCTAAACCAGTAGGGATCCCTATTCTTATAATACCTGCTTTAGCTTCCATCAGTTTTTGGTTTTTCAATTACTAATTCTTTCAGTATTTCCCGCATCTTTTTGTCTACATACTTAGCAACTCTATGTTTAGAGTTAGGAGGAAACATTTCTTCAATATGGGATAATACTTCATACTGAGCCCGTAGCTCAACTACTCTGAACGGATCCATATTTTGCATTGAATAAATCATCAATACTCTGTGGTCTGTATCCAACTAAATGAGCATCAACATTAAAATACTTATGTAAAGTAGGTGCCGGTTTGTGATCTTTATCTAAATAGCTATCACTTACCACTACTTCCTCAAGTTCATTAAGATGATGAATATGAGCATGAATGTTTCCCCGGTAGAACTGTGCTTCATTAGGATGAATAGGAACATGTGTAAGAATGAATCCTTTGTAATCCACTGCTCCTGCAACACCATCTACATAGTCTAGTAACTTTTTGACATCTTGATATCTATCATGATTTCCCAGAACAACAATCTTCCGGCCAGCTAATTGATCTAACTTGTAGTAATCTAAAGATTTCTCCATAGTAATATCACCTACAATGTATGTTAGATCTCTCTTAGCTACTGTTTGATTCCATTCTTGAATTAAAAATTCATCTTGTTCTTCTGCATTATCCCATCCACGGTGTTTTGCAATAGCCTGGTGCCCAAGATGCAAGCATCCTATAAATCTAACTACACTCATTTTTATCCTTTTTGACTTAAAAATGTTTCAGGACTAATTATATCTCTTGTATAATTTATATCCTTATAAATTACATTATCAAGGGTCCATAATCCCATTTCTTCTATCCTCTTAGTTCTTAAAGTAAATATAGAATATCCAGTAAGATGAGCATTGTCATCATCATCACTAAGTAACATACCTAGCATGTTCTGCTTCTCATCTTCTGTAATATATTTTGTCTTTACTAATAAGTTTAACTCAGATAGAAAGATAAATGGTCTGAAGTCTCCTTTTTTGTTACCATGGGTATACATATACCATAGGTATCCCATATTACTATCTTCTACTTTACATACACCATGGTGTTCATGGCATATATTTTCAATAAGGCTTCTAATCTTTTGATCTTTAAAGTATTTTATCATGATCCTAAAAATTTAAATATTGCTCTTAGTTTTTTGTGTTCATCTATTAACCACTGCGGAGTGAATATTTCAGTATGCTCTACAAAGTTAACTCTAGTATGATACTCAAGATCATGTGTAAAGTTTACTACCCAGATATAACTGATGTAGCGTTTAAATTCAAGACTCACATTTACTTCCTTTGAAATAAATGTATAAACATGATGATTAACCTTAGATCTATAAAATCCATACTTTACAAGCCTTTTACCTATTAGTTCTGTATCTCTAAGTGTCATACATCTTATTCTGATTTAAAGGTTATATTGTAAAGAACATTGCTAATCCAATACCTATTAATGCT
>Ga0102862_1000149_pt1 | contig 19314 bp, 33 predicted proteins | sample Colrivmeta1449C3_FD_78496 | JGI IMG/M metagenome (GOLD analysis project Ga0102862, IMG submission 78496) | Estuarine microbial communities from the Columbia River estuary - metaG 1449C-3 | ecosystem: Environmental > Aquatic > Marine > Intertidal zone > Estuary | place: USA: Columbia River... | reverse complement strand
TTCTGCTTCAGCAGCCGTGGTTCCTGTTGTATTAGCAATTTGATTTAAACCAAAAGAAGCTAAGTTTAACCAATCGCTAGTTTTTAAAGTTTCTCCTGATAAACCGGCAGCACCAGAAATAATTGCTTCTGAAAGACCCCCAGTAACTAAAGCAAGTGGCGCTCTAAACACAGAAAAGTCTTGTAAAAACTTCTTAAAACCAGAAGCATCAAAATCGTCTGTACGCTCACCTGTAATACGAACACCTATAGCGTTTTCAGAACCGCCTGCTGCGCTCCACTTGTCTACATTATAAAAGTCAGGCTCTAACAATTCATCTGCTGTTTTGTTAGTTTGCCTAGGGTTAGGGTTTAAATATACTTTACCTTCTACTTCAACAAACACAGGAGTATTACGCGCATCAGGATCATACGCACTATTAACAGTGGCTATATAAGCCTCTTCGTATTTGTCTTTAGGTAAATCCCCTTGTTTATATTGGTGATGTAAAAAGCTAAGTTTACCGTTTGTAGGTAGAGCATTAAATTGTGAATTAAAAGAATCAGGATTTGATTGTAGAGTGCTTCTTAAATTTGAATTAAAAGTATTTAAATTTTCTCTTGCAGAATCCACTACTAAAGATTCAAACTGTCCTGTTGACCCTACTTTTTTCCCTGCAAGTTTTCTTATATTTGTTATATTTTCTTCAATCAATTTAGCTTCAGATTTATTACCTGCTGTTCGTAAAGCATTAAAAACTTTATCTGGGTCTGCTCCAGAATTTAAAGCCTTTTGAGCATCATGCCAGACCGCCATTCGAACATTGTCAGCCGTAAACGCTGCACCAATAGACTGAGCCTGTCCTTCAAAAAAACTATTTAGTATGTTTTTATATTTAGGTTTAAACCATTCTTGCTCTTGTAAAGGAGCATTAGAATATTCATAATCTGAGTAATAAGGTTCTGCGCGCTTGCCTAACAAAGAAGCATTAAGAATGTCATCTTCAAGATTAAAATCTAAAGAGCTTGCAAAATCAGTAAAATCAAAATTACCAAAATCCAAGCCATCAAGATTAATATTAAAATCCATTATCGTTCTCTCTGTACGTTCTTAGTCTTCTCTACTGTACGCATAGCACCTAAGCCTAACATACCCATCAGTACACTTGTGAGTAATGAGCTATCAACAGGTGGGACAGTAAACCAGATGCCTAGTATTGGAGCTAGGATAGTAGAATAGAGTAAGGCTAGCCCACATATCCAGCCTATAGCGGGTCGCCAGCCAGCCACAAATAAACTCTTGTGTGCTGCTTCAGTCTTGTTGACCTCTATCTGACCCTTAGCTAATTCTTGAGCATGCTTCTCAGCCATAGTAGCTAATTCAAAGGCGATAGCATTTTTCTTATCTTTATCTTCAATGAATTTATCTAAAAGACCTGTCACTGGCCCTATTAAACTATTTAAAATACTCATATATTATACACTATTTAGTCTTGTTTGTCAAGCTGATTCTTACCATGCACTAATTTTTGCACAGTGTCAGACTCGTAGATGCGTATACCTAGCCACACAATCGTCAACAAAGACGCTACTGGCGGCAGCCAAGCTATCATTGTCATTAATGCTGTAGAGCCTGCTGCTATGTCTAGTACGTCTTTAGTTTGTTCATCCATTTCCTTGTCCTATGATCCAAGAGATTGTTAAGTAAAGACCAGTAGCTAATACCAGAATGCCTGTGATCTGTATAGTGTTCCAGAATACTGCCTTACGTCTGCGCTCCTGCGCGTATATGGTCTTTTCTCGCTGCTCTTTAATCTTCCTACGCAACTCTACTAACTCCTTGTAGCCTGTTGCACCATAGGTGTACATCAGGAGTTCTCTGAGTTCCTTCTCTTGCTGTTGTATCTTCTTTTGGTGAGCATATACCTGCATTGCTTCTTGCTCAACAGACTGTGACGCAACAATCTTCTTAAACAAGGGCGGGTTTTCTGCTCTGCGTTGACATTCATTTAAATCACTCACAGCGCCATACCAACGCCCTATCTGTCCTAGTGTATCCTCCACTTGACGACCAGCAGCTACCATGCGCTTGATAGTACCAAACGCATTAGTGGCTATACTGATTGCTGTGACTGGATCAATCATCTAACAGTCCTTTAAGGCGCTGTAGGCCAAGTTACGTTAGTTGGGAAGCCTTCCTGTGTTGAGATGTCGCGTAACGCTGTGCGATATGTAGCCCAAGAAGCCTTTGTGCTGTCGTCTAAGGGGCTGTCAGGCATCTGTGTCCAGTCACTGTCTATTAAAAACTGGTCACGCATAGAGCGCACACGTTGGGCAACTTCAGCCTGTGGTTTATTTTCTGCAACCATAGGTAAAGTCCATTGGCCATCTACCTGAACAAACTGACCTTCAACTTTATTCTGACTTACTGGGTCAACTTCTACATCTTGGATGACGTAGGGATAAACATCGTAACTCGCTAAGAGTTCATCAGGAATTATTTTAGGGAAAGATGTGTCTGAATTATCACGGCGTAGTTGCCCCAGTGTGTATTTAGCTGGAGTACCGTTTGTGAGTTTAATGTGCATATAAATTTCCTAAGTTAAGTCAAGTTGAATTGCTGTAGCGATTTCAAACGTACCACTAACATCCAAAATTTGTGTTCCTGTATTTCCGTGGCCTGCTTCCTGATAAGCCCAATAAAATTTTATATCTCCACTAGAATCCGTTACATCAACTTCTGTTGCAAACGAGGGTTTTGCTACGGTAACAACGCCGCCCGCAACCACTGCACCGAAACCCAGATAAAGACTGTCGTTTGTGTCCGTCATTGTGATAGACGCTGTAGCACCATTTAGACCTTCATCTTCATCTACTTCTGTAAATGTGTCGTATCCAGTAGGCCGGAATACAACGATTACGTTGTCTCTGTTGCCGTTATTAGTCGTGTAAGAAGACGCACCAGCTATTCTGTAGCTAAAAGCAAAACTTTGGTAAACTGAGTATAACCCTGAGTTAATAAGTGTCCATCCACTCTCGTCTGTTATAGTAACGTCTCGCCAATAGGTCATATAACTAAACAACAGGTCGCCGTCTTCATAATCAACGCCACGAGTCACAGTGACTGTAGATGCTCCCCACTTTTGACCTATAAATTCAAGATTGTTATCACCATTATTACCAGCAGCCGCTTGAATAATTTTATTTGATACCGTACTCATTATGCCATCGCCTGTCCAGCCGTAAAGCCGTAATAGGTTGTACCGCCATCAAGAGTAAAAAATGTAAATATATCTACACCATTGTTTGTTGCTGTAAGCGTAGGCGCTGTGCCTCCTGCCCAGTCAACACTAGCGGGCCAAGTAATTGCACGGGCTGTAGAGTCTTGAATAATCTTTAGCGTAAAGGCTGTAGCATTGCCTGTGGTTGCTGGATTACTAAACGTGTACGTAGTAGCGCCTGTAAGATCATGTACAAAGTTAGTTGCAGTAGCAAGGTCAATAGTAGTAGATGTGCCTGAAAGCGTTACAGAGTCTTCTGTAATACCTGCTTTAAACTCAGCAACCCCAGCGGCTGTTATACGCATCGCCAAAACATCGTTAGGTTGAAAATCTATTGTACCGTTAGTACCAGACTCTGTTGCCATATTTAACTGGAGATTCTGATTACTCCAGTCAATACGAGCCTTTTTAACGCCACTATTGTTAAATATTACTCCACTTTCCCCTGTGTCGTTTGCATCTAAAATTATGTCAGCGTCTGCATCTCCAGCACCCGTTGCTTTAACAAGGATTTTAGGGTCTGTCGCGCCAGAAACGTGCAGAAGTTCTGTAGGTGATGCAATACCCACGCCCACGCGATTGTTCGTAGAGTCAACTGCTAGGGTGGTTGTGTCTACAGTTAGGCCAGCAAAGGCAGGGCTGTCAGTAGTGGCTACGCCTTGATTCAATGCTTTAACAGAGGCTTCGCTAGTCAACTCGCTGTCCATCACTGCACCAGCGGCTGTTACGTTAGCTGTGTCTGTAACATCTGCACTGGCCTCGATGCCGTCAAGTTTAGTGCCGTCTGTAGCTACATCTCGTCCATCAACCGTACCACCTGCTACGATGTTTCCTGAGACATCTAAAATGCCATTTACATCAACTGTAGTAGCAGCTATCTGCACTTCTGTATCAGCAACAATATCAAGTTGCCCGTCAGCACTAGAGTTAATGTATAAGCCTGTGTCACGGAACTGAATTTTAGTATCAGTAGTTGTAGTATTTCCAATAGCTAATGTTTGTTGAAGGGTTTCACCGCCACCTGAAGCAGTGCTTGCAATTGTTCCATCAGCAGCAATAGTAATGTTAGAGCCTGCGGTTAAAGAAGCTACTACATTAGTGGTGTCCGTTACATCTGCACTAGCTTCTATACCGTCTAGCTTCGTATGGTCTGTATCTGTAAATGCGTTAGTGTCTGCATTAGATTCGTAAGCAGTTTTAATTTCAGCCGCTGTTTGGTTTGCCGTAGCACCAGCTTCAATACCGTCTAGCTTAGTACCGTCAGTAGCTACGTCTCGTCCGTCTACTGTGCCTGTAACTACAATGTTACCTGTGGAGGTTACAGTAGAACCTGTGATAGCAGCAGGAGTAGTACCTCCAATAATAGCACCATCAATAGTTCCTGCGTTAATGTCTATGGTGCTGGGGTTAGTACCAAGTTCAACAATGCTACCACCGTTGTCCTCAGTAAATAATCGTTTATCAGCTACGTTGACCGCCAGTTCACCTTGCACAAGATCACTAGCTGTAGGCACAGCAGAGGCGGTTGAGCTGTTTTTAGTTACAATTTTTGTAGCCATTGTTTATATCCTGATAGGTTGTTGCTTTATTTGCTTTAGTAGTGGCTATTATTGAATATTTTGTAACAGCCTAAATAGCTCCTACGAAAACAAAAGAAAAAAATAAAAAGAAAGGGGGACTCCGAAGAATCCCCCAGTTTAGCTTATGCTACAGCTAAGGTAAAGCCTGCTTCTGGACGCATGCACTGAACGCCATACAGAGTGTCAGCAGTGTAAAGAGTACCAAGGAACTCCTGCTTGTACTGAGTCTGTGAACGTACAGCTTGCTGCTCTGCAAGAACATTAGTGTCCTTGTGGATCAACTGAGCGCCACGGATGGAAGCACCACCAGTAGTGTCAATGACAGGTACGTTAGTAGAAACATATACATCAACACCATACAGGTTACCAATCTTGCCAGTCTCTACGCCTTTGCCATTAACAAAGTCAGTAGAAGTGTAGCGATCAATACCCATGATAGCGTTACGCAGTGAAGGTGGCACAAGGAAGCTACGTCCGTCCATAGGAACGTCTGCATCATCTTGCTTCTGAATCAGTGCGCGGAACGCAGCGTCAGAGAATGCACCAATGTCAGCAGCACCGTCAGCGTCAAATGCTTCAAGAGCGCCAGAGGTAGTGTTGATCTGGAAAGAACCAGAGTTTACATAGCTAGAACCATCTCCGTTACCGAAAGACTTAGCCAGTTCAAACAGATCGTTGTCAACCTGCTTGGCTAGACCGTAGCCAGCGTCACCAGTGTAGAACTGACGCAGTGAAGCGAGAGCCTGTACTTCGGTGATGTCTTCGATAAGACGAGAAAACTCAAAGTGCTTGTTAATGTTAATCAGAACTTCAGATTCTACGTTGTTCTGAATAGTTACGGCAGTGTTAGCTGCTTTAGCAGTAGCTGCGCCACGAGAAGGCTTAGGAACGTGAATGGTGTCACCTTTCTTACCAGTCATGCTCATTTTCTTAACGAGGTTAGCCATTACAAGATTGCTCTTGTATGCAGCAATTACTTCGTCACTCCAGATTTCTGGGATAAAAGTAGCTGCGCTAGTGTTGTCTACTGCTCCGCCCATATTGGGATATACTGATGTAGCCATGATAATACTTCCTATAAGAGATTAGTTATCTAACCCTCTTTTCAGCATAAGCCCTCTCAATTTCTGGAGATAAAGCTAAATACCTATCAGGGTCAGTTTGCATTAGTTTAATAATGTCTGAGCGTCTATAGATTTTGCGAGTTGCTGTCTCACCACTTCCTTTTGCACCGCCTGTTGAGGCAGTCTTAACAGCTTCTTTCCTGCTTGCTTTCTCGTTAGCTACAGTCTGGGCTACTATACCTTGACGTTCCTTCCAATTAGTGAAAAGCTCGTTAGCAGCTTCGTAGTCATACTGCGTATCCGCTTGTGCAAAAAGCTGAGTACGAATCTTTGATCCTTTAATCCAGTCAACAAACTTACTATCTTGTAGAATCTCTTGCATGTCGGGATGACGTTGTTGCAATTGAGCCTGCGCTGTTTGTTGCTTGTACTGCTGTGTTTGTTGTTCAGCAGCTTTGATTGAAGGATGATTCTTAATCGCTCTTTCGACTGCCTTGTCGGGATCAGAGAAAAAGTCTATATCTTCTTCAGGTTCTTGGGTTGCTGGTGTTGTGTCGAGTTGTGTCTGAATGTAGCTATCAACAACTTGTCGTAGTTCCCCTACTTCACTGCTCTGTCGGCCTAGTAACTTCTCAGCCTCCTGGTGCATCCGCACAATCTCAGCCGTTGACTTTCCTTTGTACTTGTCAGGGATGTCGTCTTCTTGAGGAGTCTCCTCTACTTGAGGTTCCTCAGTCACTTGACTTACTACTTCTTCTTGTTCGTTGATTTCTAAATCGTCTTCTTGACGCTCGTCTATAAGTGTTGCCATTATTAAACTCCGTGAGTATTCTCATTATGGAGGTGTATTATGCAGGGCTTCGGTTAGGAGTTGGCCTTGCGCTCTTGTTGTAGCTTTTGTGCCCTGTTCCTCTCCCACTGTCTGGTAGCACCCATAAAATCGCCAGAGATAGGGTCTAACTTGGAACGCACTGCGCTTACAATTCTGTTAGCTATCTTGTCACAGTCTAAACAGGGTATATGTGTACATTCGGAATCAACAAGTCTTTCGTTAATGTGTCCGTCCTCACACTTAAACTCAACCATAATACGCATTATGCTGCTTCTTCTGCGTCTTCTAGTTGTTGCTGCTCTGCTGTGTCAATCTGAGCTTCTAAATTTAGTATGTTCGCTATGACTGAGAGTTGGCCTTTACGGAAGTGCAGGTCTTCTAAGTCTTTAGTTACTTCTACTGAGTTAATCATTACCGCATTAGAGGATAAGTCATCTAGCAACTGTTTCCATCCTTCTGAACGGAATAAATCTTTCATGTTGCGGTAATATAGTTCTAGTTTAGGGTCAATCAAACTGTTTCTCCTATAAGGACAGTTAAGTTAATAGTAGTGTACCCTCTTAGTATAACATAAATGCATAAGAAAGTCAAGCTTTATTTGTATTTTTACTTGACTTCTTAGTAGTTTTGTTGTATATGGCATCCCAGTTAGCTGCAAACTTCTTTGAGTCTGTCTTGCGCTGGGTGCTTCCTTTGCCACCGTGGGTCTGACCTTTCATTTCTTAACTGGCTTCTTCTTCTTCTTAGGCGGTCTTCCAACCTTTGTTCCGTATGTACCTGTACCTTTTGGCATGTCATTTCCTCTTGGATTTAGCGCCAGAACATTTCCAACGCTTTCTTGATAAGTTGTTAGGTGTGTTAGGGTCGTTCTGCTTCTTCTTAGACAGACGCTTTTTAATCCCAAGACTACGAGCGCAATAGCTATCGCCCTTAGATGTACCAGGTTTTACTCTAGGGCCACCACCTTTAGCCTCCCCTGCTTGTCCGTAACTAACTCTCTTTCCCGTAGAAGTTACTTTAACTCTTGCTTTTCCTGCTCTTGGCTTTCCCATTCTCTGCTCCTGTATTATCAGCTATTTGTTTCTCAAGCTGTACAATCTTCTTAAATAGTTCCTCAAACTTTACATTTACTTGAGCTACTACGTTCTCTAAATCCCTGGTGCTTACCATTACTGTAGTCCTTGTGGTTGTAAAGGAGCTGCCTGACTAGCAACATTGCCCTCTTTTACTGCTACTTCTCTTTCTTTAATCAACTGCTCTGAAATCTTTAGACGCTTCTGGAACTCTTTGTCATCTGCGTCGCCAGCTTGGAGATTATTAGTAGCCGCTTTGATTCGATCAATCTCAAGTTCCTGCGGAATAGCTTGTGCTTCCACTCCCAGCTTCTGCGCTCTAGCTTGTGACTCTTGCGCCTGTCCTTGTAGTGCAGCAGTCTGTGATGCTTGGAATGCCAACTGAGCTTGCTGTGCTGCCTGTGCTGCCTGCTGTGCTTCTGGGTTAGGCTGGTTAGCTTGCTCAAGCGTAGCAATCAACTCTTCACGATTAGACAGGTTCATGTTGTCAATGATAGATGTTACCAGCTTAGGATACATAGGCTGATCAGGTGACATAGTTTGCAGCAACTGCACAAGCTGTGTAACTTCGTACTCACGAGCAATGATGCCTAGCGAGCTAGAGGTATGGAACTTGTAATCAGCTACTGGGTATAGCTCAGGCTCAAACTGCATGTAACGGTAAGCAGCCTTCTGTACGAATGGAATCAAGAAAGAGTCTTGGAAGTTGATCAGGGTACGCTTGTGTCGCTTGATGATAGCACCTAGTGACATAGAGACACCAGCAGCAGTAGACTCACCATTGATAGAACCAGCAATGCCTGCTGAGTCAATAGCACCTGTGGCAGTTTGCACCATGGTCTGTAGAGACTGTGCCTGTGCAAATGTAATCTGACTTACGTTACCAAAGTTAAAGGGCTGTAGAATCTCAGCAGGGTTACCATTGGTTAAGATGGTCTTTCCTGGCTGTATGCTTGGTTTAGCGCCTCTAGGCATACGAGAAGCGTCCATAGCCATCATTGGGTGGATGGTTAGGGCAAGAGCGTCGATTCTAGCGCGTAGTTCTGTGTCTAACGCCTTTTGGCTGTTATACCCTTTCTCACATACTCCTCTGCCCCAGAAACGGCTAGGAACGACATCCCAAGGGAATGCGACAACAGGACGATCCTGCATCATGTATGGGTTCTTCTCAGCCTTGAGTAGAATACCACCGTTAGCAATAACAACCATTGCCTCAACGTAGTAGGTTTCTTCTTCTTCGCTGTCAAACTCTACTACCTCTTCCTCTGCATCGTCATCTGCCATAGCTTCTTTGAGCAAGTGCGTAGGAACAAGGCCGTAGTATTTAGTCAGTCTAATCTTGTCTTCTGAAAAGCTAGTAAGGTCTTGGTCAGGCTCTAGGTTAAAATCGCTAGTGGCTTCTGTAAGCTGTACGTCACGATACACACCCTTCTCTTGTAGCTGCTCAACCAAGTGACTAGACACATACTCGTCTACAGCACAGCCCAGTGCAGAGTCAATGTCTGTTGCTACTGGGTCAATCAGGAAGTTCTGTGGCATGACAGGACGCAGCTTAACACAAGTGCGATCCTTGATAGTAACACCTACTGCTTGTAGCTCACCGCCCATAACAGGCTGTGTAGCAGGAGCCATTTCTTTTTCTTCTTCTATAACAACTTCTGCAATACCTGTACCAAACACTGCTGCGTTAATTAGACACTCAGCTACGTTCTTACGGACTCTGTTCTTTGCAAAGTCTTCTTCCAAGTAACCACGCAAGGCTGCAATGTCGGCAGGGTTCTGATCTCTGACATCATCTTTAATGTCAAACCACTTGCCACGGCCAAAGGTAGCTTCCTCTAGTTCTGCAACTGAGGACTCCACAGCCTGCTGTAGCGCAGGAGAGATAATTTTAGATCGCTCTGACTGACGGGTCTGGTCTTGTGCTGACCAGTGACCACGCCATAGGCGATAGTATTCTTCAAATTTGTCGGAGTAGTTGGCTTCGTAATGATCTCGCCAGTTGTCACACTTGTCCATTACCCAGCCTTCAATGTCCTGCTCCAGGGTAAAGTTGTCTGCGCCTTCTAGTTCCATAGTTAGTAACCTGCGTATTTATCTAAGAATTCGTAGTCCTCATCTTCATAGTCATAAGCATACGAGACTTTGGCTAACTGGTCTATGTACGCTAAGGAGTCTATCAAGTCATCATGGACTAATGGATTAGGGAACTGAAACAACTCGTCTAGGAACTGAGTATTCCACTTACCCTTGTTTAATGTAATGTTGCCGTGTTCAAAGCGTCCTTGCAACGCCCACACGATTCTGTCTGTCTTCTTCTTGTTACCGTGGGTTAGTTCTTCTATGCGGAAGAAACGCTGGTTGCTTTTCATCTGGTCGTTCAAGTAAGGGGCAACAGCGTTCTTTAACGCTCCCTTTTCAATTCCAACCGCAACTGGTTGATAGTCTCGTACCGCTTGGAAGATACGTCTGGCGGTCTCTTCAACGCCCCAGCGCCCATGTATGATATTACTAACCCACCAACCAGAAGGCCCAGCCTTAACCACAGCAATGCTTGTCTGATCAAGTCTTTTAGTTTTGGTAGTGACTTTTTGAACGTCTGCAAATCCAGCCAAATCCACGGCAATATAATACTCACCGTCAGAAGGCTCTTCCTCGCTAAACTTAACATCATCTTCTTTAAAGAGTTCACTACCGTGGGCCTCAAAGCTTGCCATAAACTCCTGTCGGAAAGAGAAGGCTGACATACTCTTCTCAGCAGCTTCAATCTCTTTAGGGTCTAGCAACGGGTTGTCAAAGCTAGTGTAGTGATAACCTTTAAACGAGTCATCTTCAGATACACTAGCGTATTGGTATAAGTCATAGAAGTGGTTGCGTCCCATTGGCGTACCAATGAACATCGCAGAACCCTTCTGATCCGCAAGAGCAGGGCGTAGGATTTGCTCCCACACCTCTGGCTTCATGTCAGCGTATTCGTCCATAACCAAGAACTTCAAGCTAACACCACGCATAGTCTCAGGTCTATCAGCACCCTTCAGCGTCAGCAACGCACCGTTGATAAACTTAATCTGTAGGTTGTTGACATGGCTTGACGCTATAACACTATGGCCTAGCTCCAGCAACATCTGCCACATAATGTCCCTAGCCTGTCCCTGTGTAGGGGCAACGTAGAACACCTGACCTTTCGTGGCTGACAAGCAGTTGAGTATTAGCGACCACGCAGCTAACCTACTCTTACCTGTACGTCTACCTGCCGCTATCACTTTAAAGCGTGTAGGGTCGTTGTAGACCTCTTGCTGCCACGGTAACAGCTCAACCTTTAAATCAGTCAATGGTTACTTCCGCTTCAGTCTTGATAACAACCCTAGCACCACAGGACAACACAGGCTTGTCGTTGCCACCGTAGATAACTGTGCTAGGCCCGTGTATCTGTACTGAGTGACCATAAGTATTCTTCTTACCTTCTTTAACAGTCAACACAGGCTCGTTAGCATTGTTCTTCTTGTTAGAGCGTATGATGTGCTGATTGACATGGATATACTTGATAGTCATCAGTACGTCCACATTACAGGAGATTCATTACCGTCAAGGTCGCGGATGTCAACATGCACAAAGCTACTAGCAACTCCAATTCCTGAAAAGCCCATCGAGATAGCCTCTTGAACAATCCTAAACCGTTGTACACCGCTGTTGACTTTGATATCTGCTGCAATACCTTGGGCATGAGTTCCTGCTTTCTCCTTTTTTGCTTCAATGGGGTGGTCTTCAGAACGATAACCACTCGTGATAACAAAGGGGAACCCACAACGTGCGCGTAACAAATCTAACTTCAGCAACAGCCTGTCACTAATCTCATTCTCGCCAGTGTACTGACAAGCGAACTCTTCCCTAGTAAAATAGTCTAAGTCTTCATTGATGTTATACATCTGTGTATTCCCCTTCTATGGGTTCTTCATTACCGCTTATGACGGTGGTCTCGCCACCAACACCAGTAATGGAGATGTTAATGGCACTCTTGCCGCCACTAGCCTTATCCTTTTCAAAATAACTGACAGGTAATAACCTATCCATACAAATCTTCCAAGCCGCTGCTTGATTCTTATGCTCATCGTCTAACGCAGCATTCATTATAGAATCTAACACCTTCTTACTCTTAGGCGATGCTAACATTCTTGCTTTATACTCGTTGATGATGGCTGCATCACCTTTAGGTCTACCAACGCCTCTGCGCTGTCCCTTGGTAACACTCTGCACCTTCGCCTTCTTAGGTCTTCCTATCTTCTTCTTCTCAGTCATAGAATTGCCTCTATAGAGATACTATGTAGACTGTATAGTCGCTAACGCTTTATTGCTTTAAAGCACTAGAGACTTTAAAGCTTTAAAGCATTAAAGACATTGTAAGGCTAAGAATAATAATTATTTGATCTTAAATTCCTCTTTAACGTCTCTAATGCTTTAAAGCTTTAACGCTCTGTTGCTTTAAAGCGTTAAAGCTATATAACATTAACAACTTAAACACTCTTTAATGAACTATATAGTTAGTATAGCATATTTTTGAACAGAAGTCAAGCATTATTTACTGTTATTGTTATAATAGTTACTAGGTTAACATACCACAGTTCCTTTATAGGCGGATTCTGGTTAATAACAGCGTCTCCGCAGTGGCTTTTTTATTCCTTTATTATCAACTACTTAGCCTATATAGCCTATAGCTATAAGCACCCTTGTTTTAATAGCCTATTTTACCTCTTTTTTGTATCTGGGCGGGTACAGTAACAATCCTGCCGCGCCAGCCCCCTCCCCCGTCCCTCTCCAGCACAGGCTACAGCAATTGTCAAGGCTAGAAAGTGACCAGCAGAGCCTGGATAGTCATCCACAGGTTATCCACAGGCTGGGGCGTGACTGTATAGGCTGATCTGGTCACTGGAGTTTCTGGACAGTGAAGTGAGAGTGTGGTAGTGGGTACTGTATAGGTCTATGCAATCACCATGCCATAATGCTATAGCCTACACTGATAACCCCAGGTAAATACATCACTGGGAGTTATATAGCCATAGCAGCGCCTGTATTGCCGTCTAAGCTCATCACTGACTAGGCTATGCCATAGCATTGCTATAGGTGCTAAACGCTGGCATTTGCTACATCCCAGTAATGGCGCGGGTTACAGCCGTGTTCTATATACCTATATATAGTAGGCATAGCAGTATAAGTCTGGTGAATGCTTTGCTGTTTCATTATATAAAATAAATATGGCTCTAGCAGGAACCAATGGCGAGCCCTGCTGACTAAGTAATACAACAATGAAGCGCACAGCGCAGAGGACTACACCATGAAATACAAAGCAGGCGAAGTAACAATAAACGGCGTGACCAAATGGGCTGTGGTCGCTGGCAGCAAGAAATACTTTCCACATACACTGTCTGACTCTAAAGATGAGGCGCATCTATGGGCAATAAAAGAGTCTGCTATATGGCATGCCAAGCAGATAAATAAACTGGCTGAAGAATTCGGATTTGTAGAAGGGGCAAGTCTTAATGAATGGTGCAACCTCTAATGAACAGCGCAGCCATCAAACAACAACACACTACTACATAGGAATACAGACAATGGCTAAATTAACTTACTGGTGCGCTCCATGCCTTGATGGCTCAAGCGTGTATAACATACGCACCAAAACCAAAAAAGAAGCTCAGGCAATTATTGACAGCGGGGTATATGGGTCTAACTACGGTGCTATAGAGAAAGTAGAGGTACGCTATAATGATGCATTCGATTTGATGCATAGGGCAATGGGTGAGGGCTCAATATTGGAGCCTAGCTAGTTTATCAGGTAGCATCTGCAACGGTGCTATCGCATAAACTTACTACAACACACTACTAAATAGGAATATAGATTATGTATTTATCAAAAGAAAAATCAGAGCAGATAGCAGACGCATTTAGCGCTTTTGGGATGTGGAGTAATGAGCATGGCCTGCACCCAAAGAATAACGCCTACGCCATAAAGCGCCAAGCAGAAGCAGTATTAATATTGGTTGATTGCGGAATTCCACATCATTTGGAGGACTGGGCCAACGACGTATTAACCAATACCCGCTTTACCGACGCCACATACACTCACATATTGGACGCTGCCTAATGAATACCGCAGCCGTCAAACAACAAAAACGCGCAGCGCGGCTGGACTTTCTAGCCGCTGCTGTAGGCTGGTCTACCATAGCCGCCCTAAATTATTTGCTATTCTCTGGATTTTTCTGGATCATAGCTAACCCAATGTCAACGTGGAGTATTTAATATGTATTTTATTATGCAAGAAAATCAGATAGGACTGGCGCAAAAAACCAAGTCTCTCTCGGCATACACAAAGCGCAATTCGCTCAAAGAGGGCGACTTGGTGCGAGTGTACAAAAGCGAGAAAGCATGGCGAGATGGTTTCGATTTCACTTTGTATGACTTCATCAACGGCAAGCTGAAGAAATCTTCAGGTCAGCCAATCGCTAGTATAAATAGAATTTGGAGTATTTAAGATGAGCAATTACACAGTACAGTTAACAGGCGCAGCGCAGGTAGACTATATAGCGCAGAGATTAAGGCAAACTACAGCAGCACAGAGATTGAGAGCATTGAAGATCTGCGCGACCATACCAGCGTCATAGAATTTGACGGTGGAATAATTATCCAAGACTTTTAAGAGGGTTAGACAATGACTAACAGAGAAAAAATCGAAGGTTTATATCTAGATTGGTTTAATGACTTTTTGACTGTGGCGCGATTCGCAGAATATCACGGCATTACAGAATCTAAGGCGCTTAGAGTTATCAACACAGGCCGCGCATTGAATCACAGGCGACCAACATTATCAGACCATTGGGCGCGACTGCGTCGGGATTATCCAGCAATTGAGAGGGCTATGTAATGAGTTTACTAACACAAATTAAAGAAGTAGAGGCAGAATTTGCATTTTATGGTTTTATCTATCCACCACTAGAGCGCAAGCGTATCGCTAGTTTATTATTAAGAGGTTTTAGCATTGAGCAAATATACAATCTAGGCTGCGATTCGTATTGCGGATTATAATATTGAGAGGGCTAAACAATGATAACAGAGCCATATAAAACAGAGTGCGACAATTGCGGTCAATCAAAAAACGACGGGCTGTATTACTCAAGCATTAATTACATAGGCGACCATAAAATTTGTGATGGTTGTTTAAAACAGATTAAAAAAGACAATAGAGAGAGGGCTACACAATGATATTCCAAACCTATCACACTGGCGGCAATCATTGGTCGTGGCATTTACAGCTAGATGACGATAATTATGTGCTGGTAAATCCAGTTTATGAAGATGACCACAGCGAGCCAGATTGTAGCAATTTCCCGTCGGGAGAATTGAGCCAAGTTTGCATGTTTGGCATTTACAGCGACGCAACCGACGATCACGAAATAAAAGTTTGCACCATGGCCGATGGCCTAGAATGGGTCGGTACAAGATAATTCCCCTAGTAGTAGCAATCCCTTGCCCAGTGTAATAGCTGGGCTTTTTTTTTGCCTGTAATATGCTGAAAACAGCGAGCCAATATAAGCCTGTTTAAGCGTCTTTATTCCTACCTAGTACCCTAGCACCTATAAACCCACAAACGCCACCATACAAGCTTATATGCGCTTCTGTGGCTGTTGGCGGTGCTGGTGCTGGTTGTTTTACTGGTTAAACCTGTTTCCCGTAACAGAGAGACAACAGAGAGACAGCAAAGCCTAAAACGTGACCCAAATCCTGGTTCTGGTCACATTATAGCACTGGGGGAGTTGAACCATTGGGGAGAATGGTGTCAAATGCTGCGGAATTATTTAACCAATAGAGAGAGAACCATGAGAGTATTAAATTTATATGCAGGACTAGGCGGCAATCGTAAACTCTGGGAGGGCTGCGAGGTGGTGGCAGTAGAGAGCCATGAAAAAATTGCAGAGGTTTATCAGAGACTGCATCCAGAGGATGACGTTGTTGTTGGAGATGCCCACGAATATCTGAGGCAGAATTTTAGAGACTTTGATTTTATATGGTCTAGTCCACCATGCCCGACGCATTCGAGAATGGCAAAGGCTACACGCCATAAAAACCGCAATTACCCAGATATGGGGCTTTATCAAGAGATATTGTTTTTACAGCATTTCTATAAGGGTGATTGGGTGGTAGAAAACGTAAAACCATTCTATGACTTTTTAGTACCGCCAACGACTACAGTAGGTCGACATTGTTTTTGGTCTAATTACCAGTTTGAGGCTGAAGATGTCAAGAGGCCAGAGAATTTCATCAATTTAGCCAATTTAGCAGGTAAAAAAGCATTGATGGATTGGCTAGACATCCATTACGACGAGAATATCTACTACAAAGGCAATCACTGCCCTGCACAGATATTGCGTAACTGTGTGCATCCTAAACTGGGGCTTCAGATATTTAACCAGAGAGGTGACGCATGAGAGAGGGTTTAGATTTTACAGATATTGAGGACAACAGCGCCCGTACAGAGGCGCTGGCAGAGTTTGTTGACATTATCAAGTCAATGCCCTATCGTGCCAGTGCAAGGGTCGTAGAGGCCATAAAAGACAGAGTAATTATTAACCAATTAGAGAGAGGCTTTAACAATGATAATCACTAAAACTAGCCCTTTAACGGGCATGCTTAACACAATGGATATTGATGTAACGGAGTTACAAATAGCGCAATGGGAGAGAGGTATGCTAATTCAAGAGGCCATGCCATTGCTAACAAAAGATGAAAGAGAGTTTATTATGACAGGTTTCACCGCTGCTGATTGGGAGGCTATGCAATGATAATGCCATGTAGAGTAACAGATGTTTGGGATAAAGAATTCGACGGAACAGAGGATAAACTAGGCTATATTAGCGACTTTAACGCCTACCTGCTGAGTGAGGACTATGACGGACAAGCGCCTATAAAGACTATAGAGACTCCAGAGTCTCCTTGGATAGTGGCAGAGGCGCGAAAGAAGGCAGCAGAACAACAAAAGAGAGTTGAAGCAGCTTTAAAGCGCGATAGGGAGTATTATAGTAGAAATAATAAAAGATATTTTACTGGGCTTTAAAGGGCTTTAACAAACTATAGAGTAATATTTTATCATAAATTTAAGAGGTTTTAAAGATGGGACGTAAAATTAGATATTTTCGCAATGGAACCACAGACAGTAGACTTGTGGCAGGGAAGCTGTATACTATGAACGAGTTAGCCAAACTGGTTAATTTTTCGCCATCAACACTACGCAACAGGGTAGGCGCTGGCGACACAGTGACAGATGAGCATTTTATCAGTCGCAAGAGAGTACACGTTATTTGGCCTGTGTTCGAGACAGATGCAGAGGCTACATCAGCAGAATGGTTAAGGAGGGCGTTATGATTTTTAAAGAGTATATGTTGAATGGCACAATGGATCCAGAGGTTCAGGCAGTGTTTAAGGCGGCAGCAGACATCAGCAATGGTGTGTTTAGTCTGACAGAGGCCGCTAGCTTCTACAAAGTCCACCCAGCAGTGATTGTTAGATTTATCGCTGAGAGTGCAGAGTACGATATGATTTTTCACAAAGGAGATAAAGAACAATGATTTTATTTAATAGAAGTCTAAATATAGAGTTGATTAATGGTTGCGGTATTTTCCTGGAATTTTCCGACAGCCGCCCAGTGTGGTGTTTTAATAAAGACACTGAGGAGACTTACACAATGCCATTTGAGGGTGTGTTATTGATGCTGCCCTTTATGCTGATCAGCTATGGCAGAGTTTACGAGGAGATAGAATAATGTGCGAACAATATTCAATTGCAGTGTGGGACATACAGTTCTACAAAGTAGCCGAAGATGGTAACCCACTGACTGATAACAAGGGCAACGTCCAGCTGTTCACTAGTAGCCGCAATATGGATTTCTCATGGGTAGCTGATTCTGTCGATGCTAATGAACTGGAGGAGGTGCTGTAGTGGCTAAAATCCATCAACCATGCCCAGACTGTGGCAGTAGCGATGCGCTACAGATCAACGACAATGGCAGCACGTTCTGTCACAGTTGTCACAAATACACACCCAGCAGCCAAGTCAGCGAGGAGACTTGGGATATCTCTGTGCCGGTATCGACAGAGCCAAAGGCTAAACCAAACTTTAGTGCAGTAGAGAGAACACTAACGACAGGCAACTACCAAGCCATTGTCGATAGAGGTTTAACGACAGCGACAGCCAAAACCTATGGCATATTGGATCAGGCAGACAGAACCTATTTCTCCTACCATGACCCGGCAGATGCCAATGTACCCATAGCAGCCAAGATCAGATTGCCAGACAAAAACTTCTACAATGTCGGTAACTGGGCAGGCACTGGCTTGTTTGGTCAGCAGTTATTCAATGGCGGTGGGAAGTACATCACCATCTGTGAAGGTGAGTTTGACGCAGCAGCGGCATATCAGATGCAAGGCAGTAAGTATCCATGCGTCAGTGTCAGGAACGGCGCTGGCGGTGCGCTGAAAGACTGTAAGGCGGCATACGAGTATCTGGATAGCTTTGAGGCGATAGTAATATGCTTTGATGCAGACGAGGCAGGAACAAAGGCAGCGAGAGAGGTAGCAGAGCTGTTTGGTGGTAAGTCAGCTATTGTGAAGCACACCAACGGACACAAGGATGCCTGCGACTATCTGAAGGCCAACGATGTTAGAGAGTTTACAGCAGCGTTCTGGGCAGCAGAGAAGTTTGTACCAGATGGCATCATCAATGGCGCTAGTCTCTGGGACGAGGTAAACAGACCAGTGGAGAAGTCTGCTGTGATGTACCCGTGGGAGAGTTTAAACAAGCTAACCTACGGCATCAGAGAGGCTGAGTTAGTCACCATCACCGCTGGCTCTGGACTAGGTAAGTCTCAGTTTGTCAGAGAGATTGTGTGGCATATTCTCAAGCATTCTGAGGAGAACATTGGTCTGCTGTTTCTGGAGGAAAATGCACGAAAGACTGCATTGTCGCTAATGTCTCTAGCAGCTAACAAGCCATTGCACCTGCCAGACGTAGAGAGTACAGAGGAGGAGCGATGGGAAGCATTTGAGACTACGATGGGAACTAACAGACTCTACCTATTCGACCACTTTGGTAGCACCAGTGTTGATAACATTATTGCACGTTGTCGCTACATGGCTAAGGCGCTAGACACTAAGTTTTTGTTCCTCGACCACGTTAGTATTGTTGTATCAGCGCAGAGCAACGGTGACGAGCGCAAGGCTCTGGATGAAATCTGCACCAAGCTGCGAATGTTAGTGCAAGAGACTGGCATAACATTGTTTATGGTTAGCCACCTGAAGCGACCAGACGGCAAAGGCCACGAAGAAGGCGCTGCCAGCAGTCTGTCACAACTCAGAGGCTCTGCATCCATTGCACAGCTATCAGACATGGTGATAGGGCTGGAACGTAACGGTCAGGCTGACGATCCTACAGAGAGAAACACCACCCATGTCAGGGTACTGAA
>Ga0102862_1000143_pt1 | contig 19919 bp, 46 predicted proteins | sample Colrivmeta1449C3_FD_78496 | JGI IMG/M metagenome (GOLD analysis project Ga0102862, IMG submission 78496) | Estuarine microbial communities from the Columbia River estuary - metaG 1449C-3 | ecosystem: Environmental > Aquatic > Marine > Intertidal zone > Estuary | place: USA: Columbia River... | reverse complement strand
GGTACAGTAGAGGTGGCTACCTCCTCTTCTTTTTTCTTACCCTAACCTTAAACTTAACCATAGGCTTTGTACTGCATTTTACCTTTGAAACATATATAAACCCTACTTTTGACCCTTAAAACCTCGCTATAAGCCTAATTTTATGCCTAGATTTAGGATTAGGGGGATGGGGAAGGGGAAAATATTAATTGCAAATTTGTATTCTAATAACTATTTTATATAAATATATCATTTTTTCGTATTTTTGCCTTATGTCTGAAATAAAAATCGTAAACGGCACACCTGTATTAGTCGATGGACTGCTACAAATGAGTGGTGGAGTGCCAATATCTGCAACTTTAAACAACATTGCAGACCAAGTTGGCAATACAACTCCATTGGAAATATCAACTGTGGACGTTACTAACAATGGAGGTTCAAGTATTGCATCAAATACTGCTTTTGGACAGGGTGCATTGACGTCGAATACTACGGGAACGGATTCAACTGCGTTCGGACAATTTGCATTGGACAATCAAACGACTGTTGGTTCAAATTCTGCTTTCGGTCACGAGGCATTATTAACGACAACTACAGGGGCATCGAATACAGGAATCGGAAAACACGCATTAAGATTGAATCTTTCGGGTAGTTTTAATACTGCTGTAGGTAGAGGTGCATTGGCTACATCGTCAACTGCATCAAATTCAACTGCTGTAGGTTATTTAGCGTTAAACGTAAGTACAGGTGGTGGAAATACCGCAGTGGGTGTTGAGTCTTTAAAATCAGTAACTTCATCGGGAAATAATACTGCCGTAGGTGTAAATTCTTTATATTCAAATACTGCATCAAATAACGTAGCCGTAGGTTATGAAGCGGGATTTTTAAATACAAGTGGAACAGGTTTAACCGCTATCGGTTATCAAGCGTTAAGGGTTAGTACGGGAAGTTTTAACACCGCTTTAGGTTATCAAGCAGGAACATTAAATAGCACAGCGACAAATATGGTTGCTATAGGTTATCTAACTTTAGGTAAAAACACTACAGGAATAAGTAATACTGCCGTAGGTTCTCAAAGTATGTTTTGGAATAATTCGGGGGCATCGAATGTAGCCGTAGGTTTACTTTCACTTTACAATAACGATAGTGGTTCAAATAATGTCGCTATCGGAAATAGTAGTTTACAAGATAATAATGCGTCTTTTAGTGTAGCGATTGGTTCATCTGCTTTAAACAAAAACACCGCATCCAACAATACCGCAGTAGGTTTTGAATCAGCAAAAGCCAATACGAGTGGAAGCGTTACCGCTATCGGTTATCAAGCCTTATTGACAAACACTACAGGAATATTCAATACAGCAGTAGGTTTTCAAGCATTAAACTTAAATGCTACAACCTCATCTAATTCAGCCTTTGGATATCAAAGTTTAGCGGCAAACGTAGCCTCACAGAATAGTGCATTTGGTCACAGGTCTTTACAAGTAAATACAAGTGGTGATGCAAATTCCACGTTTGGTCATCAGTCAATGATAGCAAACACGTCGGGCGTAAACAATAGTGCGTTTGGTGAAGGTGCATTGCCAAGCAATATTACGGGCAATAATAACGTAGCGGTAGGTGCAGGTGCAGGTGCAGGAAATACTTCGGGAACAGGTAATACCGCAATAGGATATGCCACGAATACGGGAAACTTTAGTAGTTCAATAATACTTGGTCGTCAAGCAACTGCAACCGCATCTAACCAATTTGTTACAGGTAGTGCATCCGTACCCGCAGGTGCAGTAACCGTCGCAGTCGCACCACAAACACGAACTTGGGACGTAATAATTAACGGAGTCGCACAAAAAATCTTATTAGCATAAAAATATATATATATGAATACTTATACTTGGACAACCACAAACCTTTACACAATCAATCTTGCAACAGAATTTGATTATGTAGTAACTGCAATTTATAACGTATCTGCAACAGACGGAACGTACTCTGCAAGTCTTGATTCAAACTCTTGTCAATTCACAGTCGAAAATGACAAACCCGATTACATTCCTTATGAAGATTTAACAAACGATATTGTTATTGCTTGGGTGCAAGAAACTATTGGCGTTGATGGAGTAACTTCAATAACCGCTTGTTTAGACGGACAAATTGAATCACAAATCAATCCCCCTGTAACACCACAGAACACACCACTACCTTTTTAATTATGGACAAACAAACATCATTACAAATTATCAATGAAGCATTAAACATCGCAATCAAAAGTGGTTGCTATGATTTAATCGCCGTAACTAATATTGTTAACGCACTAACTTTATTAAACAATGAAAACAATGCCGAATCAACCGATAATAAATAATAACGATATAGTATTGTTACAAGCCGCTACCTTTACAGGTGCAATCGTTACAACTATACAGCCAATAATATCAATCATATTTATGACTGTATCAATTATATCGGGGTGCATCTTAATTTATAAATTCCTAACAAAACAAAAATAAAAATGGCAACTACAAAATTTGGGTTAAAGTCTTATTACAAACCAACACCCACTAAACTTAGAAAAATTGGTGACGCATTACTAATCGCATCAGTCCTTGTTTCTACACAATATCCCGATAACCCAAAAGCAATATTAATTTCTAGCATTACAGGTATTGTCGGTAAATTCTTAACAAATTTATTTCAAGCGTAAAGATGAGCCAATTACCTACCGAACAACGAGAAAATATAGGTAAGGCAATCGGTGTGTCTGTCAACCCTAAAATATCGCACTCCATTGCGTTAGCAGGGTTGGCACGACATTACTTTGGTGGTGGTGTTCCAATGGCTATTGGTGGTGTACTTGGTTATCTATTAGGTAGCACCGCATCTATTGACCCAAATCATAAAAGTAAAATAATCAATGATATTATTTCATATCAAAACAGAATAAGAGAAGAAGGGGAAAACGATTTCAATCAAGAAAATTCTAACGATAGAGGAATAATGTCATCTACAGAACTTGTTAACCATACATACACTAAATATAATTTTAGCGGAAAATGGAACGACTTTATTGGACAACCCTCAAAGAATTTTCACGCTATGATTTACGGCAGACCAAAACAAGGTAAGTCAATCTTAGCGGTGCAACTTGCTCAATACCTTTCTGAAAACTTTGGTAAAGTATTATATATAGCATCTGAAGAAGGTTTTTCTGTAACGCTACAAAAGAAGGTAGCAGAATTTGCTATTGATAACCCTAATTTAGATTTTGCTAACTATAGAGATTTTAGACAAATCAAAGAAGCACTACACGTTAGAAAATATCAGTTTGTTTTTATTGATAGTGTGAACTTTATTAAAATTACTCCCGAAGATGTCGAGGACTTAAAGTCAGCGAATAAAAATACTGCATTTATAACTATTCAACAAGCAACTAAAAATGGTAACTTTAGAGGCTCACAAGAATTTGCCCACAACTGCGATATGGTTATTAGAGTAGAAGCAGGACAAGCCTCGCATCAAGGACGTTTTCAAGAACCTACAGAAATGGCGGTATTTGATAAACCCGAAGAAAATGCAAACAATAAAAAAGCACCTACAAATTTAGGTGCTAATGAAAAAAGTTCTCAAATGGAGTTATTCTCCAACGATGATTTTACTGAAGCAAGTTTTTAGTTTTTAAGTAATATATACCTCCGACAACTAAAGCCAATCCTATTAATGAGATTGGCTTTTTGTTTTCTGTTGCAAACGTTGCAATATCATCAGTAATACCACTAACTATTTTTAATACTGCACTCACATAGTTTGTGCCTGTAGCGTACCCTGCATTTTTAATAGCCTGTATTTGCTCTCTATAGTCCTTTGCTTTAAAAACTCCGTATTTAGTATAACGAGGGTTTGTTTGTAAGAATTTAATATAATCTTTTGCCGAATCTAAAAAAGAATCATAAACACGAAAATCTGAATTAATAGTAACTGATTTACCATTAAAAACTTCTCCTGTTTTCATATTTACAGTACGTCCTTTCCAAGCCTTATTTGCTTTAATTCCAAAATAGTTATTATATTTTGAACTTAAAAGACTTTTACCGCTTGAGGTTTCTAAAATGGATTGACCAAGCAAGGTTTCAATAAAGATACCGCTACCTTTACTTGCGACCAATGCTTGACCATAATGTTTCTTAACAAACTCTGCGTTAGTCATTTATTCGGGCATTATCTTAATAACTGTTAAGTCATTTGCACCTGCACCTGTATAAAATACAAGGTCATAAGTGCTTCTATCTTCATCTCCAACGTTTTGTTGTATTTGAAGGGATTGTCCGTCTGCTAATAAATAACCATTAACCATTACAGGGTTTGCACCTGTTGGTCTAATAAACGTTATTGCATAGCAACCATCTGCTTCTACTTGTTGAGGTCTTGCGTATGATAGCACCTCTGTTCTTGTTCTTGCCATAATTATTTTTTCAAAATTACATATAAAGCGAGTAATGCCAAAGCAATCATCAAATATTTTTGACGTTCCTCTAAGGATATTACTCTTTTTTCCAATGGAGAAAAGTCAAACTCTGATTGAGTAAGACTTTTTGTTGGATTTATTGTTGTATTAATTGCACCTAATACCATTAGTTAAATGTTTGAAATGCACCCGCAGGTAATTTGTTTACGATTGCAGTTTCTCCACCAAATTGAGGTGGGATATTTACAACCTGTGGGGTTTCACTACCTGAACTTAAGTTTACTATTGGCGAACTTTCGGGCATACTAGATTTTAATGTTTCTTCTTCTGAACCACCATTTCCACCATTTCCACCTTCTGAACCACCAAATACACCTTTTTTATACGCTATCAATAGCAAGGCTAAAACTCCAACACCGATTATTATTTTGGTATTTTTATTACCTGTTTTTTTATTTTTTTTCATATTAAAAAGGTTTAAATGTATCTGTAAAAACATTAACACCACTATTGTTATTAGGAACAATTAGTGGGGTTTGCATTGTGCTACCATAGTCCAAAGTAACCACTTTCGCAGTTGGAGTAACGTATTGATTTGCCTTAACAAAAGTATATATTTTTTCAATGTTTGCACTTGTTAAATTAACAAGCAAAGGAAAAAATGTTTTTAACTTATTCAATGTTTGTGGCCCAACGATACCGTCAGGGTTAACACCGATTGACCTTTGTATTAATGCAATTTTTGACTTAACAGAATTAGGATTTTGTAAAGAATTAGTCGTTTCTTTTATTACCGCTTTTTTTTCTGCTTTAATAATTTCTGACTGTTCTATCATTTGCTTTTTAGCAATATCCAATTCAGTCGTTACTGACTTTGCTTGTTTTGATTTTTTATAAACTAAATAAGCACCTGCTGCTATTGCAGCACCGCCTATTAGTAATACGTTATTATTTAATTTCATTTTTTAAAATTTAGGTTTGTTATCTACTATTGTTAATATTCTTTGATAGTCTGTATTGGATAAACCGCCTGTACCAAAATCTAATTGTTTATCTCCGTTTTTTAAATAAGATAAAATATCTTTTCCATAAATAAGAAAAAACTTTTCTGCTACCTGTGCAACTTTTAATTTACTACCTAACGAATTAAAAACACCTATCGTTATATCGGGTTGGTCAATAAACCAAACATTTAATGAAGAATAAATTTGTTTTGCATATTGTGCCGCAGCATTAAACTTTAGCATTTGAGTATTTACAGGAATATTTTGTGATAAAAATTTACTATATGAAAAAGGATTATCTATACTTACGTCTGTTTCTGAACCCTCAACAATTTTCTTTATCTTATTAGGTGCAATTTTTTTAACTAAAAAATAAGCACCTGTGCCTACGACACCTGCTATTAATAACCATTGTAGGGGTTTATCTGCGACTGATTGTGTTATTGCTTTTGCCATTATATTGATTTTAAATATACTACCGCCATTTTATACATATCGGGTTTGTTTTCACACAACTTTGCTAACATAGAAACGTTTTCGGGAAAGTCAGCATCTAATTTCATTAGAGTATTAACTGCCATAACCATTTTAGCCTTTCTGTCCGATACGTTACTTTCAACTTCGCTTGTAATACCACTCATTGGCATCACAGACTCACCTTTGCCTTTAAATAATCCACTTACACCACTTAATAAACCAAGTAACACAGAAGGGTCTTTAAAGTGTTCTCCTAGCGTAGATAATACACCACTCATTCCCTCTGACTTTGCTTTATCTGTTTCTGCTTTTTCTAATCTGTCCTGCAAGTCCTTCATATCCCTGTAATGTTGGTGGTCTTTCTCCATTAACTTCATTTGCATAGTAACATCACCCATTTTACTAAAAATATCATAAATGTTTGGTGCATTAGAACGTGGGTCATCATTTGGCAAAGAACCAAAACCCATATTGTTATTTTGTGCAGGTAAAGGCATAGCGTTGTCGTTTAATCTGTGAGTAAGTTCAACATTAAATTTAGTAACCAAATTTTTGTCTTGTTCAATTTTGTTTTTTGGATTGGTTAATTTTTTACTAAAAACTTTAATGGTAAAGAAACCATTATTGTCTCTTAAAAAACTACGAATTTTAGCCAATGCAGTTTCTTGGTCAATCAAATCATTTTGAACATACACAGGGTCGTTATCTTCATCAAATATGATAAAATAACGATATTTCTCACTTTCAAATTGAGAAATTACGAAATTTAAACTTGTTATACTCATTAATTCTTTATTTTAGGAACGTAATATACATTGAACATCAAAGGCTGTGTTGGTGTTGTAAAGTTATTTAAGTTAAATTCAATATAGCAATTTTGCCATACTTGGTCATTAAAAAATGTAAACTTTATTTTACCGCCATTATTTTGTGTTACTAGCGAATACAAAGGTAATTGTGCAATTACTTGTCGTTTCAAATCCGATATATATAATATACCATATTTAGCAGTCGAATTACTATAATCATTAACTAATCCTTCAGTATTATTGCTTAACGATGTTGGAGTTAAAAATTCAATACCTGTAATGGTTGCATTTTCTCCGTCGAGCATTGTTTGAGAACCAAAATAAATTGGCTCTTGAAAAGAATTATTTAACGTTGGATTTATTTGAACAAATTGGCACATCTCTCCTTCAATATCAGTATATTCCTTAGCCATATTATTCGCTAAGAAATAGTTCATTATAGGGGAAATTACTTGATATGCCATATTATTCGCCTACAATAGAGTAATAAAGATTTACAGAAGCAACTTGGTCTGTGCTTATGTTGGTAACACTAACGGCTTGAACGTATGATTTTGTTAAGTTCAATATAAATGGTTTTACCATTCTGATAAAGCCACCATTCAAACTAGACACTAAAGCATAGTAAGGTATTTGATAAATTCTCTCTACGTTATTGTCATCAACAAAAGTAATTACAATAGCATTAACTGCCGCAGCAGGAACGACTGTATTGTTACTAGGTGTTGTTACTAATTGTGTAGCAGTGAATACCTCAAAACCATAAATGATAATGTTGTTTCTTGAAATGTTAGGAACTTGAGTAAAGGCATATTTCTTTCCGATTGCAGGAGTACCTGTAAATTGTGCCTCTACTAATTGAGAACGTTTGATAATTAAATTATTCATCTTTTAAAATTGTTAATATGCAAATATAATAAAAAAACCCTTACATTTCTGCAAGGGTCTTTTTTTAATTATGAATTTACCGAAAACTAATTAACTTTTAGCGTTAACTACAAGGTAACCTCTAGTTTCAAATGTAGCATAAATCATTGGGTCAGTACCTATTGTTGCAATAGAAACTGAAGCATTAAGATTTAATGACAAATCTAAAGTTTGACGTCCATCAATAAGCGTAGGCTCACTAACGTAGAAACCAAATAGACCATTGTCATAACCGTTAGAACCTGTATTACCTGTGTAGGTAGCAGCAGGTGTAGCAACTGTTCCTGCGGTTCTTAAGAATGCACCTGTTTGTGTAGTTGGTACACGATAGAAAGCGTTCATTGGGAAAGCAGGTAAAAATTGTTTTCTGTCAATAATGAAAGCAATGTTACCGTTGTAGATAGAACTTGCGTTTGCACTTGTTGAAGTAAAAACAGTTGGGTCAGCATACAAATACTGTTGTGCAGTTAATTGCTCTGTAGCAGTTGGCACAGCAGTCGTTGTAGGGTCAATGTAACGTAATGATACTCTAAAATGAGTAATTACGAATTGGTCGTTTAATTGTAATAACTTTTCAGTTACAAGTGGTGCAGAAACTTGACCTGCTTGTAATTTAAAATTATAAGAAGATAAGTTAGATAATTGGGTTTCTGCTCTCAAATAAGATTGAGATAGGTTTTCGTAAGGAATACCCAAACGTTCTTGGATAAACTTTTTTTCTGATACTACTGAGTTCATGATATTTATTTATGATTTAATAATTGTTTGATTGATTAATAGTCCATTTCACCTGAACCGCCTTGAGTAAAATCTCCTGACGGTGCATCAAAAATGTTGTTAGAAGCACCCATAAGTGTTCCGCTTTCAACTTCACCCATCATAACGTCACCCATAAAGGTGTCGTTTCCTGTGATACCTGCATTAGCCAACAAAGGACTAACTAGACCTGCAACAGATACAGCAATCATACCTGCACCTAGACCTTTACCGATATTGCTTTTTACAACAACAGGAGTAAAAATTCCAACTCCTAATGTTAACAAGTTTTTAGCAATGTCGCTTTGCAATGCAGTAACAGGGATAAGAGGTACAACTTTAGAGTGTACTACTTTTGCAATAACCGCACCTGCACCTAAAGACGCAGCACCGATTAATGTTTCTTTTGATAATAGATTCATATTGGTTATTTTTTTTAATATTTAAATTTCAAATTTAATGTTTTTTTCTTAATTACAAATTATTTATTTTTTGTAACAAAATAAATACCCGCTGCTAATAACGCTGCACCACCTATGTAAAGCATTGTATTGTTTTTTCCGCTTGAAGTATCTAACACACCACCTCCTTTAGGGTCTAATTTTAGAATGTTACCATCTTTATCGTAAATAATATTACTATCTGCATTGTTAAAAAAATCTCCTACACTTGTAGGGTCAATAGCAGGTGGTAATAATGGTGCATCGGTATTATCTGTTTTTGGTGTTTTTCTAACTGCGTTTACAATTACAGGAGTTAAAGAAATAACTATAGTCCCTAACGCTGCACCCGACAAACTTCCAACAGTCGTTGTAGCAGCCGCAGTCAAACCACCTGCCGCACCTACCGCAGCACCTATAGCGGTTCCTGTAGCAGTACATAACGTTCCAATTAAACCTTGAATATTGCCGTCCATTTTATATTGAGAAATAGCAGCGTTTGCTTGTTTTTTTGCTTCTGAATCTGTTTTTGCCTTTTCTAATGTTTGAGGTTTTTCGTTAGGGTCAATAGCACCCATACCATTTATACCTGCTTTGTCGTATATTTTATTTAGTTTAGGCAAAAATCCTAATTTCTTTTCGGGTTTTGAAGCACCTGTTTTTAAAGCCTCAGCAAGTTTTGTTCTATCTCCACCAACTTTATACCAAGCATCTAATAATGCAGACGTATTTGTTTGTGCTAATTTTGTTGCAAATCCATCAAAATTGTTTTGTATCATTAGCATAAATAATGCTCTACCACCTGACAACCCACCTGTCTTTAACACTTGTGGAATTTTGTTAATCAATACTTTTGCTTGTTCTGCTTTTGCTTTAATACTTGCCTGTGCATCTTTTATTGCTTGTTGAGGGTCTTTGACTGCTGACTTTATTGCTTGTTTTGCTTGTTCCCTTTTTTCTTTTGAAACTATGGTAATAGCACCCATACCGCAACCGCATTTTCCTCTGCAACCGCAATGACCATTAATTCCTGCCATATATCTTACGTTCATATTCTTTTTATATTTAAATGTTGGTGGTTTTTCTTGATTGAATTTTCCATATACCGCATCAATAATACAACCTTTTTGTGTAATTATATATACATGTTGAGGTATTGGGTTTGAATTGTAACTAGTATAAACTATCGTATAAGGTATTCCTAAGTTCTCTAAAATACTTGCAGTAAATAAAGAATACGATTTACAATCACCTATTTTCTTTTTAAGTAATGCAGAAGGTAATTTAATTATCTGTTCTTCACCATCTGCTACATAAGTAAAATGATTCATTATATAATTAAAGATATTACGACAAGTTTGCTCATCTGTAGCACCTTTAAAACGTTTACTAAATTCAACCATTTGTCCCTTTGCTTTAGGCACTAACTTTTCCAACAAGTCCCTTATGTCCTTATTGTCTGCCTTTGATTTATAGACAGAATCAATGCCTTCAAACTTTGGTTGGCTCATTAATCTAGTTTAGCAGGGTTTAAGTCAAACGTTTCTTTAATAGATATAAAAGGTATCTTCTTAATTATATCCATTGTAATTACAGGAATTGTTTTAAATATCAATGCAGTAAGTAATTGAGCAGATGTATTAATTGCATCTACTTTAAAAACTAACGTAAAATAACTAACTCCTTCTGATATTTCAAAGGGTTTCGATGAAAATGTGCCTAGAATTGTAGAGCCTGTATATAGTTTACCATCAACACCACGCATTTTAAGACTAGTATTAATAGGGTTATCTAATCTCATTTTAACTTCAATATTTCCCATAGTATAGTTAAATGCTACAGGAGTATAGGTTATTTGCTCACCTAATTGGTATAACTGATATAATTTATATCCGCCATAAGCAAGACCTAATCCAATAGCAATTTTTATATTAGTATTCACATTACAAATATATAATTTTATTCTTAAAGGAAAATAATCTTTTTTATTGAACGTTTTTTCCTACTTTTGTAAAGAATTAATGCAAAATTAATGCAACACAAAAAAGAAAAAACCGAATTAAAGTTAAAATACAATAACAGAATGCAGGTTTCTTACCCAAATTCTATGTATGAAAACGTTAGAAAATGGTCTTATCGTAAGGGAATATCAATGCAAGACTTTCAACGTAAGGCTGTAGAGTTCTATATTCAGCATTTAGAGATGGATAATATGGAATTTCAGAACATAAAAAAGTAAGGGCATAAAAAAACCCTAAATTAATAGGGTAATTTTAAAAAATAAAGAAAAACTATGTAAGAACGATTATTTTTTCTTCTTAGGATTAGGTGGGCAACTTTGTAGTTTTCTACCTGCCGCAGATGAACTTCTTGTAGGTGCTTGACCCGAAAATTTAGGACGTTTTCCCATTACTCTGCCTGCTGCTGCACAGGCATAACCTGTAGCGGTTTTGAATTGTGTTTTACTCTTATTAGCAGATGATTTACTTTTTTTGTAATCTTCTAACGAAGCACGTTTGCTTGTTGTGGTGTTGAAATAATATACACCGATTTTTGGGGAGATTCTTCTTACGATTGCCATATTGCTATTGATTTATTGTTTTGTAAATACTACCATTGAACGATTGCTATCGGGATAACGATTAACAACCCTTATTGCTTCTTCTCTTGTTAAATTTCTTTCAAGAATTTCTCTACGTCTTGATACCCTAAATATCTTTACAACTTTGTAAAGGTCTTTTCCTACCGCCCCTAATAATACTGCCATTTTATAATTTATTATAGCCTAATTCTTTTGCTGCATAATTGATATGTTTACTAGTCGTTACAGACCAATAACCTAGTGGAACAACTACTTTATTTTTGTGGTTGATTTCCGCAACTTTAGTGTTGTATGAATAGATAAACTTGTCATCGTAAGACAGGTTATCTTTGTATTTTTTAAATTTACTTATTGCCATAATTACATAGTTACATTAAAGGTATCTAATACAAAATCTTCAATAGATTTTTTACCGTCAGCATCAAAGCCAAATGCAGTTAAAAATTCTATTACGTCAGAGCCTAGTATATATCCAAAAGGGACTAACGATTCATTGCCTGTTGAGGCGGTTTTTTTCTTTGCCATATTGTTATTTTAATTTATTTAATTGTACTTGTTTTATGTTCTTATCTAACTGCATTATTTCTGACTGCAATTTTCTATCTTTCTTGCGTTCAAAATACAATGCAATACTAAGCAATGCACTAACGCCACTAATAACTGCAATAGCGGTATTTACCTTTTTAGAATTTAACGTAGCCATAATTGTTACAAATATAGTATATTACCACAATATTTTATCAGCGTAATATCCTGCTGTTCCTTTTTTGTTTCTGTCGTTTGCGTGTCTAATCTGATATAGCCTTCTTCTTTCATTGGCAAAGGCTAAACCATTTTCAGCAAAGTAAATAGAATAATCTTTATAACCCAATGCACCAATAGAGGCAAGTTTAACACCTTGTAAGTTATAAACATCAATTTTTTTATTCTTGTTTTTTGAAGGTTTTATAACTACATTCAAAGCGTTTGCATTTTTTAATTGTCTTGGAGTTATTTTATACATATTAAGAAAATTTTATTTTAACTTTCTGTTTTATTAATTCATTTTTTCCTAAAATAATGCTTTTTGTAATTGTTCCTACCATTACGTCTGCATTATTATTTGAGGTTTTATTTATATAAAAAACTTTATTTCTCACTTGTCCTTCTTTTAATTGAGCATTAAGCATTGCAATTAATATTTTTTTTTCAACCGTAGTTAATGTATCTTTTAAAATTTGGTAACCAATATTTTTAGTGCTAATTACTGATATTTTTGTTATTTTGCTCATTGAATACAAAATTATATTATTTTTACTGAATACCCTAATCGTTCTAATTTTACCTTTGTAGTATTATAACTTTTACGTTTTACCGCCTGAGTGCTATACTCTACGCCCTTAGTAAATTCAATCGTTACCCATTCGTCTTTATTATGCTTGTTTGCTATCACCTTTTAATGCCTTTACAAGTTCTTGCCTTAATTGTTTATTTAACTGCTCAAGTTCTACGTTTCTGTGTAGTTCATTGATATATGCTTCTTTCATTTGAGAAAGCATTTTAATCAATGTTTGTGTATTGCTATTTGTTGTTGATTCCATCTTTTATAATGTTTGAAAATTCATATAAGAAAAATAAAATTACTATGGTCATTAATACGTCGCGAGTATTATTTGCTATTGTTATTATTGCTTCGGTTTCCATTAAAATAATTGTGTTTGAATTAAAAATGGTTCTAATCTTTTATTTGATATTTCGCAATATTCTGCACTCATTTCACTACCAATAAATTTTCTATTGCTTCTTATTGCAACTTCTGCAGTGCTTCCTGTCCCCATAAAAGGGTCGTAAATAATTCCTTGTTCCTCACAACCTGCCAATACAGGTTTAAATAGTAAAACATCATTATAACTTGCATAATGCTTTTCTTTACTAGGTTTTGTTGGTATATCCCAAAAGTCAGAAACATCACTTGGGTTTTTACCTTTTTCAATATTTTTCAAAATGTTGTCTGTTTCAATTTCAAAGTCATTTAGCATAACATCAATTTCGTGAAATTCATCATCAAAATTATCGCACAAATGTTTCATCGCATTCCAATCATCAATAGAAGGAAAAGAAAATCCAATTTTATCATATCTAAACCAATGTTCTACTTTTGATTTCATTAATTCAGTTGATTCAATTATTGTATTTATTGAAGTTCTATTTCTTAAAAAATCAACAAATACTTTTTGATTTGGTAAATTATTTCTTTTAATTACAATATTTTGACCTCGTTCTTTATTCATTCCTTGTCTGTGTGCTGATTCAATTTCAAGATTATCGTATTTTGTTTTCACTTTATTTTGCCTTGCACCCGATTGTATCCTATCTAGTCCTATTTTATTCCCAATAAAATCATAATTATATCGTTCTAAGGAGATTATTTTATGCTTATCTCTTATTGCATCTAAATCAAAAAAATATTTTTCTTGTTTAACCATAAAAAAAAAGTATTCGTGTTTTTTACTAAATCTATCTGTAATACTTTCGGGCATACCGTTTCTTTTTGCCCATATAATATCATTACGAACTATCCAACCTCTTTCTATGCAACCAATAGCAAATCTATGAGGCAAAAGCATTAAACATTTTTTATCGTTGTATGTATCTCCTAAATTTATCCAACAAGTCCCATTTGGTTTTAAAACACGATAAATTTCGTCCATCATTTTCCAAAGATTATTAAGATATTCCTCAAATGTTTTTTCGTTACCCCATTGTCCAATATATCCATAATCTCTTAACTGCCAATAAGGTGGAGAGGTAATGACAGAATCTATAAAATCATTAGGCATTTTAGCCATTGTTTCTAAATTGCTTTCGCAATATATTTTATTTATTTCCATATTAAAATAATTGTGTTTGAACAGGTAATGTATCGCAAGACCAACATTTTGTGCTATCGTTGGAGTAACACATATCTATTGTTGTCAATACTTTTGAGCAAGAAACACATTTTTTAGGTGTGTTTCTTACTATTTGTTTTTTAAAATGTTTTTTCATCTGCCTTGCTTTTCAAATTTATATTGTTCTAGTTCAATATGAACGTTTAGCCAATAATCGCCGCCCTCTCTTGTATGAATCCAATCAAAAGCCTGTGTAAGTAAAAATTCAGTTTCGCAATTTTCTAGGTCATAGGACTTGGCAAATATTACAAGTTCTAATATTCTAGTTTGAATACGTTCATCTACAGGCAATTTTTTAATCTGTTGTTTTATGTTCATAATTTTCTTTGTAGTATTGTTCTGCAATGTCAATAGGTATTTCAGCGTAATGGCTATTTCCAAATTCTACTGCATTTTCAATTTGCTCTTTCTCCAATTCTTTCGCTTGTCTTACTAAACGATAAATATTAGTATATGAAAATGCTTTATTGCTATCAAAAAGTCCTTGATTAAATAGTTCGCTTATCAGCCAATCTATTGCAGTTTTTTCTTTTTTCATATATCTAAAAATCTTTTTTCAACTTCTGTGCCTCGTTCAATGTAATAATATAAAGTATAATCTTCATACGTTATTTTGATTTTGTCTTTGTCAACTAAATGTTTTCTTGATAATTCTTCAACTTTTAGTTTAAGGTGTGTTAATAAAATTTGTTTATACATTATTTTGTTATGTTTGTTTGTGGTGTTGTTTCTTGTTGTTTTATTAGGCTAGAAAGGTATTTATTTAAGTCCTTACCAACGTTATCCTTACTTATTGTATATTGCTTAGGACTTCCGTTCTTAATCATTTTTAAAATCATTTTTCTTTCATCGGATTCGACTTTAAAATCTTTTACGTCCTCATATTTGTATTGATAGCCTTTTTCGTTTAAATAGTCTTCAATCATTTTTATAATTTTCGGGTCTGTTTTAAAGTCAAAAAATATTCCATCCACCCAATGAAAAATATATTTATCTCCTAGCAGGAATTGTATGTTCTGCATTATATAATTTATCTCATCAATTACATAAAAGAATACAGGGGCAGTATAGGCACGAAAACTATCAACGTTAGTACATTCTCCATTGTCATAAAAATACTTTGTGTGTGAGGTTGCTAACATTCCTACGCAAGGCAATCTATCCTTTTTGCTTAACATCTTTAATGCTTGATAAGTCTTTTGTGTTATTAAACCATTTTGAACTAGGCAGGTTGCGTATGCAGAGGTAATATCAATGTTCAATACTTGCTTTGCTTTATATGATTTTGGAATATCTGAAAAACCAAAATTTGATTTAAAATATTTTGCCTCAATTATTGCCTTTGCATTTTCAGACTTAAGCACGTCTGACTTAATCATATTAGCAACCTTAAAAACCCTTAAAGGATAGGTATTCATCATATACTTTGTTTTTCCATGTTCAGTGATTATCGTTGTGGTATATGTGCCATTTTGCACCTCGAATTTCATCTGTAATTTATTAAGTAAATTTATCTGAAATTGTATGTTATCTGCGGTTCTTTTTAATCGTGTTTCTGTTTCCATTTAACTAAATTCTATTGTGATTTCAACATCTCTATATTTACCCTTAATCATTAATTGCTCACCTTTTCCTGTTCCTTGAGCATTATCTATATACGATTTAAGACTACCTTCTCCGCCTTCTTCTGTATCTGTAGGGTTTTCTTTAGGTCTTAAATCTGTTAAATCAATTACGATTTCTTTTTTCTCTAAAATAATTTTGTAATCATAACAAAATCTTAAAAATGCAGAATTGGCAACCATTGCCTGTATTTCTGTTCCTACTGCAATTTCAAAGTCACGCAAGGCTAATAAACCCAATACCCTACCCACCTGCATATCTCCATCCCTATCAATTACAATTAACGTGAACTGCCTATATGCCGTACTTTTAAGTAAGTCAACAATATCTACAATATTTTGTATCTTGTTATTTGTAAAGGTTTCAAAGTCACGACCTCTATAATTAGGCAAACCGACTTCGTTACACCATTGAAAAACTAAAGGTTTTTCCTTTGCTTGTTCATCAATGTATTTTTTTATATCTTCAAAGTTTTTAAACTTTCTTTTTCCGTTTTCAAAAACGTTATAAAGGTCTTTGTCCTTTATGGTCTTAGGGTCAATTACTGCTAATTTGGCAAGTATGTCAACGTATGAATAAGGTACTTTAGCAACCCCTTTAAATTTCCAACCTTTTTTATATGTTTCTAATGCTTTTTTAGACCTTTCTAATACCTTTTTTTCGGCATCTGTAAGAATTCCTTTAGGAACGTTAGGGTTTTGTTTTATAAACCTTTTCCTACCGCTTTCTGAGGTAACTCGTTTACCATTTACATAGTAACGAATACCCGATTTTGTGACAATTCTTTTTATTATTTTTTTATTTGCCATTGCTTTTGGATAAAAATGGGCAGGGAATTAACCCCACCCATTTTGAGAAACACAAAAAAACTAATTTTAACCCAACAAAGTTAAAGTGTATAACTTCGTATTACCTTCTTTGCGAAGATAAGTCACTCTGAGTGGTGTTCCAACAGAAATTTTTGCACGATTTAATTCAGCGACTAAAACCGCCCCTGCATTAATTTTTACTTGCTTGTCAATTAAGAACCTAGCGGCAGATAAACTTTTTTGTTCGCCTGTTTGTTTGTCGGTTAGATTCATTTCTTGAAAACCGATGAAGATACCGTCAAAAAATTCACTTGGTTTTTCTAGTTCAATGTATTCTGCGGTTAAGGTAATTAGTGGTTTCATTTCACCCATATTGGCTGAACGTTCTACCATTGCTGCAAAATCTACTTCGTTAGATACTGCGATTGTTGTGTTTGCAGGAGTAATCTCTACTGCGTTGTCGATGTTGTTAATTGATTCGGTCATAACTTATTTAATTTAATCTAATTTTTCGTTGTGTTTGTGGTGGTTTAATTTGTCTTTGAATTTATCCGCTAGTGTACTAAATGTATCATAAAGAATAAAGTCCATAGCATCGTGTGATATAGCACTCTGAACGCTTATACCTAAGTCTGTTTTGATAATTCTATAGTCTTTATCTAGAATTATAGTAAGTTCAATTTCTGTTTGCATAAAGTGATTTTGTTAAAAATGCAAAAATTCGCTGAATATAGACATTTTTTCCACAATTTCGGAACGTAAGTCTTAATTTTACCAAGTCCCCATCTTCGTGCCATTCAATCTCTTGAATATGCACATCAAATTCAGGGTTTGATAATGAGGTTTTTTGCAGGACTTTTGCTACGTCTGCAGAAACCCATTGCTGCGTAAAATACTTTTCTTCTGCCATAATTAGTCCATTTCTTTGTGTAAGTCCGCTGTATTCATCATACAGTTTAATTTTTCTTTGCGTTGTTCTAAAACGTGAACTAATATTCCTATTAATTCAAATTCTGTAAAGCCTTCATTACGAACTTCAAAATCTGTCGTTTCGTTGGCTAGTTCTCTTACTGTAATTGTAAACCTTTTTTGTTCCATTTTATTTATTATATTATTTTGATTGTAAAAATTTGTTCTCCTTCTCCTGTTTCTTCGCATACAATTAGTGTGTTTTCTGTGTGTTCAATGATTATTCCGCCATTTTTTCGCCAACTACGTGCAATACATTCCAATTCCCAAATAGCATTGTCTAACGTATCACGTTCACAATAAAAAAGACCATTTTTGTATATTTTCGCCTGTTCCATTATTATAAATTTTCCTTTATATAATTATATATTTCAATATCATTGTGTTTTAAAGTATTTTTTAATACCCTTCTTTTTGCTTTTTGGTATTCTTTACTATCATTTTTTTGCGGACAATATCCGTAGCAATTAATATTATTTATATGCTCATAAGATAGCATAAGTAATAAATTGGCTTTGTCTTGTATATTCATATTGATAAATTAACAAGGGCAAAATTAGTAAAGATTAAGATATAAAAAAGAAAATATTAAGATAGTTATAAACATATATTGTGGATAACTATTAAAAATATAGTTTGGATAATAAAAAGATAAGTCTATCTTTGTACCATTAAATAACAATTATATAAAAAACATTATGGAAAACAAAATAAAAATACGGTCTTACATTTATGCAAAGTATCAATGTGGTTGTATTGAAGGTATTGTCTTAAAAATTAATAAAACAACTGTTTTAATAAATGAAATTGACAGTTATATAAATACCGAAATAGGACAAAAAAATATAACAACTAAAAGAATATATAAAGTAGTAAACCAATAACAAAAAATAAAATAAACAATTAAATAAATAAACATTATGATTATTAAAGTAAAACAAACAGTACAAACAGAAAAGGAAATTAATATAAATTTCCCTTATGTAACATTTGACAGAACAGAAAACAAATTTTATTTTAATTCAGACATTAATAAGTGTATGATTTTAAATTATCAAACAGGTAGTATTTTAAATTTACATTTTCAAAATGACGGATTAGAATTTCAAGAAATTTCAAAAGAAACTTTTTATAAGGCTTTTGATGAAAATATGCAAACACTTTTAAACCTGCTTAATAAATAAATTGTGGATAACTTGTTAATAACAAAATTTGGATAATAAAAAGATAAGAATTATATTTGTACTATCAAAAACAATTAATAAAATGAAAAATCAAAATTTCAAAATCGGACAAAGGGTAAATTATCAAAATGGAAACCCTTCAATTTACAATGGTCAAATTGTAAAAATTAAAGAACATACTATAGTGGTTGTAGATTGTGCCGCAGGTATGGAGTTATGGAATGCAGGGTATTCTGTAGGAAGTGAAATTTCCCCATTGCAAATCATAGAAAGGAGCAAAAGCAATGAACTTTAAAGTTGATGGAATGAGCAAATGGGAAATGGAAAAGGCAGTATGCCTTATCCATTATGCCCAAGTAAAATTAAATTGGGATGTCACAGGATATGGAGAATGTGCAGTCAATCAGGGCAGCGGTTATGTCTACCTGTGGCTAGAAGATTATCCTGTTTGTTTATTCCTTCCCATCTCATTCGATGGGGAGATGGATGATGCAATTTATGTTCAATACACGGACTTAGAAAATGGAGATGAATTCGAAATGCGAATCACTCAGTTTAAGGATATGACAGAGATTTATGAGTGGGTTGAATCTATAGAAGTGCTGATTGAAGAACAAAGGGAAGATTAATAAACCCCTTCCCCTTCGCCATAAGTCTATCAATAAGGGTAGACTTAGGCTTAGGGGGATAAAGTTCATTAGAAACAAAATAAATAGTTATGATTATAAAGAAAGTAAATAGATATACAAGGGCAGGACATATTGGTAAGATAATAATTTGCCCTAATTGTAAAAATGGTGTTATAGTTTACCATTTTTCTTGGTTTGCTACCCGATGCGGACAATGTAAAATTATGACAGGTAAAGAAGATTGGTATTTTTTAGTTTAAGCCTATGGTTAAGTTTAAGGTTAGGGTAAGAAAAAAGAAGAGGAGGTAGCCACCTCTACTGTACC
>Ga0102862_1000082_pt1 | contig 29712 bp, 50 predicted proteins | sample Colrivmeta1449C3_FD_78496 | JGI IMG/M metagenome (GOLD analysis project Ga0102862, IMG submission 78496) | Estuarine microbial communities from the Columbia River estuary - metaG 1449C-3 | ecosystem: Environmental > Aquatic > Marine > Intertidal zone > Estuary | place: USA: Columbia River... | reverse complement strand
CAAGTAAAGAACAAAGTCCATTGCTTCTTCCTGTGCGTGTGTAAGCCATTCTAACGTGCTTAAATCCGTTCGTTCTAACGTTGTCTTGTATTTCTTCATTCCTGCTTCCGAACGTTCTTTAAATCGCGCCATAACGCTTAAAACGTTTTTGTCTTGTATTTGTATGTTCATAGGTCTATTATTTTTGTATAAAAAGCATTTGTGTATTTCATTAACTTGCACGGCCATTTGTTTACTTCATCGTAATTTACAGTATAAAATTCTGCGGTGCTCTCATTTAAAACATAAACAAATAAGTATAAATCTATTTTGTTTAATCCTTTGTTGTGTGCTTCCTCATTTACTAGTAACATTTCGTATTCTGATTTCCTGCTTGTCTTTACGTCTATTCGTTTCCCTTTAACAATTAAGTCTGCGTTTTTACTTGGTTTGTAATCTAGCAATTGAGCAGCAGTAAACTCATAGTTTTTTTGTGTTAAATATTCCATTGCGATCAACTCTCCTAAAATGCCCAGCGTGTCTACGTGTTGGTTTTTTTCCCCTCTATCGTATCTGGGGGCTTTTATTGTTAGTTCTTTGTTTACTACCGTGCGGGCTAATCCTATTTGTTCTGCAATTATCCAAAACGATTTTGGAAAGTTAAAAGTAACCATAAATTAAAATTTGCCCCTTCCTGTGAATACTTGGCATTTTAAAACTTCTTTGTTTATGAAACAAAAGTATTGCCATAGTTTTTTAATTCGTGTTTTCATAGTTTTTTTATTTCTTGTTTTATGTCTAATAAATACTTGTGTGCTAAACTTCCCTCGTTAATGTATAAAGCATTTCTAAAATCTAGCATTTCATCAATTGCTACTAATGCACATTGTTTGGCTTCATAACTATCTAATAAAGGTACAGAAATAAACTTATCTACTAACTCCTGTGCTTTTTCTTTTGCGCTCATATCAGCCATCTGAAAAAATTAATTATTCCTACTATTGCAAACCCATAAAGCAAAAGTGCGATTATTCCTGCGATCGTTTTTTCTTTCATATTGTTTCTATTAATTGGTTAAAATAAATTCTCCCTTCCTCAACTTTTTTTTGTATCTCCCAGATAACTGTTTCGTCTCTTTCAATTTTAAATACTTTGACTTTTGTTGCATCTGGTAAGTGATCAAAGTTATGCTTTTTTTCTACGTATTCTCGCAGTTCTGCATCTTCGTCAATTTTAAAATGTTTCCAGTGCTCCCTGCGTATTTCGTCTTCGACTATTTCTATCGGGGTGTTGACTAAACAATAACAAAGCAAGGCTTCGGTCTTTCCTGTTAGCCACATGTAACCCTGCAATTGGTAGTAGTAGTCTTTTGTTGGTATTTCGTCTTCAAAGAACGGGAAGGTGTGGGCTTCGTAACTGCATTTAATGTCTAATAAAATTTCGTTCGTGTTTACGTCTGGTGTTCCTGTTATCCATTCGTTGTTAAAGTGTTCCTCGTTCTTAAAAATAAAACTTAATCCTAAAACATTATTAACTAGACTTATTGCTTCGTCCTCGCATTGTAATCCTTTGTCCGTGTATCTACTTGAAAATTCTTTTTTAATTCCGTACTTGTGTTCCAGCACTAGTTCTTGGATGTAACTCTTTGCGGTCTTGCTTAATGTTTCGGTCTTGGTGCGTGGAGCGGTCATTAACCGCCCCAATGCAGAACAACGTATTTTCATGCTGTTATTATTTTTAATTGTGCAGGTGTTAAACTAAACTTTGTTGTTAGTTCTTCGGTTGTATATTCGCCTTTGCTTATTGCGTCTATTGCTTTTTGAAAACGTGCGTTATCTATTGATTGTTTTTTTGGTTCTGGCTTTACCTGTTCCCCGCCTGCGTCTGTATCTTTATCCGTCACAATTCCCAAAATCGAACTCAAACAGTAACGACGAAAGTAGGTCGTTCCGCTTCCAAAAGATTGGTATAAATTCATTTGCTTTAATTCTACCTGTGGGATCAATGTATTGCTTTCTAAATTTTCACCGCTTTCAACGTGAAATAAAATAGTCGATAAATAGTTTTCTCCTTCCTTTGAATTAATTAATTGTGTAAATCCTAGTCCGTGTTTTTTTAGTAGCGGGTTGATCACTTCAAAAATTTTCGGAAGGTCTGCGTAGGTGTATCCGTAGCCTTGTGTTGCTTTGTGGATCACTGGTACTTCTTGTTGAAATTCTGCTAATGCTTTAAATAAATGTTTCATAGTTAAATTTTTAAGTTAGTAATTAGATGTAAATATAAGAAAAGTTTTTTAATAAACAACTATTTTATTTTTTTTTTATATGTTTCTATTAAGTCTTTTAGTTCGTCTTTGCTCCACTTCTTTGTTTCGTGTGCTAATGCCTGTAAGTCCATTAATCTTTGCGCTCCTATTCGTTTTTCTATGCCTATCTGGTAGTTCAACAAGTTGCCGCTTAGATAAGTGTTGCAGGCTTCGCATTGAAGGTGTACGTTGTCTTCGTTAAAGCGAACGTTTGAATGTCCGCCTTGCGAGTAATAATGGCCTGCGTTTTCTTTTTTGCATGGCTTGCTGCACGAAATACAATTTAGCCCTGCGTCTCGGTGTCTAATAAATTTATTGAATACCTGCTGGGCTATTTTTAAATAATCGTTTGCGGTTTTTAAGTCTTCCACTAATTTCTTTTTTTTCTTGTTCCATTCCTTTAGTTTCTGTATCTGGATCATTTCCTTTATGCATTCGTTTTTTAAACAAAACTTTTGCAGGCTGCTAAAAGGTGTAAATTGTTCTTTGCAGTTAAAGCATTTTTTTGTTCTGGCTTTCAAAGTTCCGCGTTGTTAAATTCTATTATTTTTTTTAAATCTTTTACTTCCTGTTTCAACTCTAAATTTAAATGTTGCAGGTCGAAGTTTATTTGTCTGGTTGCTCTAAATTCTTTTTCTAAAGTTTGATAAATAAATATTGCTTTTTTAACCTCATGTAAAGTTTGCTCCATTGAAGTAATCAAATCATTTCGGTGCGGGTTCTTTGCTTTTATTTCGTCTATGCTTACCTGTAATTTTAGGCAGGTGTGGTTTAAGTTTATTCTGCTGCTTAATAGTTCTAGTTCCATTTTAAAAAGGTTTTAAGTTAATTTTGTTTGTTGGCCTAAATTCTGATATTACATCTTTCCCGTAAACTTTAAATCCTAGTCCGTAGTTGTATTCTAAATAAACGGGATCGTTTAATCCTGTATGCTTTCCCCCTGTATCAATATCCTTTATTTTTTCAGTGCTTATCCAAGTTACAAATTTCATTACTTCGTGTTTAATTAGCCTGTGCACTACGATCATATCATCGCATCTATTTGTGAAAGCCTTGCCGCCTTCTACGTGGTCTTTTAACGGTGCTTTTAAATGTCCTTTAAAGTCTCCTTCTGCGTAAATATTGGAGTTCCTTCCGCTTTCTGTATTTGGGTGCGTATTAATATAAATCGTCATTCCTGTTTTATTTACAAATTCTCGCGCTGCGTTCATAAACTGGTAGTTTCCTTCGTATGTCATATTTCGGTCAAGGCCTGTAAATGGATCAATAAGCGCAACGTCCGCTTCGCTGTCTTTAAATATTTTAAATAGTTCTTCGTGTTTGTACAGGCGGTCGTTTTTTACAAATGTAAAGTATTGCTCTAAATATGCGCTGTAGTTTCTTATTTCATCGTGGGTTAATTGTTTGAAATTTATACCTGCGTACATCTGTATCAAGTCTCGCAAAATTTGCCCGTGCTGGTTCTCCCCGCTCCAAATGATAAACTTCAGTTTGTGCTTTAGTGCAAGTGCTAAAAAATACCAATTAATAAAATAAGTTTTGCCTACGTTGTCGTGGCCTAAAATTATATTTACTTGCTTGCGTTTAAATTTTAAATAGTCGTCTAGTCCATTTCCAAGTTCCAGTCCGTGTTTAATTTTGCCGTCCCTGTAGTTAAGCAAGTATTCCAGCGCGGCTCCGTTATTTAATGTATCCATGTTTTCTTGCTTTTATTTCTTCTGGTGATATTCCTTCCGCTGTTGGTTCGTTTTTCTGTAGCCATTTTGAAGCCGTTAAATATAAACTTTTATATTTAGTATTGCCCTTGTAGTTTTCTATGTCGTTTAAAACGTTGTCGATTTGTTCCTGTGTGTTTTTCTCTAGCAACTTTTTTACTTCATCATTTGAAATAGATAAATGCGCGAAGCGTCTATATATATTTATTACACTATCACTAACACTAACACTAACAGCCATTTTTGCCATCGGTTTTATGCGTTTGCTATCGTTTGCCATATTTTGCCATCTTTTGGTTGCTCCCGCTTTCCCTGCTTCGCTTCGCTTTTGTATTTTGTCGTCCCATTTTATCAAGTCGCGCTTTAAACTTTGTTTAATCGGTTCAAATGCTATTTCAGTTAATAAGTCTTCGCATTCTGGGTTTAAATCGTTAACGTATTTTAAAATGTGTTTAAACAATTTTCCCGCCTGTTCGTCTGTTAGTTTTTCTACTGTATGCAAAACATCGCAATAAAGCAAAAATGATTTTTTATCGTCAGCCATTAGTAAAAGTTGTTTTTGATTCGTTGTTGAACTTTCCGCAGGTCGCTTAAATTTCTGGCTTCTTTTATTTCCTTCCGCAGATCAAGTTCTGGGCGTTCCAAACTCAAAAGAAGTTTATAGTATTCGATATCGTGTTGGAATATTTTGTCTTTTGTCTCTACTAAATTTTTGTAAGTATTTAGTCCGTGTAAAACTGTCGCGTGGTTTAAATTAAATAAATCTCCAATTCCTTTGAGCGTGTATCCGTCCTCGCGTAGTTTTCTAAATAAATAAATTCTGCGGTGTATTATTTCCCGCTTGCGGTTTTTGTTTCCTAGTTGATCCTGTTCTATAATTTGTTTTATTAGTTCTATCATTTTTATTAGTTTTTATAATTTTTGTTATAGTAATCTTCATCATCTTCCCAAAGTGTTTGTTCAAATCCAGTTGTATATCTACACCCTTCAGTAAAACCCTCACCATAAGTATCTATTATCTGTTCCTTCTCCATTGCTTTGGCTTGGTTAAATATATTGCTTGTTGTTAAATCAATAAATAACTTTCCATTACTGTCTTTATTCCAACTTAATTTCTCTGAACATAATTTTTCAAATAACCATTCTACTGCTGTCTGTTTCATTGTTCTTCTTGGTTATATGTTAAAAATTCATCATATCTTTCTTCCATATGTTTCTTATCTCTATACTTACCACAAGCCAAGTCTTCTGCTATATCATAGCCAAAATCTATTATTTGTTCTCTTTCCATTTCTTTGGCTTGTTGTATATGAAATCTAAAATCGGGAGTACAATTTTCTATTCCCCCAAAATACTCATCAACCAACCATTCTACTGCTGTTTGTTTCATTGTTCTATTTGTTTAATTTCAATTATAATATCGTCGTTTTTTTGTATTAAGTTTTTAACGTGTTGGAAGTCGTATGCTTTAACTATTCGTGTTTCTAACTTAACTGGAGCGCCAACGTATGCCCAAGTTTTAAAAGTTGCTTTAAATCGTTTCATAGTTTTAAATTTTATTTGTTCGTTTTTTTTAATTCTGCATATTTCAAGGTATAACCCTAAATCAAATGAACCCCGCCATTGTCGCTGCCACCAATCTAATTGGTCGTATATAGTTCCGCTTGTCATAGTTCGTGGTAAAAATTATAGTTTGAGTCATCGTTGCTTGTCTTCCATTCCCAAAAATTATAATTTGCTAGATCGCTGTTTATTATTTCCTGCATTTCAAGTCTCAAATCTTCCAAAAGACGAACCCCTAAAACGTGCGGCTGTAAGTGGTCGTCCGTTTCAATTATCCATTTTTCGCTCACTTCTACGTCAAGTTCTATAAATGCGTATTCGCTCACTTCGTCCCAATCGTTGAACTCCCAAGTCCCTGCGATCGAAAATTGCCAGCCTGCAAATTCGTATAATAATTCCCAGCCCCTGTTCCATACTCCTAAATTTCTATTCTCCATTTTGTTAGTTTTTTGGTGTTATACATTTTAAATAAAATTCTTTTAACATAAAGTCGTTAGCATCAGTTAAAATCCATGTCCCTGAAACTTTGCTATAAATATCAAAATTCAGATAACATCCTATTAAATACATACTAATTTCGCAGTTGTTTTCTTCAAAAAAATCTAAAATTGCTCTTGTTTCCATGTCGTTATTTTTAAATGTGTTTAACTTCTGTCTTTATTATTACTTTGTTTTGGATGGTCTGTGTTATAATAACGTTTCCAAATCTTTGAACCTTAATTTTAATTTTGTTTGTCGTTGTTTTCATGTTGTTAGTTTTTGTTTGTTTTTAATTCTATACAAATATAATACTTATTTTAATAACTGCAAGACTTTTTAACATTTATTTTTTTAAAGTTTTACACAATTAAAAGTTAATTACTTTTTATTAGTTAATAAAGTGCCCCTTAAATCGTTTTTAAATACATCAAACAGTAAAACATACCACCCAACAGAATAAAAGCCGTTAGAGTGCCTAAAAAGTGCCTTAAAAACGATTTGTGTTCTTCGGTCGCTGGTGTAAAGTAGTTGATTAAATTTTTCATAGTTCAGTTATTACAAAAGTATATAAATCATTTAGTTTGGTTTCTGCAAATAATTTGTTTGCGTAGTCTGTTGCGTCTTGCAGGTCTACTGCTGTTACAATGCCTATGAACAATTCGTTCTGGTCTTTGTCTTGGTATTCAATTCTGTAATCTTTCATGGTCTTATTTTTTTATGTTGTTTAATTTAATTAATAATTGAATTGTTTTTGAGTGCCGATGTCCGTGCTTTAATATCGACATTTGTAGTTGCTCTCTTGTTCTGGTGATCCTTGTTTCTTTTTTCATAGTTTCTAGTTTTAAGTTGTTTATTGTTCGTCTCTATAATTTTCTATTGCTAAATCTTTTAATTGGTAATAATCGAGATCCTCGTATGTTTCGGCGATGTCTTTGGCCAGTGCCACTAATTCTGCAAATGCTCTGGATTCTGCATGTGATAGGTTTCCGTCTGGCAAGTTGTCGTAGCAATCTTGTAGGTCTAGTAATGTGTTTTGAAATCGGCAGTAACTCATGTTCATAGTTTCTAGTTTTTAAATTGGTTAAATAAATTTTCTATTTCCTGTAGTTGATCGTCTTCTAAAAATGTAGTCAAGGTTTGAATAATCAAGTGCAGTTGATTTGTGTTCTGGTTGTTCTCTTGTTGCTGTGCTTCCAAGAAGTCTAAAATTTCGTTTCGTGTTTTCATAGTGTTTGTTTGTTTTTGTTTGACAAATATACGCACTTTGTTTAAAACTGCAATACTTTTTAACATTTATTTTTAACTTATTTTTGATTATTTTTTTAAACCCTTGTGTTTATTGGGCTTTCTGAATAGAAAAAAACCTTATCAATATTCATTCTAAATAAGAACAAGGGCAAATTACACCCTTGTGCAAAGCAAAAACATATAACAAGGGTAATTTTTGCTTAAAAATGTAACATAATTAGGGATAGTGTTCGCTAAATATTATAATAATTCGGGGTTTCTGACAGGTTAAAACCTTAAAGTCTTTGCTGTTGTTAAGGTTATAGCCTTAAAAATGTCACGTTTTTGGTGTAAAAAACTAGACAAATCTAAAGTCTGGGTTTAGATTTTAGTTGTAAATACAAAGTAAGCAAATCGGATCCGTCCCGTTTATTGTGAATATTTGTGACAAAAAAAAAGGCGGTTGCTTCTAACTCCCGCCTTTAAAACTAACTATGAAATACAAAGATATTAAAAAATATGAGTTAAGCGTGCAATCTGGCCAAATTCTTTATGGTGGATGTATCCTTCAACGGCTTTCGGTACGCCTGTGTATCCGTTTTTGTGGTGCCAACTGTCGCTCCCAGAAGGGCTGCGCAAAGTTTCAAACGTGCAACCTATAAAATCTTTGCTTGTTTTATGGTGTACGTGGTGGCTGTATATATACCTGTGTTTTGTTTCGCTCCATAAAATTGGGAACTCGGTTGCTAATAATAAAGGCAGGTTTTCTGTTTTCGCTCCGTCTCCGTGCGTGGTTCCTATCAAGTTGTTTCCGTACTTAAATGCTTTGCGGTGTAGCAAATTAACATTAAATGTGATCGTTGAATTAGCAAAGTGTGCTTCTATTAATTGCATTAAAAAGAAGCCGTGCGTTAGATCGTGGTTGCTTGGGTTGTAGACAACTTCAACGTCTGCAAAACTAACTAATTTTTCTAAAAGTTCAATGTATAGATTTTTAGCCATTAAAAAATTATCGTACCACATTCCGTCTGTATCCTGCGGTGTTCCACCTGTGGTGGTTCGTCTGGTGTTGTCGGTGTGTAGTATGTCGTTCCCTGCTACAAATAAAACTTTGTCTATATTAAATCCTTTCGCTTTGTTTAGGATTCCTTGTAGGCCGTCTTTTGCGCGTTTAACCGCTATCTGGCTGTTGTAGTCTTCGCCTGTTTCGAATGCTGTTGCTAGTTTGCCTATGTGAAGGTCTGCAATGTCTATAACTAATAAATGCGTATCCTCGCTTTTAATTGTTTCTATGCTTCGGTATTTCGGTGCGTATTTTTTAACCTCGCTTATGCATTCGTCTTTTATTTTTTGGATCGCGTTTAGTTCTTCCTGTTTAAAGTTTGGGTTTTTAAAAAATAAACTTGCGTCTTTTGTTTTGAGCCATCCGTGTTTTACATCTTTGTCGTCTACTCCTGCTTCATCGGTTGCGTTTTTTATTCCGCGATATTGCATAAGCATTTGGATTTCGTCCTGTTTAAGTCGAAACCTTGCGCTGGTGTTTTTCATAAAAAATTTATATTAATGATTGTTTTGCGTACTTCCAAAGAAACGAAAGTAATAATCCAATTCCAACACCAACGAATAAAAGATTTAAATTTCCTTTTGGGCGGTTTTTTTTAACTTCTGATTTTGCCTTTTGGCCTTCCGCACGTGCCTTTGCTTTTTCTACGATCCTGTCTTTGTAGATTGTTTTAATCTTTATGCGGTATTCTATTTTTTTGTCTAATCTGGTTTTTGGGATGTACTCGGTTTTCCATTGCACTATGGTGTCGAAAGTCTTTAAAAAAGTTTCGTAGTATGTGGTGTCAAACTTTGTAATTAATACGCTGTCTAATTTTGTGATCGTTAAAGTGTCCGAAATATCCTCGCAAACGTAACCCTTCTTTATTGCTTTGTTCAAATGGTATTGTGCCGAACACGAATAAAGTAAAATGCTAGTAATTAGAATAAATAGTTTTGCCATTTTTTTTGGTTGCTTTTAATACTTGTTTCCTGTTTCTTTTGCTATAACTAACATGTACCCACTGCGGGTTTTCTTCGTTTCCAAATTCCCAGATTAATTGATCGAACTCTAATTTATCTTTAATAAAATTAAAACCCTTTGCTCCTATTTTAATGTCCATCGCTTCGCCTTTGCAATGCTGGCTCGTTGAACTTCCTTTGATCATTTTATTTAATTGTGTGCTGCGAAAACCCGAACTAATTTTAATCGGTGTGTTTAAGTGAATTCTCAAAGGTTCGAATACGTTTTCACACAAAAGTTTTGCGGACGCAATTTGCGACTCGTTCATCTGGTTGTTTATTCCGTGTGTTGTTGCTGTCGGTGAACTTTGAAATTCTGCAAGTGTAACGTGTGCGCTTAAATTCATTTTAATTTGTTTAGGTTGTCTTTAACTTCTTTCGCTCGCGCAAATAATAATTTTGCCGACTGCCATAGGTCTATTGATTTAACTGCTTTGTAATTTTCGTTTATGCTCATTATTTCGATGCTTGCCAAAATCAACGATAGCACTTTTGTTAGCATTAATGGAACAGAAAAAAACGTTAAAATTATTTGATTTAAAATAAAATAGTCTATTAAATAAAAAAGTATTACGGTCAGTTCGTAAAGTAATAATTTAGAAATTATTGCAGAAAGTTTGCGGGATGTAATTTGTTGTTTCTGGTGTTTTGCTTTCCATATTCCTGTCGCGGTGTCTGCTAAAATCAAAACTAATAAAAGCCCAAGTATTCCGCTAATAGGTAAGAAAAAAGAAAAACAAATAGTTAAAAGTTTCAACGCTGAATTTTTAATTGAATAAAGTAATAAAAATAATTGTGTTCTCATAATCCTAAATCTTCGAGTGCTTCCGTCAAACTGAAAGTTAAATAAAAAAATAAAGTAATCCCTGCCAAATTAATGTATAATTCTGTGCCTTGACAAATCAAAGAAAACGAAGTTAAAAACCCTGCTATAAAATATAAACCTGCTAAATAGTTACTTTTCATTTTATATTTAATTAACGTAACAAGCATTTATACCAAATACTGAACTTGAACCTTGCGAGTTTGTTCCTATTACTTCTACGGTAATATATTTTCCCGAGTCGTGATTTGCTGTTAAATAAGTACTTGCCGTATGTGGTGTTTGGTGAACTCCGTCCCGATACCATTTATACGTTAAAGTTGGTATAGGGTTTCCGTTCCAAAGATTCCAAAGAATACTAATCGTGCCTCCAACATTTATATTTTCGGTTGATAACTCGGGTTCAGAATAATTTAAAGGTGGTGCTAAAAAGTTTGTTACAATAACATTACTATCACCTTGTCCCGTGCCTACGGCATTAGTTCCAAAGACTTTACAATTTATCTCCATATCTGCGTCTGCAATAAGTAAAGTATAAGTGTTATTTGTTGCCCCTACTATATCATCTCCTAATGAAACATTATACCATTGATAAGTAAAACTTGTTGGTGAACCGCTCCAAGTTCCGTTTGTAGTTGTAAGTACATCTCCAACATTAAGATTGTTAAATGAAACTACAGGTGCTACGGTATTAACAGGTGCTGTTCCGCCTGCGGTTACTCCTACAATATCAGTTAAACCCGCCCAAGATAAAAAATGTGATTTTCCCCAATTAATTAAATTGGTCGCGCCTTTGCCCCATCCGATTGTGTTGTTTGCGGCTCCGTCTCCCCACCCGTTACTATTTGCCATTTTCTATTTTTTTTAAATAAGTCTTTAATTTAACTATGTTGACTTCTTTTGGTTTGTAAGTTTTTAAATGTACCATCCTGTGTAATTGTTGTTTGTGTCTGGGAACATATCGCTATTGCTGTTTGTGCTGTATTCTGGGAACAAACTAGTATTTAAAGTTATGTAGTCAATAAATCGCTGCGTGTAGTGTTGCGCTATTTGCGTTTCTTTCTCAATTAAAAAGTCTATTTCGTTTTTGTCTGCGGTTGTGCTGTTTTCCGAATTGTGTTTATATACTCCTTTGTTGCTTATCGTGTAAGCCGCAAATGGCAAATAATACTTCATTGCTAAATGAATAAGCATCGGCTTTAAATAAGTCGTTGTAAGCGTTAAATAATTGCCTGTTAAAGTATTTGCTACTATGTCCGCTTTTATCTTGTTTAGTAACTGCGTTCCTGTGAAATTTTGCAGGTCTGTATCTTGGGCGATTTTGATATATTGTATAAAATTATCCACGTCCACATTTCCGTTTAGTGATGTGAACTTAACTATATCCTGCCGTGTTATTAATAGTGCTTCTGCCATTATCGTGTTATTACTCTTGGTTTCTGTGGGTTGCTTGGTAAAAATCCGTAGTTATCCATGTCAACTGGTCGCTTTGCTACAAGTTCTGGGTTGCTTACTATGTATCCGCTTATCGCGGCTTTTAATTGTCCTATTTTTTTTGCTTCATTTATATTAATTCCTTTTCCTAAAGGAACAACATAAACTTGTTTATTCCAACGATGATAGCAATTTCCACCGCCTTTATATAACCATATTGAATACGTTGATGCGCCTTTTGCCCCCCATCCTTCATTTACTGCAACATCGCCCATTGCTAAAATATCTTCTTTGCGATAAACTTTATTTGCGCTTATCATTTGAGTACAAAAGGGTCTTGTTTTTTCATTTATTGCACCTACATATTTATAGCGAACAATAAACTTCATTTGTTTAATAATCTTATCTTGTGCGCTTGTTATGTTTGGTCGTGCTTGTCCTGTGCTAATTAAATTAATTGCTTTACTTAATAAACTTTGTTTAGGTTCTTTACTTAATAGTTCGTTTTCTTCATCGTCCGTATTGTAGTCAACTTCTTTTTCGTCTATTAAAATCCAATTGTCTTGTGGTTCTTCGCCTAAATCAATTAACGGGTTTGTGTGTGCGCTTAATTCTGTTCCTGTTTCTTCAGCAACTTGTTCTGCGTTCTGCGTGTTTTCCAAGTCTGTAAATTCTAACGGTTGTAGCGTTCTAAAAAATAATTTTAAAGCAACGCCGTTGTATGCTAGGATGCTATCGAATGCGTCTAGTAGTTCTTCTTGGAATGGTCGAATAACCATATTGTCAAAAAGCACGGATGAATTTTTTAATTCGTCTGCGTTTGAACTGAACCCGTTTGTTGAAGCAACCCCGAATAAAAGCGGGCTTGTTATGTTGTGGCCTAACATTATTTTTTTTAAGCATTCATCGCTTAGGTATTCATAATGGCTTGGCGCGTCATTTAAAGGTATGTCTTCGACCGTTGTTTTTGATTCTGCGTTGTTGTTAAATGCCACTATTACTTTTTGCCCCCTGCTCCCTGTTAGTTTGCTTAAAACTTTATTTGAAATAATATTTTGTTGTTCGTCTGTCGGTATTCCATTGTTAAAATTTACAACTTTTGTACCACTAAATCCGTTTTGAACTTCGTTAATTAAATAGTCGGCTATTTCTTCCTCAAGCAACGTATAGGGTACTGCTCCTTGATAGTCTGGATAGGCATAATATTTCATTCCGACTGAGTAAGGCTTACTAAATAAAATTTCTATTTTTTCTTTGCTGTATCCGAAAGCGTTAAATCTAATCGGTGCGAATTTTTTGGGATCGTCCCAATTATCCGAATAGTAATAACCTGTTATGTTTCCGTCTTTGTCGCATTTTTCTGCTCGTAATAAATTAACAGGTATGTGGTAGGTTTTTAGTATTTTGTCGTGCTTGTCGTTGTAGTGTACTTGAACCGCAAATTGCCCGAACATTTTTCTATCCAGCACCATTTTTCTTACGTCTTCCTTGTGGAACAAAGACATCATTTGTGCGTACTCGTTTGGCTTTTTATTCGCGTCTAGGGCACTAAGTCCTTTGCCGTATATTAATCGCGCTACGTTGTTAATAATCGCGTTGTTCGTTGTTGAGTTGCTGTATCTCTCAATTAAAAATTGGAAGTATTGGTCTCCGTCTTCGGTTAAAAAGTCCACCCAATTTTCGCGGTTAGTTTCCGAAATAACGGGGGATGTATATGCCGATAAATTTAAAATGTGTAAATTACTCATAAACTATAAATTCATTTGTTGTGGAATTAGAAACGTATTGATTGTTGTTAACTGAAAACGTCACTAATGGTTGCGCGGTGCAAAATATGCGGTCTTTAAAAATTATATTATTTCCAAACTTTAAAACTAAAGTATAGGTGTGTCCTTCTATCAATGCGTAACTTGCTGTTATTGTATAAATGTAGTTTCCTGTGGTTCTGGATGTGATCGTTATTGTAGTAGTAACATTTGTTTCTTCGTCTGTTATTTGCATAACGTTAAACGTGTTGTCGCGTGGTATGCAATTGAACGTTTGCGGTGTTGTTGAAGGTGTTAATACTATCATATTTATATAATTAAATTTTTGTCTTTTTGTTCAATTTTCAAAACAAAAAAAAAGCCGAACTTTCGAACGGCTTTAAAAATAATTTTTTTAATTATTAAGTAGTTGTAATAATTGAAGTTGCACCTGTTACCGCTTTTATTTGCGTGTCGCCATAAGGCGCAGCAATGTTTAAGTGATTGGCTGGTATAATTTCTTCGCCCTTCATCGTAACGGTATAACCCACTAGGTCACTCATCGCTGTTCCGTTTGTTATAGTTGTTGTAACTACGTCTAAGCCGTTTTCTAAGCCTGCTAAAAAGAATTTATTGCTAAATGATTGAACTATAACCGTTGGTCTTCCCCACGCTAATAGTTTCATTTGCTTTGTCTGTGAAGCAGTTAAACCCTTTGTTGTAAATGTTAAATTTTGCTCTACAAATGTAGTACCGTTTTCCCTTGAACTTGTTATTGTTTGTTCAAATGAATTCGCGCCTTTCAATTCGTATTTGTACAAAGTTGAAGCCGCTGGTGTTAGTGTTAAAGTGTTTAATTGGTCGATCGTATCGCCCGAGCCGTAGTTTGCTGTTGGTTGTGTTAAAACAACCCCGTAGTTAAGAAAATAAATTGCTTTAATTCCCCCTACGTTGTTCTGGCAGTCATCTGCGTATCCGTGTGTTATTAATTCACAAGCCATTGTATGTGTGTTTTTATATTATGAATAAAATAAAGCGGAACTTTTACGCTCCGCTTTTTATTTAATGTTATGCTCCGTAAGTTACCGCGTCAGATGCAAATCCGATTTCAACTCCTGCGTTGTATCTTAAAATTACTCTAACATTTGCGCTTCCGTCAAGATCCGCCATGTCTAAAACTTTCACTTCATTTTGCGAATTTAAAAGTCCGCAGCCGAAATACAAGTTATCTACTGTTGTTGCAATTGCATTGTCTGCTCCTAGTCCGTTAGCCATGAAGATTGGAATGCCATCAAATGAAAGTGAACCGTTTGTGAACCATTGCGTTCCCTGTGCGTTTACTCCTGCTGCTCCTAATCCACTTGCTCCAAAACCGCCAAGTGCACGAACATACAATTTAGCAATTTTTTGAGATACATAAATTCTTAATCCTTCGTTTCCGTAAAGTGACGCGGGAATTGCATCTACAATTCTTCCAAGTTCTCCGATTACTGTTCCTGCGTTTAAAGCCGCGCCTACTAATGGTGTTGTTACTGCTGGCGCACCTGCTGCGATTAATTTTGCTTTTAAACCTAAATAAGAACCTGTTGTTGCTGTTCCGCTCCAGATTGCTGTTTCTGTAGCCACTGCTACTTTTTCTGCAACGTGTGCAATTAAGAAATCAGCAAATGTTTTAGGCAAAGTTTTAAACCCGCTGTAGCCAAGTTCTGCCGATTGCCAAGTTTGAAAAAGATCTGACTTGCAAAGTTCGATATTTACTTGTAGTTCTTTTGTTGTTAAAACGCTCTCGGTAAGTGTTACTGTGCCCGAAGGAGTAAATGCGCACGAAGCATCGGTTACTATGGTTCCTGTTGCTACTTTTTGTATTACCTGCTTGTATGCTACATTCGGAAGTATTGTAACTCCACCCTGCTCTAATGTTGGAGCACTTAGAAGTGCTGCTGCGATGTACTTGCCTGCGAATTCGCCTGCGTATGTGGTACCTGCTGTTACTGGATTTGGCATTTTTTAATTTTTTTTAAATTGTTTATACTTATTTTAACTTACTTATTTTATCCATGATTGAGTCCATTGTTGATCGTGGTCTTTTTGATCCATAATGTACGCTTTCAATTTCATTCGTGTTTTCTGGGTTAAAAGAAATAGGTTTAACTTCTGATAGTTCGGTTGCCTCATTTGCAACTGCGTTAACTTTTGACAAGTTTTCTAATTTCGATTTTAACTCTATGTTTTCTGCTTTTAATTTTTCTATGTCTGCAAAGAATGTTTCTTTTACAATGCTTTCAACCGTCTTTTTTGCGCTTGCTTCTACTTCTTCTTCTACTTCTGTTTCTGGTGCAACTTCTGCTTCTGGTGCAACTTCTTCTTCCGTTGGTGCATCTTTTACTTCTAAAATAATGCCTTCAACTTCTACTACTAAAATGCGGCCATCTTCCAATTCGTACTCTCCAATCGGAACAGGTATTTTTTGTTCGTCTTCAGTTATGATAAAAACTTCTTTATCAGTTTCGAATGTGTCGGCTTCAAAAATTGTTATTCCGTCAATTAATTTAATGGTTTCTAGTTTCACTTCCATACCTAGTAAACTTTTAATCTGGTTGATTACGCTTGTTTTCATTTTTCTGTTTTTGGTTATATTAATATAATTTAGGTTTTATTTATTTGTTGTATTTTCAAATTAAATTTGTCCTATTCCTTGTGCTTGGAGACTGCCATCGCAACACTTAATACTGTACTTTTTTCCGTCTTTACACAGGCATGCTCGTTGCCCACCTTTAGGGCTAGTTTGCGATTGTTGTACTGGTTTTTTAGTTTTATTGCTCATTTTGTTTTGTTTTTTTAGTGCTTCTGTAAGCCACGCCCACGCTCTAGAACGCAGATCTCTTAAAAAAGGTATAACGCCTTCACACAAAGTTTAAGTTCGTTACATCGCTTAAAAATCGCTTTAAATCGCATTCGTGGTTTTTGTGTTTTTTATACTTTACGGCCTTGTTGAGTATAAGTTTTTGCGTAATTTTTACTTGATTTTAGTTTGCTATTTTTGGTTTTTGCGTGTACTCCTGCGCGTTTAACTTTTGGTTTTTTAAGATGTATTTTAGTGTTAATTTGCTTCGCCATTTAAAATAATTTCTTTGATTTTATCCATTAAAATTTGCTCATCATTTTTTAAACTCATTTCGTATTTGTCCGCAAAATAACCCTCGATTGAAAAACCTTTAACTTCTCCAAGTTTTACTTTGTTCCATATTTGATCGTTGTTTACTTTCATTGAAATCATCCATGTTCCCTTCGGAAAGTTAAAGCCGTAATTCATAGACTTGTCATGTTCGCCTTCGGTGATCCAACTTTCAACGACTGACATTCCATCTAACTTTTGCTTATGTTCTAGAGTTGCGTTGTTCTGGTTTGAGTTCATAAAAAATAATTCACTTGCTTTTCTTATTGTGGCTTCACTAAAATAAATATAATATTCTTCGTCTTTTTCGTTCTTGCGGTAGATCTGTTTGTTTGGAATTAACGCGGCCCCCATCAAAATTCTTTTTTCGGGATCAACTTCTTTTAGTTCTACTTCTTGTTTTTTTAGTGCTAAAAAGTCGCTTTCAATCGCTGGGCTTTCAACTACTGATACTGCCGATATTCCGCTTTCCTCGTCTTTTTCGTCTATAATTAATTCTACTATTCGCATATCTATTTAATTAAGTTTTTGTTTGTTTGTTGTATTTTATCCACCGAGCGTTGCGTTGGCTAGTCTATTCCTGTCTAGTGATTGCTGTGATGTAACTTGCCCCGAAACAACATAAGCCTGTACTGGTTGTTGGCCTAAACTTGCTAACTGATTAACTCCGCTTTGACCGACTACATTAAATTGTGGTGCGCTCATTGTTGGTGCAGTTGCACCGCCACCACCGCCACCTGTATCTGCGCTTGGTGTTCCGCCACCTTCAAACTTTGACGCGGCTATTTTCTTAATGTTCATTAAACCTACGGCCACTGCTCCTGCTGCTGCAATTGGTGCCAGAACTGATCCAATAACAGGAACTGCCGAAGCCGATTTGTATGCCGCCATTGCCGCTGTATATGTGTCTATTGTTGTTGCCGCTATATTTGCCGCCTTCTGTATTCCGAACGCTGTTTTTTGTGCCTTCTTATTTTTACCTGCGAACAAGGTAGCCACGTCCGCGAATGCCTGAAAACTTCCTTTAACTAAATTTAGTTGCTGGTCTAGTGTTGCCTTCTTTTTATCTGCGACATCTTTGTCTATTGCTTTTTGTTTATCCGCAGTTTCAGTTTCTATTTTTATTTTGTCCTTGTTATATTTTTCGTTAAGGGCTTTTAATGCTTCCTCGTTCCCTGCATATAAAAGTTGTTGTGCTTGGTAATCGAGATTTAATTTATGCAGTTTAAAGTCTCCCTCGCTTAATAAGATTTCTTTTAACTTTAAATCGGCGGCGGCTTTCTTATCGTTTTCTGCTTTTGTTAATGCGTCTCTTTTTTTAAAGTAATCAACTTCGAGTGCTTCTAATAAAAGTTTATTACCCTTTGCCGCAGTTACTTCTTTTTGATAAGCGTCATATAGTTTTTGTTGCTCGGTGTCGGTAAGTGCAGCGATTTTATCATTTATTTGTTGGTCGTACTTATCCTCAATTTTTAATTTTTCTGCGGCTTCCTGTTTCTTTAATTCCGATATGTCTAATTTATGCTTAGCGGCTTGATCGTATAGTTCCTTGTATTTTCTTTGAACCCCTACGATTTCTTTTGCTTCCTCGCTTAGTAAACTATCGCTGTAACTTTGTTCAAGATCTTTTATTTTTTTAAGTGTGTCTTCCCGCTCTTTTACTCGTTCTTTTTCTTTATCCGTGTTTGCCTTTGCTCGTTCCTTGCCCGCGTCTATTGCTTCCTTGTTGTCGCTAGTTTCTTGACGCGCTAACATTTTCTTTTGCCTGTTTAATTTAATGCCCGTCATTGCGCCTTCGGTTTCGGCTTCGTTTAACGCTATTGTGGCTTCGCGTATTTCCTGCTTCATTTTTATTTCCGCTTGTCCCCCTAGAGCCTTTGCTTTTGCTTTTAAAATGTTAAGGTCTACCTGTGCTATTCTTACGCGTTCTGCGGCGGCTTTTGTTTCCTCTTTTGTTACCTGTGCTAGTGCCTTTCTTTTATCAGCCATTGACGCGGTTTCGTCTGTTAAGATTTCCCTTGATTGAACGAGTAATTTATTAACTGCTGACTGGGCTACTGCCTGTTCTTTTTTTGCTTTATTATTTGCTTGTTGTTCTTTTTCTAATGCTTTAACAATTTGAAAAGTTTTACCACTTGCCGCGTCTCCTAATTGTTTATATGAAGCAGCCGCTTCTCCGTTTGCGTTTTTGATCGCCTGTGCTGCTCCTTTAAAATCTAAAGTAATAAATTTGTATGCGGCCTGTACTGCGTATCCGAAAGCACGCACTAATCCCATTACCGCGTCTTTTACTTGTGTTCCCACTGCGCTTAATCCTTCCCAGACTGCGGCTATATCTTTTCCCCCCTGTACGTTTGATTGGAAGGCTTCATATACAAGTTTTAACGTTGCTACAATTCCTGCAATAAGCAAAACAATCGGGTTAGCGAGTAATTTTGTAAATTGTGCGCCTAAGCCCATTACTCCACCTTCTGCCGCTTTAAGGCCAGGTACTAATCCTGTGATCGCTGTTTTAATCGCTCCAAACGTGCCCATTTTTGCACCTGTGGCTGCGCTGGCATTTCCTAGTGTTGTAACGCCTGCGGCGGCTGCTGTGGATGAAACTCCTACCGCACTTATTTCGGCGGCGGCGGTTCCTGCGTTTGTCTTTACTTCAAGTTCTATTACTCTTTTTTCAGCCATTATTTTTTAGTTTATTTTCCATTAATTTTTGTCTCATCGCCTGTTTAAATTGTTGTCTTATGCTTGTGGTAAATTTATATTTTCCCTTTGCGATGTCGATGGTTTCGCTCTCTCCATAAAAGTTGCTTATTAAAAGCATTTGAATTATTTGGTTTATCATTGTTGTTTTATTATTATGTTGCTTGTATCCGTGTTTCCGTTTTCGTAGTCGCTTGTTAATGTAATTATAATTTCTCGCGCCGCATTTGCTGGGACTGTAATTGTTAAAAATCCTTCGCTTGAAAATTTAGCACTTGACAAAGTAACGTTACTTGCATTTGCACTTTTAGTTACTGCAACTTGTGTAACTCCATTACTAAAATAAATTGCTTCCCTATGTAGTTTTGATGCTCCTACTGGAGAAACTACTAATTTAATTGGTTTAACTTCTTCGAAGTCGCTTATTAAAGTGAAGTCTACGTCGCCTGTTGTTAGGTCGCTTTGCATTTCGTTTATTAAATAACGTTTGTCTCTTATCACTAGTCGGTCGTTTAATTGTAAAGTTGTCAAGATAGAAACAGGCAGGATCGTTTTAACTTTTACTAATCTATTTTTAACGTTATATAAATTTTCAAGGTAATTTGAATAATAAAGTTTGTATAGCGTGTTCGGGTTATTAACTAAATAAAAAGTAGATATTTCTTCGCCGAAATTTAACGTTACAGGTTCAATTCCATTTGCTGCAAATGTCATATTTGAGTCTTGCCCAAATGGAACGTAATCACTTAAACCTTGTGCATAACCATTTAAATCGTAATAATATTTGTCGCCCGCGTCTATCGTTGCAACTTCATTCATATACAATAAAACGGGTTTAGGAACATAGGCCGTAAAATCTTTATTTAAACAATAACCAACCTGCAAATTATTTCCAAAATTATTTTGTAGTAAGTTTTCAAAAGGACTTTCAACTTTGTAGTCTCCGCCGTCATATTCAAAACCTATTTTAGCATTTCCGTAACCGTGTGCGTCTATGTTCAAAGGGTTTTCTAAAAATGCTTTATTCATAAAACATTCGCTGTCGGCGTATTTAAACTCAATTGACTTATAAAGTTTCATCCTTTCAATTTCAATGCTTGTAACGTCAGTATATTTCGTTATGTCCCTTATAATTCCCCTTCCGTACCAAATCGGCAATGGGTCAAAAGTAAAAACGTTCTTCGCATTCGAGTAAACGGTCATATTAAACTCTTTACAGATACCAGAAACAAAATCAGAAATTTTCATATCGGGAGCCATTTGCTGTAAATTAATAAAACCCGAAGTAAATTGTGTTGTTGAACAAATTGCTGTTCCCGGACTTAACGACCCTCCAAGTGTATAAACAATTTGTTTTGTATATCTTAAATCGAAGTCGATTGCATTCGGAGTTATTCCTCGAACTTTAAAAGAAAAAACTGCGGTATCAGAATTGTTAATGCTTATTGAAAAAGGTGCGGTTGTGGGGGTGCTAAAAGTATACGGCATTAACGTGTTGTAATTAAATGCTTGGCTAAAAACACCATTTTTGTAAACATCAACATAAAAATCAAACGGGTCGTCTGGGCTTAATGTAGTACAAAAAATTTGCAATGTGTGTTCTGCTGTGTACGAAGCATTTGACAACGCGGGTATTATTTTAAATGTATTGTTTGTTAAATTAAATGCAGTTTGCGGCCCCAAATTACTATACACAACGCTTACCATATCCAAAGGAACGGAAGCGCCATTTAATGTTACTTTGTCCTTATTTTTAAACCATAAAAATGCTTTTTTAAAAAAATCTGAAATTAAAAATAAACCGTTAAATGTTATCCCGTATTTTGTTTCAATCAAATCAAAAATATTTGCAACTCGAACCGCAGGGAATAATTCTGTAAAAACTATTTGTCCTGCTGCCGCTCCTATATTATTTGAGTCGTCTACTGGATAAGTAAACCATTCGGGGCAGTCGGCTTGTGGAATTGGCACGCTTGATCCAAATTGCCAGAGTCTTTTGGAAGTTATCAAAGGGTATCGGACGTTGTAGTCAGTCGTTGCGCTGTCTATTGTTATTCTGTCGTGTATTTCTTGGCTTGTGTAATCGTGGTTTAATGTTGAAAAATCTAACTGGTTTAATTTATCCTCATTGAAAAAGTCTTTTAAACTTACTCCCGCTCCGTAAAAAGTAACCGAGTAACTATTTGCTTTCCCGTTTTTTAAATTTGCTTTTTCGAGTTGAAGTTTGCCCCGCCTAAATAAAACCGTATCAATTTCAATATAGGCATCGTGCCTGTTTTGATAATCAAAAGTTGCATCAACATCATTTTGGTAAAAGTGTTGAAATATAGCGTTATTTGTCGGTGAACACGGAATAGTAAAGCCTTGCGAAAAGTCCGTAAAAATTTTAGATATATCAGATATATTTTGGATCGTTGAACTAACAGATATTTTTTCATCGTTGAATAATTCTAAACGAAAATAATCTAATTCTCCCAAAATAGGACAACTCGGTATTAATACAAATAATGTAGTTGCAAAAAGCCATGATGTGTTAAATGGCAATTCATAAATTAAAGTTCCGCTTCCGTCAAATATTTGTAGTCCTACGTTTGTCGGAAATGCGCCAGGATTGTACCACCAAACTTGATAACTTGTGTTTGAGTTTAAAGATAATATTTGTGAAACTTCATTAACCCCACTTATATTTGTGTATGTTAATGTGTGCGTTACAACTCCACCCGCTATTAATTGTATCTGCGCTCCTGCGGTTTGACCGTTTGATCTTAAATTAAAAGTATAGTCGCATGTTGGTAATGAAGCGGTAGTCTGTTTTCCTATAAATATTCCTACTTCTCTTTTCATTATATTACGGAATTAATTACATCGTATGCAAACTCAAACTCTAAACTATAATTTATTTGTTTCGTGTTTATCTGTTTAAATAGTTCTGTGCTCTTGGTGTTTATCTTTGCTGGTTTGTTGTCTATTAAAATTCTTTCGCTCAGCATTATTTGTTTTAAAACTTCTTTCCATGTTTCTTTTACCCATCCTGTATTTACTTTAACGCTTTTCTTTCCGTTGGTGTTAAATGTTTTTCTTTGGCCTTCCAGCCCGCTGTAAAAAGTTGACGGAAATTGTGAAGTCTGTAGTAAGTTGTATTCTGTGCTTTCAATGTTAAAATTATCAGTGCTTGCTTTGAAGAAAAACTCCCTTTGCCATGCTCCGTATCTATTTACAAAGTCAATAATTACAGGTGTATATTTACATTCATCCTGTGGGTAAAAATTCCAAGTCGCCTGCACTACGGAAGCGGCATTTAAAATTTCCACTTTGTTCCCTACTAAAACGTTGGCAGTTCTTACGCGTGGAATGTCAAACGTTGAATTTGAAACTGCTAAACTTGTGATCGCTGGTATTAAATCAAAACTTGTATATTTTGCCGTAAAACTTGCGCCCCCTGTTACTCGTATTTTTCCTGCATCGCTTGTCGGGTTGTAGTAATAATTCCCTGCGTCTAGTCCGTAGTTTCCTAAATCTTTATTATATAGTTCTTCGTAGTATGTATAGCCGTCAAATGCTATATGCGTTTGTGTCGCTCCTACTTGTGTATAAACCGTTCCGTCATATTCATAAAGTTTAAGTTGTACATTTACTCGTTCGTTTGTCGGGTTTGTTACTGCCGCGTTTCCCCCTGCGGCACATAAATTAAATCTTATGTATTCTCTAATGTACGGGCTTATGTCGTATAGTGTATTAACGTTTGTCGGGGAAGGTATTAACTTGCTTAGCGTGTATTGCGGTAAAGGAGTAAAAGTTGTGCTGCTTAAAAAAATTGTTAGTTTTGAGCCTAGTTGTGTTGGTTGCGCTATTCTAATAATATACGGGGATCGTGCATATATGTTTGCCATTATTTCTTTTGGTTTTTGTTTATTGCTTGATTAAATAAATTTTCTATGTCTAGTCCGAATTTTTCTATAAGTTCATCTGGTAGTCTTAAAAATGCCCTTTCGAATGGTGTTGTAAAAAATAAAGAAGGTTTAATTCCTTGATGATAAACGCTTTCTCTAACTGCGTACGGATTTAGTCCTTTGTTTGCGCTCCATTGCAGAAAATGCTTAACGCTGGGCTTTACTCCTTCTTTGAATTTAAAGGGGCTGTTGGTTGCGTTCTGCTTCCACATTTTGCCCTTGTTGTTTGATCTATTAAATTTGCTAGTTGTGTTTCGAACCCCGCCGACTCCCTTTACTCCTTTGTCTTGGAATTGGCCGTATATATTCATTTCGAAGTCCATATAAAAACTATTCGGGCTTGACTTAACATTACCCTTTAAACTTTCATATAGTCCTTTGGTGTGGTTCTTGTTTCCGCTGGTTAAATTCCTTCGTGCTTCGCTAATAACGTAGTCTCTAAATTTTTCTAGTTGTGTTTGTACTTCGCTTTGGTTCATCTTAGCAGATTGTCATTTCGTTCGGTGTTAAAATATCGAATGTCATTGTCCAGCCTGCCATGTAATTTTCGAAGCGTTCGGTAAATGGTTCAAGTGTTGCGGTGCCTTCTATTTGGAATAAATCGTACATTAAACTCCCTCGCTTCATTATTTCAAAGGCTCGATTTAATACTGCGTGCTGTGTGTTCAGCACATCGATTTCGTTGTCGTTCCCTAAAAATATATCGGTTGTCTGGCTTTTTGAAATGTCGACCACATCCATTGCTATAAGGCTAACATTCCAACTTGTTGTTGTTCCGTTTATTGTGCAGTTATTAACCATAATATGCAATAAAGGGAATATCGTTTGTTTGCTTAAATCTACTTTAAAAATGTCGCCCTGTGTTACCGTGTTAACGATCGCGTCTGCATCAAAGTGTGCTTTAAGTTTGTCTAATAAGTTGTAGTATCCTGTCATCTTTTATGTATTTTTTTTAGTTCCCTTTGCTCGATTTCTTGCTTTTGTTTTTCGAAGGTGAGATAGGTGAGACACTCAATAAGTTTATGTTTGGTAATTGCTTCAAATCTTGTAATGTCTCCTTGTGCAAGTGCATAAATTGATTGGTACCATCCCCAGTGTTTTGCGAATTGAGCCGTTTCATTAAACTCTCCGCCATCTTCGGATTCTTCTCCATTTCCTTCTCCAAATAAGAAAGCGAACTTTGTAATAAGTCGCTTCCTAAACTCCAAAAAAAAACACTCGAACCTATCGCTATGTCAACTGGTGCGAACTTCATTAAATCCTGCATGTCTTTGTTCGGTTCGTAGTCTGCGATCTTATATTGGTTTTTAAATTTTAGTGTTATTGGCCTGTACATCACGGCCATCGCTTTGTGGTATGTTTCCCACTTTAATAAGTTGTTTTCTAGGTCTACGTATTCGCCGAATGATATATCCTCAAGGCTTGTAATAAATCCGAACTCCTGCGTGCCTATTTTGAAGGTTGGTTGAAACTTCGGGGTAACATCAAATATTTTTGTGAAGTGTAATATTAAATCGTTAATGTCCGTTAACTTCATTTTTGCTATTTCTTTTAATTGTATTCCGCAGAAAATCTCTATCATTTTTTGTGCTACGAATTCCTCATCGTTGCTTCCGTCTTTTGTAATTAAAAACTTTTGATATTGCCCTAAAGTAATTTCATTTAAACTTGTCGGTACGTTTAGTTCTAACTTCATATAGTATATAATTAATTATTCGTGTTTTTGTTGTGTTGGTTTTGTTGTATGTAATCGTATGCTTGTTTTAGTAAGTTAATGTCTCGGATGTCCCTTAAATAAATTCTTACTTTTACTCCTTTCTTTTGGTAGATGTAAATCTGTACCGCTTCCATCATTACTTGTAGATTGTTCATCGTATAAAATATTTTCCGTGTGTGCTGTTTAATCCTAGCGTCTCCATTTCGTGGTATCTAACTGCGTCTATTGCGTGATCGTTTTTTCCTTGCGGTTTGTTTAGCGTCTTACCTGTTTTGTCTGCGTCCCAACAATAAGCCCTCAACTCTTTTATTAAATTTGTGCTTTGTGAAGTTACTAAATAATTTTGCGATTGCATTATTTGTATGCCGTAATTTACGGAGTCTGCTCCCTTTGTCACTCCCTTTATTTGTTGGCCTGTTCTTTTTATTTCCTCGATGCTTTTTGGTTCGCTGCTGTCTGCGTATGCTATTACGTTTTTTTGTAGTTTCTTTGCTATGTCGTTATTTAATAGCCCTGTCTGGTAACAGATTTCGTTTAGTATTCTGGAGCCGTTAAAATTGTAAACTTCTATAATACTTGTGGGATCGTTTGTGTATCCAAAGTCTAAGCCGTAACCTAGTAGTTGCGCTTCCTTTGGTATCCTGTCTATAAATTTCCAATTACTGAAAATAACCCCCTCTAACATTCCCACTAATCCTTCGCCGTAAACTCGCCACCAATTAGCCCAATAACTGCTTGTCGTGGCTTTTAAGCGGTTCTTTTCTATTTCCGTTACAATCCTTTCATCGAGTGCTTCGTTGTCTTTGTACGTCAAAATTAAGAAGTCCGTATCTGGTTCGTCTTTTAGTTCGGTGTGTACCCAGAATTCATTTGCTGGGTTGAAGTCTAGGTATATTCGTTTTTTGGTTCTTATTGCTAGTTCGTTGTATGCTTCAAAGGTTACGTTATTGCATTCGTTAATGTATAGAATGTCGCGTCTCGCTCCCCTTAACTTGCTGCTGTCATCTGCACTAAAAAATTCTATGTATGATCCGTTTGAAAATTCGTATCTTAATAAAGACTTATTAAATTTGTCTTCAAATAAACGATTAGACCACCGCATTATTTTTAGAAAATCTTTAACGGCACCCCGTCTTAAATGCGGGATGCTTTCAGATACAATACTTATTTCGGTGTTGCTGTGCTTGGTTGCTATGTCTATCAATAAAGGAATAACTCCGAAAGTTTTACCCGCCGAAGTTCCGCCCTGTATTATTTTTATTCGCTTGTTTAATTTTGCAATCTTAGATATTGCAGTCGTCCGTATTAACATCTGGGAAGAGTGGCTGTTCTATGTTTGTTTGTTCTATCTGTTGAACTGGTGCTCCGTATCCACTATCCATTAATGCCTTGTAAGCAGTAACGTCTCCGTCCCTTGCTTTTTTAATTAGTGCTAAGGTCATTAAGTCTTCCTGTGACATTGTTTCCTGTTCGCCTGTTAAAGGGTTCTTTAAACTTTGATTAACTTCCAGCCATTGCCTTGCTATCGTGCTGCGGTTCTTTCGTCCCTTTGGTCGGCCGTTTGGGTTTCCGCTTTCGCCTTTATTAAATTCGTGTTTTGTTATGTTTTCTGGGTTCGGCATATCGCTGTAATTTCGCTGTTTACTTTATTAATTCTCCGTTGCGTTTAATCTTTAAACTCGGATCTAGTTTTTTCATTCGGTCTACTATCACTTGGCAATATTTCGGATCAAGTTCTAGGCCGTAGCATTTTCTTTTTAATTGGTGTGCTGCTACCATTGTGCTTCCGCTTCCTAGAAAGCCGTCTGCAACTATTTCATTTTCTTTTGAACTATTTTGAATTAATGGTGCCAATAATAAAATTGGTTTCATTGTCGGGTGTTCTGCACTTCGGTGTGGTTTGTCGCAGTTAATTATTGTTGTTTTGTTTTTATCGCTTAACATTTCAGTTAGCATTTTTTTCATTTCGTCTTTGGTTAGTTTTTTAATATCTACCTTATCCTCTATAACCGTTGTGTGGGTTCTTTCGTTTGTGAAATAATGCGATGCTCCTTCCTTCCATCCGTACAGGCATGGTTCGTGTTTCCATTGGTAGTCTTGCCTTCCCATAACCATTGAATTTTTAACCCATATTAAGCATTGCTTTAAAAGTATTCCCGAGTCTTTCATTGCTTGCCTAAAATTTGCGCCTTCGCTGTCTGCGTGCCAAACATACCAAGCCCCGCCCTTTTTTGTGTAACTTCCTAGTGCGGTATAAAAGTCGTATAAAAATTGATAAAAACTTGAATTACTCATGCTGTCATTTATAATCTTTAATCCTGTGCCGCCTTCGTAATCTACATTATACGGGGGATCGGTCATAACCATGTCGCAGAGTTTGTCATCCATTACTTTTTGCCATGTGTCGACTTGTGTGCTGTCTCCGCATAGTAGTCTGTGTTCTCCTATTTCGAATAAGTCGCCTATTACTATGTCCGTGTTTATTTCGTCTGGTATATCGTAGTTATCTTCTTCGGCTTCTAGTTCCTCTACGCTTACATCCAACGGTAAGTCTAAGCCCCAATCTTCCAACTTGTCTATGTCCCATTCATTGGCTAATATATCCCAGTCCCATTCTCCGAAGCCTAGATTATCTTTGACTATGAATTCGTCTTTTTGTTCTTCGGTTAAATCTTTCGCCTGTACAATAAAAACTTCTTTCAGCCCTGCTTCAATGCATGCCTTGTGTCGCATGTTTCCCCCTAGTATTATATTGTTTTCATCTACAACTATTGGCCGTAGTTCTAACATTTGCGGGAACTCCTTAATTGAATTGACTAACTTTTTAAACTTGTCGTCTTTAATTAAACGTGGGTTCTTTGGGTTCGTCTTTATGCTGTTAATCTTAACCTTCGCTACCTGCATTTTCAGTTTGTTCTGGTGTGTATTCGTTATAGATAACTCTTAACTTTCCTACTAAATCACGCAGGCAACTTGAGCAACTAGAAAAAGTTAATCTTTGACTTAGCACTCGGTTGTTTATTGCTATTAAACTTATTTGTTCATCGCTGGTTAAGGTTTCCGTGTTTTGCTTAAAATAAACATCCAGCGTATTGAACTCATCCTCAGTTAAACACAAAGGTTTTGCGTAAGGAAATAATTTATTTAGTTTTTCTTTGCGTTCATCGCATCCGCAATCCTCGCCTGCAATAAATTTAACAACTTTATCGATTCCTGTTGCTTTTGTAATTTTCGCGATTGTGTCGCCTAATCCTTTACTTTCGTTTTTCATTTTTTCTTTTTTATTAGTTCGTAATCTTTGTTTATGAAGTCTTCGTAGTCTTCCCCTATTTTATTCTTTATTCGTTTTTTGCAAGTTTTAACCGTGTTAAAAATACTCGTAACGCTTATGTTTGTTTCTGCGCTTATTTGTCTTAAACTCTTATCTGTGTTTTTGTAAAGTTCAAATAGTTTTTTATCGTACCAGTGCCAACTGTCGCACTCATTATCTATGTTGTTTAATAGATCATTGTATGCTTCGTTTTCTTCGGTGTTGTTTTCGTCTGTTAAATTATGCGCTTCGTCTAATGATATAAATTTGATTTTGTTCTTTTTGTTCACATGTTGAAGGAAAGTATTTTTTAAAGCGAGCCACATATAACCCTTGCTTATGTTTCCGTCTTTGAACATTTTTTCTTCGCTGCTCCACTTCATAAGCATAATATAAGTTTCTTGGACGATGTCTTCGGCAAAGAAATACTCGCCAAAAGTGTTTACCATTTTAACCCATTCGTTGTGATGTTTCGCAACTTTATTTAACCATTCCAATTTTTTTATTGTTTAGATATTAAGCAAATGTATGATTAATTTTTCAACAATTAACAAATGTAGTTATTAACAATAAATTGTTTGTAATGCAAAAAAGCGCAAACAATTAAGTCTGCGCCTACGTTTCTGGTGTTTTTTCTATCTGTTTTACATATTTTTTAGCCCCTTTGTATCCCACGACTGCATTGAAGAACGCAGATCTCTTAAAAAAGGTATTACCTGTTCATAGAAAAACAAAAGCCGTTACATCGCATTAAAAGCGGTTTAAATCGAATTCTGGGTTTCTGCGTTTTATTGTTCAAAGGCTGTTATTTATTTACGTAATAATCTATTTTTTTAAGCGTTGAAAGTGATACGTCCCTGCCTTCTAAAAAATTAGTAAGTTGAAAAAAATGGAAGGTCACCCCCTTGCTTTGTATTTCCTTAACGATGTTGTTTCGTTTTTTAAACACTAAAAGTTTTTGTACTTCCTTGCGTAATTGTTCATCCTGTATGTGCATATCAAAAAGGTAGATCATCGTTTGTATCCAGCACTTTGTATTGTGGCTCATTGTTTTTTATTTGTGGCTCATCTGGTTTAATGTACGGCTCGCTAAAACTTGCGCTAAAATAATTAACTCCCTTTGCGGAAGTCTTAAGCCATAGTGCTATTTCCATTTCTTTGCCGTTGACTAGAACCTTGCCTTTGTAGTCTGGGTGGTTCTCGGCTTTTTTGTTGTCGTTCTTAAAAATTGCTCCTGTGTTGTTTCTTGTTTCCATTTTTTATTTATTTAGATTGTTTATATTCGTGTTTTAATCGCTCCAAGTATAGAACAAAGTCCATTGCTTCTTCCTGTGCGTGTGTAAGCCATTCTAACGTGCTTAAATCGGTTCGTTCTAACGTTGTTTTGTATTTCTTCATTCCAGCTTCGGAACGTTCTTTAAATCGCGCCATAACGCTTAAAACGTTTTTATCCTGTATTTGTATGTCCATAATTTAAAATTTACCTCGTCCTGTGAATATTTGACATTTTAAAACTTCTTTGTTT